>Ga0209188_1002002_pt1 | contig 15498 bp, 18 predicted proteins | sample C_130625_EF_Meta_FD_187307 | JGI IMG/M metagenome (GOLD analysis project Ga0209188, IMG submission 187307) | Freshwater microbial communities from Lake Croche, Canada to study carbon cycling - C_130625_EF_MetaG (SPAdes) (version 2) | ecosystem: Environmental > Aquatic > Freshwater > Lake...
TTGATAAAAGTTTACAGGCGGCAGCAAAGTTTGTTAAAACTCACTATGATGAGCATGGAGCTTTGCCAATATTGGAACAAGTATCTGCCGCAACTGGTGTTAAACTTAATAAACTACCTGACTTGCCAGATGGCAATGTTGATTGGTTTATGGAAGAGTTTGAATCATTTACCAAACGTGAAGAGCTATCTAGAGCTATTCTTAAATCCTATGACTTACTGGAAAAAGGTGAATTTGGGCCAGTAGAGCGTCTTATTAAAGATGCGGTACAGATCAGTTTACAAAAAGACATGGGCACTGATTACTTCGCCAGTCCTGCTGATCGCAATAATAGATACTTTAACAGTGGTGGACAAGTCAGTACTGGTTGGCCTAGCTTAGATAAGATACTGTATGGTGGATTTAGTCGAGGTGAACTAAATGTGTTTGCCGGCGGAAGTGGGTGTGTAACTGCTGATACTATGGTTACTATCGTTGAATTACCAATTGATACATACGCAAAAGGCAAGCCCGAAAAAGTTGTTAAATTGTACAATCTCACACAGCCTAAGCAGGTACCAATAGGTAGCTTAATGGGAAAAGTACATGAAAACAATATACTTGTATCTAGTCCAGATGGTTGGGTTCCTGTGTTGGATTGTATTGAAAAAGTTAAAAAGGATTTATATACCTTTGAGTTTGCTTCAGGTAAAAAGATTGTTGCGAGTCATGATCATTTATATCAATCTCCCGATCAGCAATGGCATTATGCTCGTGATATTCCGATTGGAAGTACTTTGCTTTCGGAAAACGGTGTAGATACTGTAATCAATATTCTTCCGCAAAGTAAACAAACTAAAGTATATGATCTTTCGGTTAATCATGATAATCATAGATACTATACTAATGGTATATGTAGTCATAATTCGGGTAAAAGTCTTGTCATGATGAATATAGCATTAAGCTGGTTAGAACAAGGTTTAAGTGGCGTTTACGTTAGTTTAGAACTTAGTGAAGAATTGTGTGGGTTGAGAACAGATGCTATGTTGTCGGGAATGTCAACTAAAGATATTAGGAAAGATTTAGAAACAGCAGAACTAAAAGTTAAAATGTTTGGTAAAAAAGCTGGCAAATATCGTATGAAGGCATTGCCAGCACAAAGCAATATCAATGATGTCAGAAGTTATATCAAAGAAGTACAAGTACAAACAGGCATGAAAGTTGACTTTGTAATGGTAGACTATTTAGATTTGTTAATGCCAGTGTCGGCCAAAGTAAGTCCAAATGATCTTTTTATCAAAGACAAATACGTCAGTGAAGAATTAAGAAATTTAGCTAAAGAACTTAATGTGTTGTTGGTCACTGCAAGTCAATTAAATCGTAGCAGCGTGGAAGAAATTGAATATGATCATAGCCATATTTCGGGTGGTATTAGTAAAATTAATACTTCCGACAATGTGTTTGGTATCTTTACCAGTCGTGCTATGAAAGAACGCGGGCGCTATCAGTTACAATGTATGAAAACTCGTACTAGTAATGGTACTGGTCAAAAAGTTGAATTAGAATACAATATTGAAACTATGCGCATCACTGATTTACCCGAAGATGCCGGTGCTGCCAGTAGTTTCAACAGGCCTAATATTTACAATAATATTAAGACACAAAGTAAGGTAGTCGACGATGCCGATGAATCACCTAAAATCACTGCCGAGGTACAGAGTAACAAATTAAAGCAACTACTGGGACAAATTAAACAAAGTTAATTTGAAAGCAAAACTTTGATTTTCAATAAATAATGCAAAGGTCCTTGCCAAATGCAAAAAAAGACACGTAGCATCCTAGAAGAATTAGAAAGTTTATACACAGAACGAGATAGTAGACATATTATTGAAAATCGTGCTATAAACATTATTTCAAGTGCTATTAGGCTACTTGAGCAGATTGACACAACTTACACGCCTGAGCAAGCAGAGAACCTTACACGTAAGTTATTAAATGCTATTAAACTTCGAGATCCGGGTAAGTTTACTCGCACCGTAAGGAAAACAGATGCTAATACACGAAATAACCAAACTACAGAAGATTGATGAAGGCTTACTCAGTGGGGTCAAAGACGCCATTACCAGCGTGATTAATTCACCTACTGTACAAGCTATCCCAGGCGTTCAATCCATACAGTCTGCGCAGCAAAGAGCAGCAGTGGCACGTGCTCAAGCGCATCAAGCTGCTCAAAAATTAGCATCAAAAGGATACAATGTTAATACTTCTACTAGACCAGCAGCACCGCTTACTATACAACAAGCGGCGGCTCAGTCAAAATTGAAAAATTCTCCATTGGGCCATTATATCAGTAGTATAGATACCAATGCTATACAACAGTTGGCTAAATCCTTTAATCCCGCGGTAATACAACCAAAAACAACTACTCGACCTGACATCGCTGGCGGAATGACACAAGCCGGCAGGGCGGCCGCAGATGCAGCAGCGGCTGCTGCTGGTCGTCAAACGATAGCTAAAGGCATGTCGAGAGCTGGCAGAGATGCGGCAGTAAAACCAACAGACGCATGGGGTTCGTCGGGGGCAAATCTACTAAGACAAACAGGATCTAAAAGTTATGCGTATGCCAATGATATCGCTACAGCAGGTAGTTCTGTGCCGGGAGTTGGCGCCGGATATGGATACTCGTACAATAATACTCAAACAGCCCCTGCCAAACGCGGTCGTCAGCGTAAAAAATAATCAGGTAAGGAATTGATCATGGCTAACAGTAATTTTGAACAATGGGTACTCAATGTAGCAAAAGTACCACAACAGGTATTAGATGATCCTGAAGTGAAAAAACAGTTGACGCCATTGCTAGCACAGGTTAATGCTGCTTCTACACAAAATAATCCTGCTCAGTTAACTAAGGCTGTTGCTGAATATCTCACTGTCGCTGAAGCAGGCGTGGCATATGTACACGATCGTGCTGCCGGGCGAGCCCCAACAGTTGGAACAACAGCTAGACAAACAAGTAATCGTGCTGGACATATAGGACAAACTCCCGACGATGCCGCAGCGAGATTGGGAATCAGTCCCAGAGCTCTAGCATCAATACGTAGTAAAATACCAGCCAATACACAAGTTCGAGCCACTAACAATGATGTTGTAAATAACTTGTTAATGGCAGCGGGAATATCACTACTCTAACAGAAAAAATAAATACTAATTATGCTATTAAAAGAAGGCGGGAACGTATTCAAAAATAAAGATGGGCAAGCTCTTACCCAAAGGATTAATCAGACTGACATTCCTGTTACAGTAGATTGGCTTGAACAGTTAACTAATCTTGATCTTAGAGGAGAAAATGACGTCAAGGGTTATCCTGAAAGATGGCTAGGATCAACTGGAAAAAAGTCATCTTCGGGGGATTTAGATTTACAAGTTAGTTCGCAGGAAATCTCACCAGAGCAACTAATGGCAGAATTATCTCAATGGTGTACTAGCCATAACTTAAAGCCACAAGACTACGTTAAGAAAGGTGCGGATCAAGTACATTTCAAAACTCCTATAGCAGGCAATCCTAAAAATGGCTATGTTCAAACAGACTTTATGTTCATGGATGATCTTGAAGTAGGGCAATTTTTCATTACTTCGCCGGTTAACAGTGAATATTCAGCAGTTGATAGACATATAATGTTGAATAGTATAGCTAAGGCATCGGGGTATAAAATCATCACTCGCAAAGGGCTGGTAGATCGTGCTACTAATCAAATAGTATCACGCGATCCTGACGAAATAGCTAGAATAATGTTAAACAAACGTGCTGACCGTGATGCCCTTTATAGTGTAGAAACTATGCTTCAAGCATTGCAAGGTGATCCTAAGCGAGATGAAAAATTAAAAGACGCTAAAGATTATTTTGCTAAAAATGGCATCGCGTTTAATGAATCACGCGGCGAAAGTGACGTAAACTTTTTAGCAAGACTACGTGATCGCATTGTCAATCAAGGTATGCGTAAATTAGTCGAAGCTGAAGAACCGCAAGTGCAAGGTGGTCAAGCCAAAGGTATAGAGCACATCGAAGATCTAGTATTTAGACGTGGCACAGCTGGCATTAAAGATGCTCTGGCAGTAATCGAGCATTTAAAAGATAATACTAGAAAATCTGTATCAGTAAAATTTGATGGAATGCCTGCTTTAGTATTTGGTAGACAATCGGATGGCACATTTGTATTGACAGATACCGCAGGATTCACTGCTGTAGGCTATAACGGATTATTTACCAGCCCTGGTCAAATTAAAGATCTCATGGCCAAACGTGATGCCGAGGCGGCAGCTAAAGGCAATGCTGCCAATCGTGTAGCAAACTTATTTCCAATTTACAATAAGTTATGGCCTATGTTAGAAGCAGCTACTCCGGAAAAATTCAAAGGATATATTCAAGGTGATTTACTTTATTCATCGACCCCGCCGGAAGTAGCAGGTGCGTATGTGTTTAAGCCTAATACAGTTGAATATGCTATACCCTCTGCCAGTCCTTTAGGTCAACAAATTGGCGCCAGTGATGTTGGCATCGCAATACATACACAGTACGCTGAGCCCGGCGCGCCAAAACAAGCATTAGGTCGAGTAAAGCTAAACCCAGTGCCGGGGTTATTATTGATAGAACCTATTCGTCCTACAGAAAATGTACAGCCCGCGGGATCGGAGACCACAGCAGGTAGTCCTAAAGTTAAACAACTTAAAGCTCTAGTAGCCAAGCATGGGGAAGATATTAATACCTTGTTTAATCCGGTTGAACTTAGAGCACTGCAGATCACAGATCTCCCTAAACTCTGTGTTGATTATATAAACAGTTTGGTCAAGGATGAGACAATAACAGAGTTCTCTGCAGGCCAACTATTGCCAGGGTTTATGAATTGGCTAAACACTAAAGTAACTCCTAAAAAATATAAAAATATTGTAGAATATCTACAAAGTCCCGGTAGTAACGGCGACGGAATTAGTGCGGCGTTTTCAGCGTTTGTGCTATTACACGACATTAAAACTGATTTATTGCATCAACTAGATCAACAGCATCCTGGGCAAGAAGGCTGGGTAGTAGCTATACCTGGTGGTACTGTTAAATTTGTTAATAGATTTGGATTTAGCCGTGCCAATCAACGTCGCAATCAAGTACGTAAGTAACCCCAAACTCAAGATTTTTCTCCCTTTAGCTAAATAAATGCAGAATCGAAAGATTCATACATTTAAGGAGAAATAACATGGCATCAATTCCATTAGTAAACGGCGGTACACAACCAGTATTCGCAACCGACACGCTTAACGGCCCACAGTTATCAGCCAACACAGCATATAGTCCAGCAGGCACACCAGTTAACCTTCAAGGTCCTAAGTTAGACTTTTTTGGTATTGGTTTAGGTAACTCAGCTTTTAATCAAGCTGGTGTTAACGGCGCAGTTCAACAGATCTTACAACAGATCCAGCAAACTGCTACTGTAGCGATTTATCAGGTAGACAACACTAACAACACAGTTGATATGAGTGTTGCTGTATACCCCACAGGCGCTTACACAGCATCAACATTGCAAGCTGCTATTCAAGGTTTAGGCAACATTTATAACAGTTCAGCTAACACATACTGCAACGTAGCAGCAGCTACAGTTACAAACGTTGGCTTCCGTTTAGCTTCAACAGCAACAAGCGCAAGTTAATTTTAGCATTAATGTTAAAAGCAAAAGCCCACCTAAGTGGGTTTTTTGTTGACTATAATATCTTGTGTTAAGTTTGTGACATTAAATACATAGATAATGACAGCTAACAAAATTACCGAAGCAATAATATATGAAAGTCCAGACGGTGGCGAAACAGTCTACGTGAGAGAGTCTGGCAGTGCTATGCGGCAATTATACAGCGAAAGTTCACAGGTAAAAAGTATAAGAAGCCAAATACAAGAAGATCAATTATGGCACGAGATAAGACTAGCGGCAAAAACTAACTCTGCTATCAACGACATTTTAGAACAGGCCATAATCTTATATAAATTGAGCAAAAGCTAAGTGAGATTTTTGTGCAGAACTTTCTTCGATATCACTGCCACTGGTGTCACGGGCCACTTTAAATCATCGCGTATTCCATTTTATGATCGCGCTGGGCAGCATATTGCCAGCGAAGCAGCGTGGAATCGTGCGAGAAACCAACAGAGGAATTGGGAAACATTGACACAGTTACTCAGTATGCGAACACAGATTTTTCAGTTGGAAAATCCCAAAAAAAAACTTGATGTATGGAGTTTTGAATTTGCCGTCGAAACCCCAGATGTATTTGGTCCACAAGATAATCCAGTACAACTATTATTAATAGATGCGGCAGGGGTTCCTATGTTGCTGGGATTGGAAAATAAAACTAATCTTACTCCGGTACTTTTGGTAGATGGCGAAGATCAAAACATATGGTTTGACTGTTTGCCATAAATAATACTAACAGTGGAGACTATCATGGTTGAGGCGACAGAAATTGAGAAGAAGAGTTTAGAGGCGCATGTTGAACTATGTGCTGAACGCTATAATGCGTTAGATACAAGATTATTTAATGTGGATAATAGAATAGCTGGATTGTCTGAAACCGTTGAAAAAGTCCACGGGTTGTTGGAAAAAATGTCAGAAAAACGCAATGATCAATTGATTGGTTGGGCAACCACAGTTATGGGAGTGTTAGTCAGCACCATTGCGTATTTGATTTTGCACTATGTGATTAAATGAAAGACGCCGCAAGAATAGAACAGTTATTTCGATTAGAGCTAGGAAGTCAAATAAGTGATATTATATGGCAAAGCTCTGCCGGTGTTTATGAAGTATTTGATCGATATCAGATTATCAAAGGCAAGCCCGCTTGTCGTGTGTTATATCAAGGTAAGGAAATAGGAGTTTTTACCGGTACAAGAACTGCCTTGAGTTGGTGCATTGCTACTAAATATAATAATCATAGACTAGCTCATGATATATTAACAATGGATACTAAATTAACGTCATTGATTGATGACATTAAAACTCGAGCTAATCTAGCAGACACCAGTAAAGATGTTAAGTTTCGTGAAATGGTAGAAACAAAATTAGAAACTAAAATTATTCATAAAAAGCAGTTAGAAACTCAATTAGATAAATGTGTTGATTGGGCTAAATACTGTCAACAACGAGGAATTAACAATGAAATTGTTCGAACTAGCAACAGCCAATCCATCAAAACAAGCCGCCAAGGTATTTGAAAGTTATTTTGGTGATAAAATTAATGTTGATGTGATCTCTGGTCGCCAAGCCCACTTAATGCTGAATAAAGTGCGTGGTTTAATCATCGAACATCGTCAAACCCCTGCTTTCCACGTCAGCGAGCAAAACCCAACTTATCTCAAGTTAATGATGATGGAAAAAGTTTTAGCCGCAAAAGTCAAAGAGACTTCAACGGTACCTGTTGGTGCCGCCGCAGGTGCTCAACAAAATGTACAAAATCAACAGGCAAATATGGCACAGCCAAACCCAACAGTGGCAGCCGGTCAAGCAGCTGAAAAAGCCAAACGTCTAGCACAAATTAATAATATAAGTGATCCTCAGTTAAAGATAGCTATGCAGAAAGCCACACAAGGGCAACAACTTAGTCAACAAGATCAACAAATGGTAGCCAATGCTGCGTTACAAACAGAAAGTCGACAGTTAAGACATCAACTTTATCGTGTACTACGCGAAAGTGAAGTACAACAAGCTCAAGTAGTATTGGCTGCTCAAGACATGGTTGATGAAATACAAAAGATGATAGAACAAATTACCAGCATGCAGTTCAAAGATTTGCCAGCCTTAGTAGATCAAATTGAAAATCAATTGGGCATTGAACAAGCCGGACAGTTTAACACTGGTGCCACCGCTGCGTTAGGCAACCTAGTACAAAATTTACAAGCCACTAAACAGCAAATGGATCAAGCAAAGGGTATTTTAACTGGACAAGCAGCACCTGCTATTCCTGGCTTAGGTGATATTGGCGCGCAGCCTGACATGGGTATGGGTGGTGAGATGGGTATGGGTGGTGAAGAAATGCCCCCAGAAGAAATGCCAGAACCAGAGACTGGTAGCCCTGAGCTTGGTCGCGCAAAACGCTAACAATGCTTATATTTGAAGTAGAAAACACCGGGGTCGACACTGGCAAACTTACAGCATTGTCTACATTTTTGGCCGGACGAGCCGAAGATACTGATGCTAAGAAACAAATATCAACCGCAACTTTTATTAAGCTAGCACAGAGTTTGGGTGTGGCTGTTACTGCCGATGACATAGGCGAGCTTATTGCGCAGCCCCCACTATCTGATGTATTAGAACCGTATGAACCTAATACTAACATTATAAAATTCAAAGGCAATACTGACGTAACTCCGGGTATGAATGTAGATCAAGCAGAAAAAATAGTCAATCAAAATGCTAAATCCGCAATGCGACGCGGCCTAAACAAATAACTCAAACGGTTGACTATTTGGTTAAAATCCTGTACAATGTGTATATTGAATAGTAACTTGAAACGTTATTATATGCATACGGAGACCATCATGAAAGATAAACTTATCATTACTACAGTATTTGCTTCGATTTTAACTATGAGTATGCTATTTGCAGCTAGCCCCGATGCTCAAGCACATGAAGGTTATCGTGATCGTGATTGCTGCCGTAGATCTAATTTTGATTGGGTAGCTCCTGCGGTAATTGGTGGGTTGATTGGTTACGAACTATCTCAACCACGTACGGTAATCGTTGAGCAGCCGCCCGTTGTTTATACTCAACCTCCTGCGGTTATAATTCAGCAACCGCCAATGGGCTATCACTGGCAACAACTATATAATCCGCAAGTTGGGCAATATCAGATGGTATTAGTGCCTAATTACTAGTTGACAAACTTGCTAGCATATGCTATTATACTAGCATATGTATAATCCTAAATTTGAATATCATCAATTATCGAGAACTAGTCAAGAAGGTGCCAGGTTATATCTAACCCCAGATGGGGAAAGAGTTCCCAGTGTAACCACTATTTTAGACGCTACTAAACCTGAAGAAAAAAAGCAAGCCTTAAATGAATGGCGCAAGCGGGTTGGAGTAGAAAATGCTCAAAAAATCACCACAGAGGCTGCCAATCGTGGTACGCGGATGCATGGATATTTAGAGCACTATGTTAAAACAGGTGAAGTAAAAGAGCGTGGCACTAATCCCTATGGTTGGGCGAGTCACGCCATGGCCGAAGTAGTCATTAGAGACGGCTTAAAAAATGTCAATGAATTCTGGGGTGTTGAGATCCCACTTTTTTTTCCTAAGTTATATGCTGGTACTACAGATGGGTGTGGCATACATTTAGGCGAAGAGAGTATTCTAGACTATAAGCAAACAAACAAAGAAAAAAAGCGCGAATGGATTGATGATTATTTCCTACAGCTAGTGGCCTATGGGTTATGCCACAATGAAGTGTATGGAACAAAAATACGCAAAGGTGTGATATTAATGTGCGTTAAACCAGAAGTAGATATCATGGGAAACGTGCTTACTGAACCTAAATATCAAGAATTCGTATTAGAAGGCGACGAATACGACAAGTATGTTAATCTGTGGTGGCACCGCTTAGAGCTATACTATCTAAATTTTAAAGCTAAATAGTAGATAGATAACGAGGAATAACAAGTGGCCATAGTTCAGATTAGTCAAATCACCAATCGTATTGGGTTAAACATAGATTTACCACAATTAGCCGGAGCGGAGCTCGGGTGGAGTACTGATACACGTCAGTTATACATTGGTAATGGAACATTAGAACAAGGTGCCCCGGTAATAGGTAATACAGAGATACTCACTGAATTTTCTAACATCTTAAATTTAGCGGCTAGTTACACGTATCAGGGCACGGCCGCTGGATATATAGTACAAACAGGCCCAACACCCGGGACTCCCATTACAACTAGTCTCCAGCTTTGGCTAGATCAATGGGCATCTGTTAAAGATTTTGGAGCCACAGGTGATGGATTAACCGACGATACCGCAGCAATTAATCGCGCTCTATATCAATTATACTGTCGCGAATCAAATCCCCAAATACGTAGAGGATTGTTCTTCCCAGCCGGAGTTTATGTGGTCAGCAGCACAGTCGATATTCCTCCATATGCTATGTTATATGGCGAAGGTCCAGAGAGTTCAATTATACAAATGAAATTGTCAGGTGGCATAGGATCATATGTCGCGCAGACGGCTGATAGTTTACAACAGACCACTATTAATATCGGAAACAACGGAGCAACGCCCCCCACTAGTATTACCATCGCTAATATGGCATTTGCCAGTTTAGACGCCACTAAAAATATATTCCTAGTTCAATCGGCAACAGATTGCGAATTTAAAGGTGTAAGTTTTATTGGGCCAGGCACAACAGCATCATTAACATCGGCCGCGGCAGCCACAGCCGGAGTCAATTTTGGTAGTACCAGCAGCTTAGTCACTGCTAATATTTTATACGATGGATGTAGATTTACTGGAACAGTATGGGGTATCAACACCGGGCAACAGACTAAAGGTGTAGTGGTTACTAATTCAAAGTTCAACACACTTTATCAAGGTGTGGTGCTAGGTCAAGGTACCACGGTAAACGGTGGGCCGACAGGAACTCGCGTTACTAATAATGTATTTGATAACATATACGCCGAAGGAATTATATTTGGTGCGATAAGTCTCAATGCCAGCGGCTACAATATGTTTTATGATGTAGGTGATGCTTATCTAGGAGCCGCCAACCCTGCCACATCAATCATCGTATTTAATTCTAACAATAATGTCAGTATTGGTGATATGTTTCAACGTTCTGACACCAATTCTATCACGTACCCCAGAATTAATATAAACGATACAGTCAGTATTGCTGTTACCAATGGCTCGCAGATACAACTGGGTTCAAAGACTGTGCAGTCTGGATTACAAGCTACATTAGTTGATAATTCAAACCCTGGTACAGCATTTACTATTAATACCGCTGCCACTGCCCTAACTTTTAAAATTGACTATGCGATGACGCAGATAGGAAATACCGGTTATCGCACTGGTTCATATTGGGTTTCTAGCCTACAAGGTGGCGGCATCAGTAGTATGGATGATTATACTGCCAACGCCAATTGGCCTATAGATGGTAAAAGTGGTTATGGAGCATTAACCGCGACCCAAACAGGAACAACGATAACTATTCAGTATTATACGATTCCCACAGCGGGGCATAATATTTTGATGAGTTATTCCATCAGTTATCTCAAATAATGTGGCCTAGAGATTTTGACAAAAGGCTAGCAGCTTGGGCAGAGCTTCGTGCTAAATGCCAGTCTGCTACAGCCGATGAGGCTATGCAGATGATAAACTCTTGGTGGTTCGCTGCGCCTTGGCGTAATTATCATCTGCACTGGGATGATCAACTAGCATGGCCTGATCCTTGGCAATTATTAAACGACAATATCTATTGTGAACTTGCTCGTGGCCTGGGGATGCTATATACTATAAGTATGATTGACCATAAAGATTTGACGTCTTCCCAGCTGGTTTTGACGGAGGAAGGCTATAATTTAGTCCTAGTCAATCAAGGAAAATATATACTTAATTGGGACGTTGACATGACAGTAAATACACCACTGCCCACTGGCATCAAAAAGAGATTTACCCAAGAGCAAGCGAATCAACTGTTTCAGTAGTACAATAACAAAATGAGAAAGCAATGACTATTACCGTAGTAAAACGTAGTGGGGCATGTGAACCACTAACTATTGAAAAATGGCAAGCACAGGTAGCGAAAATCTGTCAGGGTATTGCTGATGTAAGTCAGTCGATGATTGAAATCCGCACACAGCTACACTTTTATGATGGCATCACCACAAAAGAAATTGATGGTATCACATTAAGAGCTATAGTGGATTTAATCAATGTAGAATTAAATCCTGATACTGGACACACTAACTATCAATATGTCGCAGGCAAGCAACGTCTAAGTATGTTGAGAAAAGATGTTTACGGCAGCTTTACCCCGCCACGTTTATACGACATCGTCAAAAAGAACGTGGCAACCGGCTTATACACTTCTGAACTATTAGAGTGGTATACCGAAGAAGACTGGGACCGTATGGACAGTATGCTAGATCATGAAAAAGATGAGCAGTATTCATACGCAGCTATTGAACAACTGATTGAAAAATATTTGGTACGCAATCGTGCCACAAAGGAAATTTATGAGACTCCCCAAGTTCGTTACATGGTGGCAGCAGCCACCGTCTTTCACAGAGAAGAACCAAACCAAGCAAGGATGCGATATATTAAAGAGTATTATACTGCCGCTAGCGACGGCCTGTTTACTCTTGCTACCCCTGTGCTGGCTGGCCTGGGAACTCCTACTAAGCAATTTAGCAGTTGTGTGCTTATTCGCGCTGACGATGACTTGGATAGTATTTTTGCTAGCGGTGAGATGATGGCCAAATATGCCGCCAAACGAGCGGGCATAGGCTTAGAGATAGGTAGATTGCGACCACTGGGCTCACCTATTCGTGGCGGTGAAATCATGCACACTGGATTGATACCATTTCTTAAAAAATGGTTTGGCGATCTACGTAGCTGTTCCCAAGGCGGCATTCGTAATTCGTCCTGTACGATTACATACCCAATTTGGCATTATCAATTTGATGATTTGATCGTACTTAAAAATAATCAAGGCACTGAAGAAACTCGAGTACGTCATATGGATTACAGCGTAGTCTTAAATGCCTTCTTTTGGCGTCGTTTTAAAAATCGAGAAAATATTACATTCTTTGATCCCAATGAAGTGCCTGACTTATACGAAGCCTTTTATCAGAACACAGCGTTGTTTGAAGAGCTTTATATAAAATATGAAAATACACCTGGCTTACGTACAAAGACAATGAATGCCGAGGATGTGTTCAAAGGTGGCGTACTTAAAGAACGTACAGACACCGGCAGAATCTATCTAGTTTTTATAGACAATGTACAGAGTCAAGGTCCATTTGACCCCGCTTTTCATACAATCTATCAAAGTAATCTTTGCCAAGAAATTCTTTTACCTACCGTACCGTTTAAGAGGTTAGATGACTCTGCGGGAAGAATTTCTTTATGTACCCTCGGAAGTATCAACTGGGGAGCATTCAGGCACCCCGACGATATGCGTAGAGCTTGTCGTATCTTACATCGCAGTTTGTGTAATATCCTCGAATACCAAGATTTTCTCTCAATTCAATCTAAACTAAGCAACGATGAAATTTGTCCGTTAGGTATTGGAGTAACTAATCTTGCATACTGGCATGCTAAACGCGGTCTTAAATACGGCGAAGTTGATGCCTTAGCAGAAGTTAAGACTTGGATGGAATATCAATCCTACTATCTAACTGAAGCCACAGTTGAATTGGCTAAAGAACGTGGTAAATGTCTACACAGCGATCAAACACGATATGGCCAAGGCGTATTTCCTTGGGAACTGAGGGCAGAAGGTGTTAATGAATTAGCAGATTTTACACCTGAATTAGATTGGGAAACATTACGCACTAACATGAAACAGTATGGTGTTCGTAACGCTACATTGATGGCTATAGCACCTGTAGAATCGAGTTCAGTCGCTATTAACTCAACTAACGGTATTGAAATGCCTATGAGTTTAATCACAGTTAAAGAATCAAAGGCTGGTAGTTTGATTCAAGTAGTGCCTGAATACCATAAACTTAAAAATAAGTATCAGCTAATGTGGGATCAAAAAGATTGTGTCGGATATCTAAAGACGGCTGCGGTTATTCAAGTGTATGTTGATCAAAGCATGAGTACTAATACATTTTATTCACCAAAGCATTTTCCAGATAGAAAGGTACCGTCGACATTGATTGCTAAGAATTTAATGTTGTTCCATAAATGGGGCGGAAAAACTTTTTATTATAGCCTTATTGATAAGCAAGGTAGTAAGTCTGATAAAAGTGACGAAGTTGCTGCGTTACCAGTAGATGATTTTGACGACGAAGAGTCATGCGAAAGTTGCAAACTATGATAAACTGGGACGACGTGTTTAGGAAAATAACAATAGAGTTTCTAACATGAAACGCTTCTTCATCTGGATGCAACGTGACGAAGGTTGGAAAACAGTCCTGGCTGTAGTCTACTCAATTATATGTCTTGTAGACTTCGTAGTCATGCCTGTGGCCATCACTGCGGCCAAAGGTGCCGGATTAAAGGAATTTATTGCCACAGAACTTAGAACATTTGATCCTGCGATACAGCTACAACTATTACAGGTGATATCCCGAGATTATTCTCCCTTTACACTGCAGGGGGCAGGAGTATTTCATCTAGCATTTGGTGCGCTACTAACAGGAAGTGCATTAAGCAAGTCAAAGACAGAGGAGAAAATATGAAAATTAAACGCATAGTCATCACAGCACTGGTGCTAGTGGCGACACTTGCCCAGGCCGCCGCACCTGATACGTTAGGAAATAGTACAGCCAATCTTAGCCCGTACAAAGCACAACAAGGCGGACTTTATTTAGGATCACTCTTTAAATTAGTAGTTGGCAAAGATACTGTATTGCAGAGTAGTACAGCATCATGGGTTGATCAAAGTAACAACACGATTGTAACTGGAAAGATGCCCTACGTAAGTGGGACTGTATATGCTAAAGACATCGATCCAGATGGTAGTGTGTTTGCTGTAACGACAGACAAACATTATCGCTACTTTAACGGTAATGGCTTACCATCTACTCCAATGGGCGAGTTCCCAGTACAAGCTGGAACTCCCGCATACACCTATTATAGCGCGGCCCCAGGTGGACATGATCCACGCACTGGTATTCCGGGATCAGACTATTCCAGTGCGGCAGCTATTGGAGTCAGTCCTTATCATCTTGAAATTCAAGTTCCAAAAAATCCTCAGTATAGCAAGACTCCCAATCCAATCAATTCTCTAGTTACTGGTGTTGCTCTCACCGGTACAGTATGGCATATTGAACTGGCAAATGCCTCATCTTCCAATTGGTACAATCCGATCTCAATACTACCATTAGATCAATGCTGGGGGCATCCCTACAGTCAACAGTATCACATACACGGCTACAGCTGGAAGTGCTTCCCTGATCAAGGTACTGAAGGTCACTCACCTTTGTTTGGCTATGCTCTAGACGGTTTTGGTATCTACGGACCCAGGGGTGATGATAGCAAGGAAGTTACTAATAAACAGTTAGATGAGTGTCACGGGCACGTGGGCAAAGTCATGTGGGATGGCATGCCTCGTGAGATCTATCACTATCATTTAAACAGTGAGTTTCCCTATTCGATTGGATGCTTTAGGGGTCGGGTCAACTATATCCAGGCTTTAGGTAAAACCACGGCGCATTCAGGACATGGCATCACGCCAAAATCTGCCAACGCGGTATCAAATAGACCATTTAAATAAGAGAAAAATAACATGGCAATAAATCAGCTTTTTAACTTAAAAAATACC
>Ga0209188_1002004_pt1 | contig 15488 bp, 10 predicted proteins | sample C_130625_EF_Meta_FD_187307 | JGI IMG/M metagenome (GOLD analysis project Ga0209188, IMG submission 187307) | Freshwater microbial communities from Lake Croche, Canada to study carbon cycling - C_130625_EF_MetaG (SPAdes) (version 2) | ecosystem: Environmental > Aquatic > Freshwater > Lake...
AGGTATCGCTTGCGCTGTGGACGGCTGTTCGTGTCGGCAATCGACTGTGGATCAACGTTGCAGCGTGACGATCCCCGCCTTGAGCGCAATCACTACGGCTTCAGACCGTGACTGCGCATTCAGTTTCTCCAGCACGCTGCGCACATGGTTCTTGACAGTGTTCTCACTGATCCCCAGGGCTCGGGCAAGGTCTCGGTTGGACTTGCCTTGGGCCAGTTGCCCGAGCACATCTCGCTCGCGCGCGGTGAGTGCAGGACCGGTGGGTAGCCCTCCTTGGCGGCGAGCCGCGTGCGCTTGTGCGGGAGCAGCATGGCGCATGAGGTCCTGCGGTACGAGATCACCGAGCCAAGCGTCACGTCGAATGCCGCGATAGGGAAGCGCCTTGCGCAACGTTCCCTCGATGAGGTGGAAGCCCGCGGTGACGGCAACCTTGCGAGACGCTTCATTGCCGGCGTAGCACTCCCAGCGGACCACCTCCACGCGCAGGGTGTCGAAGGCCCACGCGCACGCCAGTTGCAAGGCGCGCACGGCGTACCCGTGTCCTCGCGCCCATGGTGCGAGTAGATAGCCCACCGTGCAGCCGCCGGCGCCATCTGGCCGAAGATCGAGGCCACCGGAGTACCCGGGGGTTCCCGGGATCGTGATCGTCCATACGGGGTTGTCCCACCACGCAACCGGGTCGTCACCCAGAGCCACCCACGTAGCGGCATCGGCGGGCCCGTAAGGGGAGGGCACGGTGGTCCACCGCTGGATCTCAGGGTCCTGGCAGGCGCGCAATGCCCCGTCGGCATCGGTGGGTTCGGGTGGCCGCAGGGTGACCGTCCCGTCGCTGATCGAGGGCGGCGCAGACGGCCGGGCCGGGTCCAGTGAGGTGGCTGCCACGAGTCGCAGTCTGGCAGTTCGACGGCCGACCCGGGGCAACTACGATGGGCCGACCCCGTCGACGGGTCGACACCAAATATGAAGGGGCTTGTCTGTGGGCGTGCTTGACAAGATCCTGCGCGCTGGCGAGGGGAAAACCCTCCGCCGGCTTACCGCAGTGGCGGCGGCCGTCAACGCAATCGAATCCGATGTCGCGAGCCTGAGCGATGCGGAACTTCGAGCCTTGACCGATGAATTCCGCGCGCGGCATGCCGCGGGTGAGTCCTTGAACGACCTCATGCCCGAGGCCTTCGCTGTCGTCCGCGAAGCCAGTAAGCGCACCCTCGGTCAGCGCCACTACGACGTTCAGCTCATGGGTGGCGCCGCGCTTCACCTGGGCAATATCGCGGAGATGCGCACCGGTGAAGGAAAGACGCTGGTCGCTACGCTTCCGGCCTACCTCAATGCGATTGCCGGCAAGGGTGTTCACGTCGTCACCGTCAACGACTACCTCGCCGAGCGCGACTCAGAGTGGATGGGTCGGGTCCATCGTTTTCTGGGCCTCGAGGTCGGTTGCATTCTGGCGCATATGACTCCGGCCGAGCGCCGCATCGCCTACTCCGCCGACATCACTTACGGCACCAACAATGAGTTTGGCTTTGACTATCTGCGCGACAATATGGCTTGGTCCAAGGATGAGATGGTTCAACGTGGCCATCATTTCGCAGTTGTCGACGAGGTTGACTCAATTCTTATTGACGAGGCCCGTACGCCCCTGATCATCAGCGGTCCGGCTGATCAGGCCACGACCTGGTACCAGGAATTCGCTCGTATTGCTGCGATGCTCAAGCCTGACCGAGATTACGAGGTCGACGAGAAGAAGAAGACTATCGGCGTACTCGAAGAAGCTATCGACCGTGTCGAGGACCAGATCGGTATCGACAATCTCTACGACACGGTCAATACGCCGCTGGTGGGCTTTCTCAACAATGCGATTCGCGCCAAAGAACTGTTCAAGCGCGATCGCGACTATGTGGTCATCGATGGCGAGGTCATCATCGTCGACGAGCACACCGGACGCATCCTCTCGGGACGCCGTTACAACGAGGGCCTGCATCAGGCGATCGAGGCCAAGGAGGGTGTGGAGGTCAAGGCCGAGAACCAAACACTCGCGACCGTCACCCTCCAGAACTTCTTCCGCCTGTACGACAAGCTCTCGGGCATGACCGGCACGGCCATGACGGAGGCCGCGGAGTTCAATCAGATTTACAACCTCGGCGTGGTGCCCATTCCCACCCATCGCGACATGATTCGCATGGACAAGGCTGATCTGGTCTACCGCACCGAAGAAGCCAAGTACCGCGCGGTGATCGAGGACATCGTCGAGCGCCATGCCCAGGGCCAGCCAGTGCTGGTGGGCACCACGAGCGTCGAGAAGTCAGAACTTCTCTCCCGCCTTCTCAAGCAGAACGGCGTACCCCACGAGGTTCTCAACGCCAAGCAGCACGAGCGCGAGGCCGCCATCGTCGCGCAGGCGGGACGCAAGGGAGCGGTCACCGTGGCCACCAACATGGCCGGACGCGGCACCGACATCATGCTCGGCGGAAATCCTGAGTTCATGGCCGCTGCAGCGTTGTCACAGCAGGGGCTGTCTGCCATCGATGATCCCGACGCTTACGAGGCGGCGTGGCCGGCGGCATTGGAGAAAGCCAAGTCTTCGGTTCAGGCAGAGCACGACGAGGTAACCCGAATCGGCGGCCTGTATGTGCTTGCCACCGAGCGTCATGAATCGCGTCGCATCGACAATCAGCTTCGTGGCCGGTCGGGACGCCAGGGCGATCCCGGTGAGTCGCAGTTCTACCTGTCTCTCGAGGACGACTTGATGCGGTTGTTCAAGTCCGACATGGTCAATGCATTTCTGCAGCGCATGAACGTGCCTGACGATGTGCCCATCGAGGCAAAGATGGTCACCAACGCCATCAAGTCGGCCCAGTCGCAGGTCGAGGCTCAGCACTTCGAGATCCGCAAGGACGTGCTCAAGTACGACGATGTTCTCAACCGTCAGCGCTTGGTCATCTACGACGAGCGTCGTCAGGTCCTTGAGGGTGCCGATATTCACGAGCAGGTGCGCACGTTCCTTGATGAGACGGTTGCCGGTTACGTCAAGGCGGCCACGGCTGAGGGCTATCCCGAGTCCTGGGACCTCGAGCACCTGTGGACCGCACTCAAGCAGTTGTATCCCGTCGGCGTCACGATCGAGGAGCTTGAGCAGTCCTCGGGGGGCGGGCGCGCCGGACTGAGTGCCGAGTACCTCGAGGCCGAGCTTGTCGACGATGCTCAGGCCGCCTACGAGCGTCGCGAGGAGGAGCTCGGTGAGGAAGTAGCGCGCGAGCTTGAGCGACGGGTGATCCTGTCGGTGCTGGATCGCAAGTGGCGCGAGCATCTGTATGAGATGGACTACCTGCGCGACGGCATCGGCCTTCGCGCTATGGCTCAGCGCGATCCCTTGATCGAATACCAGCGCGAGGGCTATGACCTCTTCGTCGCCATGATGGATGCCATCAAGGAAGAGACGGTTGGCTACCTGTTCAACGTCGAGGTGCAGGTCGAGGCTCCCGCGCAAGAGGAGATCGACCTCGTGGCGGTGGCTGACGGTGATGGCGACGCGGTTGCTCTTGCCGAGGAACACCACCATGCGCCCGTGATCACCGCTCCCGGCCTCACACCCGCACGCCCTCAGAAGCTGGAGTACTCGGCCCCCAGCGCCGATGGCGGAGTGGAACACGGCCAGATGGAGACGACCTCTGATGGACTCGTCGAAGTCGACCCCAATGCCTCACGCGCCGAGCGTCGTCGCGCGGAGCGGGAGAACCGCAAGCGCCAGTAGTAGGCGGTGATTGGGTTCCTCAGCCGAACTCCACCGCGGTAGCGAGCCAGCGACCAGCGATAGCTTCAAGCCTGATCGCGACGGCGCGTGCGCGGTCGTTGCCAATCAAGACCGCCGACGTCTCGACGACCCCCGGTGCGACAGGACAGACGCGTACCGATCGCACAGTTCGTACCAGGGCCTTCTCGCGTTGCCCTCGGGTTGACGGATGACGTGAATACGCAGCACCGCGTCGAACCAAGCGGGCCAACTCCTGCCGCTCGACCCATCGGGTGAGCTGACCGGGCGGACGTTGACCTGTGCCCACCTCGGCAACGGCGCGGGCCAGCTGTGCGGCCCAACGCGCGGGGTCGGGAAGGCCCGCGCCGCTGCCTCGGTCCGGCTCGTCATCCGTGACAAGACGCAGACCTCGTGGTGGAGTGGGGACCGCCGGAATTCCCGGGGCCACCTCCCACGCAAACTCCAGAGTCAATTGACGTGGAACGGGGCTCAGGGTGCGAGGCCGCACGTCGGTGGCGGGCGCGAGTATCCGTCCGGCCTCGTCCTTGGATTCGTGCACGGTGTTTGCGGACATGTGCGTAGCCCTTCCTCTGTCGGTTAACGACGCCGGGGGGGCGCGAATGGACTCGCATGCGTGCGTTTGCTTGCAGGTGTGTTGTAGGCCGCCAGGTTGCGACCGGTCAAGGAGTCGATCTCCTTCGGTGGATAACGTCGACACACGTGATGCCCCGCAAGGAGACAGGCTCAAACCTGGACGACGTCCGTCCACAGGTGTTGTCGCGCGGGTGCAGAGTCAGCCGCGATGAAGTAATGCTGCTCGCATGAGATTCGAGGATGTCGTCGACGTGGACACGATCATGCGAGTGCAGCGCGAGCATGACCGGGACGTAATCAGTGAGGCCTATGAGGTTTTTGTGGCTGAATTGGCGACGACTCGAATAGATGACGCTGTCCGCGCCCTATCCGTGGGAACGGAGATAGAGCTGCACCTCTCGGGCGGTTCGGTGGTGCGGGGTCGAACCGGCCCGGCGGTGGTCGGCTGGGTCTGCGTAGAAGTCGACAGGGGCGTGTTACTTGTCCCTATGACCTCTGTTTGTGTTCTTCAACCGCACCGGGCCACACGACACTGCACCGACGCACCCACGCGCAGCGTGTGCAGTGTCCTGCGAGAGCACCATGCATGTGGCGGATCGGTGCGACTGTGGTGGCCCGACGGGACTCGAAAAGTTGCGCGGCTGTCGAGCGTGTGCGCAGATTATGTCGTTCTGGAATGCGGTAGTTGGGTACCGCTGGCGGGACTTCAGGCGTGCGAGCTGCTGTAGTCATCTCGGATGAGTGCGCACGAAGGTTCGAGTCTGCGCATACTGCGCGGTAATGAACTCCTCGAGGACGCGTGACTCCACGCGCCACTGCCCGCGCCCGCCGACCTTGATCGCCGGGAGAGCGCCACTGCGCACAAGTGCGTAAACCTGGGCTCCCGAGACGTTCAAAGTTTCGGCCACATCGGCAAGCGTGAGAAATCGCATGGGCGGATGGTGCCTAAATGATGTGGCCTTGTGCGAGTGGTCTACCGCGACCTGTGGATGACGATTCGACCTACCCGCCCTGATACGGCGATGCTGCGTGTCATGCAACGTATACGGACCGCTCGCATGCGCGATGTACGCCTCTGGTGTGGCCTCGCGCTCATTGCGGTTTCCATGCTCGCTGGTGCACGGATTATGTCGAGTGGGCGCGACACTATGACCGTATGGCAGGTCACCCGTGACCTGCAGGCAGGCGCTCATCCCTCCGGACTGGTAGCCGTGGAGGTCAATCGCGATGTTGCCGGCTCGACGTATGTGGCTGCCGACAGTCCTGCGACCGCCGGGGGCCTTGTAGGCACCCTTCGATGGCCGATCTCCGCGGGTCAATTGCTGCCCAAGGCAGCCCTGGCAGAAGACAGTGACGGCGACGTTCGACTCGTCCCCGTGCCGGTCGATCCACGTCACCTTCCGTCGGATGTTCAAGCCGGCGATGCCGTGGATATCTGGACCACAGACGTGCAAGAGCACACGAGTCCGCGACTTGTAATTGCACACGTTTTGGTGTGGAGCGTTTCCACAGACCCAAGTGGAGTTGCAAGCGAACTCACGGTGATGCTCCGCGTGCCGACCAACCGAGTGCAGGACGTCGTCGCTGCCTCACGCGTTGGTTCAGTAGATCTTGTCTCGGTACCCATCTCGAGTACGCAGACGGCACAGGATCCCCGCGCGGATGATGCACCTGTTTCCACGACAGTGATGGGGCAGACGCCATGATCGATGTTCTCCTGGCAGCACCGGGGGTGACGCGAGAGCCAGAACTTGTGTCCACGGCGTCGACATCGGGTGTACGCATTGTTCGGCGGTGTGTTGATGCGGTTGATGCCCTCGCTGCTGTTGCGTCATTCCCACAAGCTCAACCGGTCATATCTGCGTCACTTCCACGGTTGGTATCCGCCACGGTTGATCGATTGGGCTCAGCGACCGTGGGTCTTGCGGAGGATCCTGAGGATGTTGATCGACTGCGACACCTCGGCGTCAGTCGCATCGTCCGAGCCGACTCAACCCCCCTGTGGCCACTGCTTATCGCCACCCATGAGGTCGACGCCATCGCAGGCGATGTGGTCCACATCATCGACGCGCCCCGCCCGATGCGATGTGGACACGTGATTGTCGTATGGGGGCCGCACGGTGCGCCCGGACGAACGACGGTGGCGCTCGGACTAGCCGATGCGCTCGCAGGCATGCAGCGGCGCGTGTGCCTCATTGATGCTGACACGTACGCTCCATCGATTGGTATGGCACTTGGCGTTCAGGCGCCGGGAATTTTGGCGGCCTGCCGATCTCTCGATGGTCGAGAGGAAATTGATGTCGCGGAGTTCTGCACCCAGGTGTCCCCAACCCTGGCGGTACTGACCGGGATCGGATCGACAGATCACTGGCCCGAACTGCGTTCCGCACATCTTGAGTCGCTGTGGGAAAGCATGCGGGCGAGCTTTGACGTCACGGTGGTGGATGTGGGTGCAAGTCTTGAGGACGTTGATGGGGATGCGCCATGGTCCCGTCGACGCAATGCCGCATCGCTGTCGGCGCTCACGATCGCCGACCACGTCGTGGTGGTGGCACGGAGTTCTGCTCATGGGGCCGCGCGGTTGGCAAGCGCATGGGGTGACCTTCCCCCGGGTGCGCCACGGACGCTCGTGCACACGCGTGCGGGGCGAGGCGCGTCCGCATGGGTGGACACCGTGCGAGCACTGGGAATCGATGCCCCTGCGGTGGCTGTCCCCGACGATGAGCGGACTTTGGCGAGATGTTGGGCGCACGGGGGCACGCTCTCGGAGCGAGCCAGCAGATCCGGGGTCAGCAGGGCGATGCGTTTGTTGGCCAGGCAGGTCGTGGGAGACTGACAACCCGCGGCTTACGAGGGAGGCCAGATGCCGAGTCGACTGACGGCTTTGGATGCCTCGTTCCTCTTTCTTGATCGTGAGACCACCCCTATGCACGCCGGTGGCCTTGCCATATTCACACCGCCGGAAGGCGGCCTGGACCTCGATCAGCTGATTCGCCTGGTTCGTCAGCGGCTGCCGTTCGTGCCGCGCTATCGCCAGCGGGTGCGCAATATTCCTTTCGGTGTCGCGCGGCCGGTGTGGGTCGACGACGAGGACTTTGACATCACGTACCACGTTCGAAGATCCGCATTGCCCAAGCCGGGCACCCGCGAGCAGCTTGACGAGCTCGTCGCGCGCATCATCAGCCGTCGGCTCGACCGCGACCGACCGCTGTGGGAGCTGTATCTCATCGAAGGTCTGCAGGACGGTCAGGTCGCCATCGTCAGCAAGACGCATGAGGCGCTGGTCGATGGGGTGTCTGCCGTGGACATCGCGCAGGTGCTGCTCGACGAAACACCGGAGGTGCCTGCAAGTCCGGGGGATACGTGGCAGGCACGACGTGAGCCCAGTGGAGTTGAGCTGCTGACCGAGGCCGTCGCCGAGATTGCTGCTCGGCCCGGCGCGGCCATCGACGCATTGCGCAAGGCCGGATCGGATGCCACCTCGATCGCTCAGCGGGTGGGAGGCAAGGTCGGGAGCGCCCTGTCAACAGTTGCCGCGGTGGCCCGTCCCACGCCGGCAAGTCCGCTCAACGTCGAAATCGGTGCCCAACGACGCTTCGCGAGCATCGACATGCCACTGGCGGATGTGAAGCAGGTTCGCACCGTGTTGGGGGGCACGGTCAACGACGCCATCCTCGCGGTGCTCTCTGGCGGGTTGCGTTCGTGGCTGCTCGCGCGCGGGCAAGGTGTGAGTCAAGGCGATGTTCTGCGCGCCATGCTCCCCGTCAGCATCGCGATTCCCACGCATGAGGGTGACTCCCTGGGTAGCAAGGTGGCCGCCACCATCGTCGATCTACCGGTCGGCGAACCGGATCCGGCCGTGCGGGTGCAGCAGGTGAGTTACCAGATGGCCCAGCTCGAGGAGAACGACCACTTCGTCGGGGCGAGCAACATCGCCGACATCGCTGGCTTCGGGCCTCCAACGTTGCACGCTCTCGGTGCACGTCTGGGTGCATCGCTCACGCGGCGCGTGTACAACCTCGTCATTACCAACGTGCCCGGACCACAGCATCCGCTGTATGCGGCCGGTGCACGCATGACCGCGGCATACCCGGTCGTGCCACTCGGCATTGGGCAGGCCCTCAGCATCGGACTGACGTCCTACGACGGTGGCGTTTACCTCGGACTTTTCGCCGATCGCGATGCTCTTCCTGATTTAGACGTGCTTGTGTCCTGCCTTCATGATGCCCGCATGGAACTTCTCGAGAGGTGCGAGGAACGACGTCGCCTTCGCGCAGTGCCTCAGGAGCGCGCATGACCGTGCGACGTGGCCTCGTCCTCGGTGGCGGCGGTGTGCTGGGTGGCACCTGGGCGGTAGGCGCCTTGCATGCCATGGAGGAGCGTTACGGATTTTCGGCGGCCGACGTGGACGTGATCGTGGGCACGTCTGCGGGATCTGTTTTGGCTGCGCTGCTCAGTCATGGTGTGACGGTCACGCAACTTCGCCAGCAGTATGGCAACGAATCCGTCGTTGAAGGGCCTCTGGCGGGGTATGCATTTGATCCCGAAGTCGTCACCGGTGGTCACAAGCCGGCCATGCCCCGCGTCTTTGTTCCCGGTTCTCCCCGGCTTCTGGGTGAGAGCATCAAGCACCCCGGGCAGGTACCTGCAACAGCGGTGCTCGCGTCCCTGCTGCCGCCAGGCGCTCGTGAACTCGGCGGCATAGGTGACTTGGTGGCTCACGCCGCCGGTGATCGCTCGTGGCCGCACCGCCCCGAAGCGTGGATTGTCGCGATGGATTACGCATCTGGCCGTCGGGTGGTCTTCGGCCGAGCGGGAGCGCCCGTGGCGTCAATGCCTGAAGCAGTGATGGCATCGTGTGCGATCCCCGGATGGTTCGCTCCGGTCACCATCAGCGGTCGCACGTACATCGACGGAGGAACGATCTCATCCACGTCAGTGGACGCACTGACTCACATGAAACTCGACGAGGTGTATGTCATCGCGCCTATGGTCACCGCAGCGCAGGAGCGAAGTCCGGGAATGCTGCGCAAACTTGAGCAGAAGTGGCGAAGTGAGGTCACCAAGCAGGCTCGCAGTGAATGTGCAGCGGTGGAATCCACCGGAGCCATCGTGCGCATGGTCGGCCCTGGTTCTGAAGACCTGGAGGCCATCGGCGCCAATGTGATGGTCGCGGCTCGACGACAGAACGTACTTGAGACCTCTTTGCGCACGAGCCTGTCAGCTTGGACCGACAGCATCGCCGGGTGACCTATCGCGCGAGGAACTCCCGGCCGATGGTCTCCTCGGCTTTGAGGTACTTGCGCGTTTGATCAGCGGCTCCAGCTTCGATCATGCCGCCGACGAATGGGATGCCGGCCTTGATGTCACCGTGACTGGATACGACAGTGCCCTCCGGCGTGGGGCTGAGCTGCATTGTGCCCTTGAACGTGATGGGCGCACCGAAGTCAACCGCCACGGTGCCGCTGCGCGACCCGTCGGCCGCCGCGGCGGACCAGGTCTGGACCTCCGTGACATTGAGCGTCTCGCCCACGAATGCGGCCGCCGCTGCGGGAACCTTGGAGGGCAGCACGCGCGTTGTGGTGATCACGAAGCCACCATCAGATGAATCTTTGACGTCGACAGTGGTGGCCATCGAACCCGTGCGCTCCATCTTCTCCTTGGTGAGGTCAGGATTCTTGAGCATGGCCACAACGGTGGCCGGGTCGGCAGGGTAGGTCTGCTCAAAATCAAGGCTGGTAGCCATGTGCTGTCCCCTCATGGAATTGGTCGGTCGCATCATGGCATGAAGTGATCCCCAAACGACTACCGTGGGCCCTGGACACTTCGGGACGAGGCGATGACGTGGAAAGTCCACAGAACCAGCAGTTCGACATTGTTGCAACGCGGCTATCTCGTTATCTGGCCGATGAGGATCGAGCCACGCACCCTGCAGCTGTTCTGGAGGGCATCGCCCGCTCGATGATCGAGCTGGCGCAGGTTCGGCATAGCGGTGACCCCCTTGTGCGGTCGTTAACCCCGGCGAATCTGCCCGCACACCTTGCCGTGCTTCAGGTGTCCACTGACGACATGCCGTTTCTGGTGGACTCCGTGAGCGCGATGCTCCTCTCGGCGCACCATGACATTCACCTTGTCCTCCACCCTCAGTTTGTCGTCCGCCGTGCGGCTGACGGAACTCTGCGAGAGATTCTTGACCTTGATGTGGATGATGCTCTCCCAGAGGGCACGGTCGCGGAGTCGTGGATGTGGGTGGAGTACGCCCTAGACCCAGACATGCTCGAGGGCACAGCGGTGGATGTCGATGCGCGGCGCGTCCTGTCGGATGTGCGTGCTGCTGTATCGGATTGGTCGGCCATGCGTGACCGCGCTTTAGCTATCGCAACCGAGCTCGAAGCTGCGCCGCCCTGGGGCATGTCGGCCGGAATGGTTCTCGACGGCGTGGACTTTTTGCGCTGGCTCTGCGATGACAACTTCACCTTTTTGGGATACCAGCAGTACGACCTCGTGGAACCAGACGGGCACCTGTCCCTTCGTCCGGTGCCGGCAACGGGTCGTGGACTGCTCAACGAAGAACATCGCCCTCGCTCGTCGACTTCCCGTAGCTTCGCAAAGCTCAGCGATCAGGCGCGGGTTCTTGCCACCGAACCGCGGCTTCTGTTGATCACCAAAGCTAACTCACGCAGCACGGTCCATCGTTCCTCTTACTTTGACTACATCGGCGTCAAGAGGTTTAACGACGCGGGGGTTGTGGTCGGAGAGGATCGCTTCCTCGGCCTGTTCACGTCCAATGCCCATGTCCAAAGCCTCGTGACTGTTCCCCTTCTGCGTCGAAGCTATGACGAGCTTGCTTCTGAATTCGGGTACGCAGAGGGCGGGCATGACGCCAAAGCACTCTTGCGCTTTCTCGAGACGTACCCGCGTGATGAGCTCTTCCAGATTCATCACGCAGAGCTGGCTGAGCTGTGCCGATCGGTCATGCACCTGCAAGACAGGCGTCACACCAAGCTATATGTCCGCACCGATGACTTCGGTCGGTTCGTGTCATGCCTAGTCCACCTCCCTCGCGATCGGTACACGACCGCGGTACGACTTCGCATGCAGGCCATCCTGACGGAGGCCTACGGTGGCGAGTACTGCGACTACACCACGCGTGTCACCGATGCTCTTCTAGCTCGACTCCACTTTGTCATTCGGGTGCCATCAGGTCAGACCGTGCCGGAGGTCAATGCCGCAGATCTCGAGGCCAAGATCATCGAAGCAGCCCGAAGCTGGCAGGACTCATTTCAGGGCCTCTTGGTCAATCGTGTGGGCGACAGTGAAGCCGGCCCGATGCTGCGTAGCTTTCGGTCCGCGTTCCCTGAGGGGTACAAAGAGAGGTACGCACCGGCGCATGGCGTTCAAGACGCGTTGACGATCTCCAGCCTCCAGCCGGGAGAGCTTTCGCTTGAGCTTCACGCTCCAGGCGATGCGGGGCCGAGAGACCTGCGGCTCAAGATCACGCGAGTCGGCATGCCTATGTCCCTTTCGCACGTTCTGCCCATTCTTCAGTCGATGGGTCTGGACGTGGTCGAGGAGCATCCCTATGAGATAACTCGGCCGATGCGGGAGCCCGCCTGGATCCTGGACTTTGCCATGGTGCTTCCGGCTGGTGAGATTGCTGCCCGGTCAACGCTTCCCGAGCGACTCGAAGAGACATTCCTCGCGGCCTGGGAGGGTCGATGCGCGATAGATGGATTCAACGCTCTCATCACTCGCGGGGGACTGCGGTGGCGCGAGGCGATGGTGCTTCGCGCCTATGCACGTTACCTGCGCCAGATCGGCACGACGTTCAGCCAGAGCTACATCGAGGGCGTGCTCGCCGGAAATGTTCCGACCGTCCGCTTGCTCATCGACCTTTTCGAAAACCGATTCGCACGCCCCACCGACACATCTGGGCGAGATGATCGCGAATCGGAGATAGTTCGTGAGATCGAGACTGAGCTCGACGTGGTCGCCAGCCTGGACCATGACCGCATTTTGCGTTCGTTCGTGGCTCTGATCCTCGCCACCCTTCGGACAACGTTGTATCAATCACGAAATGACGGAAGTGAGCCTCTGGGAATCGCACTCAAGCTCGACCCGCATCGTCTAGCCGAGGTACCACTGCCTCGGCCGAAGTACGAAATTTGGGTGCACTCTCCGCGCGTAGAAGGAGTGCACCTGCGTTTCGGAGCGGTGGCCCGAGGCGGATTGCGTTGGAGTGATCGGCAGGAGGACTTCCGCACCGAGGTCTTGGGCTTGGTTAAGGCGCAGGAGGTCAAAAACGCTGTCATCGTGCCCGTGGGCGCAAAGGGTGGATTTTTCGCTCGGTCGTTGCCGGATCCAGCCGTCGATCGTGACGGATGGCTGGCCGAGGGCAAGGCCGCCTATCGCGAGTTTGTTTCGAGCATGCTGGACCTGACCGACAATCTGGTGGACGGACAGGTGGTGCCACCACGAGACACGATCCGCTATGACGGCGATGATCCGTACCTTGTCGTTGCGGCAGACAAGGGGACCGCAACATTCTCCGATCTGGCGAACAGCATCGCCCTCGAGCATGATTTCTGGCTGGGCGATGCGTTCGCCTCGGGCGGCTCGGTTGGCTACGACCACAAGGCGATGGGTATTACGGCACGCGGCGCATGGGAGTCAGTTCAGCGACATTTCCGTGATCTTGGCCGCAATACCCAGACACAGGACTTTTCCGTGGTGGGCGTGGGCGACATGAGCGGGGATGTATTCGGCAACGGAATGTTGCTGAGTCCGCATATCCGTTTGGTCGCGGCATTCGATCATCGCGATATCTTCCTTGACCCCGCACCTGTCCCTGACGAATCACTGGCAGAGCGCCGCCGACTGTTCGCCCTGCCGCGTTCGTCGTGGCAGGACTACGACGCCGCCCTCGTGTCACCCGGTGGTGGTGTCTTTTCGCGGTCGCTCAAGTCCATTCCGCTGTCACCTCAGATTGTCGAAGTATTGGGATTGGCACCGGACACCACGGCGCTCACGCCAGATGAGGTCATCAGCGCGATCCTGCGCGCTCCGGTCGACCTGCTCTGGAACGGGGGCATCGGCACCTATGTCAAGGCTCGAAATCAGTCGCATGCCGACGTTGGTGACAAGGCCAATGACCGCATTCGCGTCAACGGTGATGATCTTCGCTGCACAGTGGTCGGCGAGGGTGGCAATCTGGGATTCACCCAACTTGGCCGGGTGGAAGCCGCTCGCCACGGCGTGCGGCTCAATACCGATGCAATCGACAACTCAGCCGGAGTCGATACCTCAGATCATGAGGTCAACATCAAGATCCTGCTCGATGCTGCGGTGCGATCTGGAGAGTTGAGCGCCTCGGATCGTGTCGATCTCTTGACCAGCATGAGCGACGACGTGGCTGCCCGCGTGCTGTCTGACAATTACGGACAGAACGTCGTCCTGGGCAATGCGCGCGCGGGAGCCGATGCACTCTTGTCTGTCCACCAGCGCATGATTGAGCAGTTGGAACACGACGGTTTGCTTGATCGCGCTCTGGAGTTCCTCCCTGATGATGAGGAGATTCGATCAAGGCGACTTGCGGGGCAAGGCCTGACCTCTCCTGAGCTCTCGGTGCTCCTTGCCTACTCCAAAATCTGGTTGACCCGTGAGCTCAACGCCTCTGTCATCTCCGACGAGCCCTATTTTTCTCGCATGGTGGAGGTGTACTTCCCGACACTCCTGCATGATCGTTTCAGGGCCGGCATGCTTTCTCATCCACTTCGTCGAGAGATCATCAGCACCGTCACGGTCAATCGTCTTATCAATATCGGTGGCATCACCTTCGTGTTCCGCGCGATGGAGGAGACCGGTGCCAGTGCGGTCGCTGTGGTGCGCGCAGCGTGTGCCTCGATGGAGGTGTTCGGCATCGCCGCCATCTGGAATCGCATCAATGAGCAGGACAATCTCATTCCATCCGACGCTCAAACGGCACTACATCTTGAGATCAGGCGACTTCTTGATCGTGCTACACGCTGGTTTCTGCAGACGCGCGGCGGAACACTCGATGTCCAGCGTGAGATCGAGGATTTCGCCTCGGTGGTGTCCGCTCATGCGAATGATGTGCCTGGCATGTTGCTGGGCGTCGAGCACGATCGCTTCGATCGTCTGCGTCAACGATTCACGTCCGCGGGGGTACCGGAGGAACTAGCCGCGAGCACCGCGGCGGCTCTGGATGTATTCTCGCTACTGGATATCACCGATATCTGTGTCGAGACAGGCGAGGACGTGGACACCGTCACGCCCCTCTTCTTCACCATCACAGAGCGGTACGACATTGATCGCACGCTCGTGCACATCACCAATCTCCCGCGGGGCGATCGTTGGTCGGCTCTGGCTCGCCAGGCCTTGCGCAGTGACCTCTATGCGGCAGTGGCTGGCTTGACCGCACGCGTGGTCCGCGCGACGCCCGCCACCCAGAGTGCCGCCGAGCGTCTGCGCGCGTGGGAGGGTGCGCACATGGAAGGCGTGATGCGTGCGACAACCACCCTGACGGATATCGCGGGGGTGGACGATCCAGATCTGGCGACACTGTCGGTGGCACTGCGGGCGCTGCGCAACCTTGTCGCACAAGGGGCGCGATCACACGGGGGAGAGGCGTGAGGGCACTGACTGATGCGTGATGCACTCACCGGCCATCCGCTGTTCAACGACGCTATCCGCCTAGACCGATCACGTCTTCGCCTGCTTGCTCCTCTTCGCATTGCGATCGTGGCGACCGGCCTCGTCGTGGTGTGTCTTGCAACGGACCACAAGGCAGATGTCGTCCCACTCACCATAGGCGCGGTCTTTGTTGCTGCGGCCGATCTTGGTGAGATCCCTGGTCAAAGATGGCGCACGATGCTCTGGACCACGACGAGCCTGACACTGGCAGCCGAATTGGGCGGGCTCTTCAGTGAGCGAAATCTCGTGACCTTCCTGGTGACCTTGCTTGTAGCGGCGGTGTGCGGATTTGGGGGTGCGCTTAGTTACCGAGGCGGACTCATCGGAGTCCTGTCCCTCGTGGTCTTCTGCGCATTTTCCGGGGCGCCTTCGGGTATGCGTGCAACGGAGATCAACGCGCTGCTGATCGCACTGGGCGGCCTTGTGATCACGG
>Ga0209188_1002005_pt1 | contig 15487 bp, 26 predicted proteins | sample C_130625_EF_Meta_FD_187307 | JGI IMG/M metagenome (GOLD analysis project Ga0209188, IMG submission 187307) | Freshwater microbial communities from Lake Croche, Canada to study carbon cycling - C_130625_EF_MetaG (SPAdes) (version 2) | ecosystem: Environmental > Aquatic > Freshwater > Lake...
TCTGACCCGGACAATCCGTTGACGGTGTCCATGACTGCCGTCCGACATCACATCCAAGCGCACCACAACAAGACGTCATGAGCTTGTCTGACCGTTTGACGGTCATGCGTGACGGCGTACGCAACAAAATCCTCATCTTGGATGTGGAACGACTGCCCGGACTAACGATGCAGGCCTGGTGGGACCGCGGCGACTTGCAAAAAGGCCGATACATCCACTACGAGACCGTCCAACGCATGCCGAGAGTAACAATCGTCTGCGCCAAATGGTATGACCAACCCGACGTCATCGAACTGGCCGAATGGGACAAAGGCGGACGCAAAAAGTTTTTGAAGAACGTTCACCAGTTGATGTCGCAGGCCGACGTAATCGTGGGTCATTTCATCACGGGCGCCGACCTTCCTTGGCTGGCCAACGACATTCACGTCGAGGCTGGATTACCGCCGCTGCCGCCTTTCAAAACGGTAGACACACTGCGGGTAATTCGGAAAGTATTTGGTGCCGGCGCACCCTTTAAATCGCTTGACGCGTTCTGCCAGATCCTTGGCATTGAGGCGAAAACCGACAGATACGACGCCCGCGCGATGGAACGCGCAGTGACTGACAAATCTGTTGAAGACCGTGACCGCCTAGTTGCGTACTGCACCGGCGACGTCCTAGCCTCGCAGGGCTTATACGACTATTTACGGCCGTTCATCAACAACCACCCGGCCTTGTTCGTTGACGGTAAAGATTCCATGACCGTGTGTCATCGCTGTGGCAACGACACCGAACCTATCCCGCGGCGCTACATCGCCAACGTCCTGACCTACTCGATGAGGCGTTGCACCGTGTGTTCGGGTTATTCACGTATTTCTGTCGAACCCGAACGGCTAAGCATCGTCAGGTCAGTGTGAGGGGACACCATGAAACACGCCGACTACGCCTGGGCCGCCCTGGTCGCGGGAATCGTCACCTACGAGGCCGCGTGCCCGCCCGGACAATTGCTAAGTGAAGCGGTCGATAGGTATCGGGTAAGGCATCCGTTCCTCACCAACGCCACCATCGCCTACATCGCGTTGCACCTACTGCGGCAATGGCCGCGACGGTTCGACCCCCTAACCCAGCTTGCCGTCAAGCTCAACAAATGATCACGCCCGCCGACCGGCTCAGAAACGCCATCCAACGGCTGCTCAACGCCGAGGGCGAGGGCTGGCAGCTTGACCAGTTCGTGATCGCAATGGGCTTGCAGCGCGTCACATCCACCAACACCGTCGAGTCCGTTGCCTGGGTGTGGGCGCCAGCCGAACAACCTGACTGGCAGACCGACGGGCTACTGCGGGCCGCCGCAGAGCTACGCGAAGACTCCGACATCGACACCGACTAGCGCGGTCATATGGATTTACCTTTCCCACCTTCGGGTGGGATTTATTTTGCGTTTATGCCGGTCTTGACACCGTCAAGACTGACCCAAGTAATCCCAGGTCGCGTCAAGTCATATCGTGTCGGTATCTGACCCGGAAATATGCCGTGACCTGCATAAACCGCTAAAACTTTATAGGTTCGATTCCCCTTAGCTCCACAGAATGTGCAGGTCAGAGAACTAAAAATAGGCCAGAATCCGGTGTCAAGGGTTTTGTCAAAGATCTACCGGTGTAGCGTGCCCTGATGGCATCCATGCGATCGCGTACCCGCGGCGACGGCACCACCTCCTGGTCGGTGCTCTACACCCTCGACGGCCGCCAAACCTCAGTGACTTTTGACACCGAAACCGACGCCGAAAAGTTCAAGACACTCATCAACACCTTGGGCGCGCGGCGCGCGATGGAGGCCTGGGGGATCGCCGACACCCCGAAGCGCGCGGCCGGCGGGCCAACACTTGTCCAGTGGCTCAACGCCCACATCGACCAGCTGACCGGATGCGAACAACTCACCCTCGATCACTACCGCCGCTACACCCGCCAGCTCGGCGAGTTTTTCGGCGATCTGCCGCTGGCCGCGCTTACGTCCCAAGACATCAGCCGATGGATCAAGCATCTTGAGTTCATCGGCAACAAACCCAAGACGATTGCCAACAAGCACGGATTTCTTTCCTCGGCACTCTCGGCCGCCGTGCCAACGCATCTGTCCGGTAATCCGACGGCGGGCCGTCGGCTGCCGCGCGGCACCGGAGACGACGACGAGATCCGCATGCTCACTAAAGACGAGTTCGCCCGCCTGCTCGCGGCCACCGATCAGTTCTGGCAGCCACTCATGGAGTTCCTTGTGGTGTCGGGTTGCCGATGGGGCGAAGCGTCGGCGCTCAAACCTGGCGATGTCGACCGGGACGAGTGCACGGTAAAGATCCGGCGAGCTTGGAAACGGTCGTCGAATGGGTACACGATCGGCGCAACCAAAACTAAGCGATCAAAGCGCACCATCAAGATTCCCAAGCGCATCCTCGACAAGCTCGACTACAGCTCCGAGTATGTGTTCACGAATCGTGCGGGCGGCCCGGTCCGGTATGCGAACTTCCGCCGTGACGCTTTCGATGTTGCCGTGGCGCTGGCGAAGCTGGACCCGGCGCCGACGCCGCACGACCTGCGCCACACCTGCGCGTCGTGGATGCTCAACGGTGGTGTGCCCTCGGCTGTCGTGTCCCGCCATCTCGGCCACGAAAGCATCAAAATTACCCATGACATTTATGGGGATGTGGATGCTGCGAGCGCGCAACTCGCCGCTGACTTCATGGATTCGGCATTAACGTGACAAGTTGACGAGTGGCTAGTAAGTTCGCCTGAACATTTGGCCGCGGCGCTCGGGGATTCGGCCCGCCGGTCGCAGTACCAACGCCTAGACCTCGCGGGGGATCAATGATCGACCAGTTACGGAAGCTCATCAACACGGTCGATCCTGCGTCGGCAACGCCGGCAGATTGCCGCGCGATGCTGGACTTCGTCCAGGCCTCGATGGACGCCAACGCGATCCGATCCGATCCGATCCGATCCGATCCGATCCGATCCGATCCGATCCGATCCGATCCGATCCGATTATATCCAAAATCTATGCCCTGAACTGCGACGACACGCCGCAGTCGGCTAAATCACTGCTGCGTTCGATTCCGTAGCTCGGCGAACAGCTCCTCGGTTGAATACTCGCCGATCGGCGTCCGCTTCATCGTCGCAGCGTCGGCGTCATCGAGGTAACCCGCAACAATTAAAGCTTTGACCGGCGAGTGTCCGAAAGACTTGGCGAACGCAATTACCGTCTCGGCCTTGGGTGCGGCGGGCGCACCCCGGAACCAGGCGCTGATCGTGGCCTGAGAGATCCCAGTCCGTTCAGCGATCTGTTCCTGTTTAAGTGCCTTACTGACACGCCGGACATACTCCGGCCACGTCTCCACGGCTCTCATTTAACAACATCCCCCGGCGGTCTTTAGGAACGGCCTATGGCCCAACCTACACCCCGACACGCCGTAATTACTAGGATGATAGGAAATATCAGCGGGCCGATAGTACAGTTCCCGTCATGCCCGACACGAAAGTGCCCCAGCAGGCGGCAATGCACCCGCTCGGCGAGGTCGCCCAGCGCATGGAGCTGCACCGCATCTTCAAAGACCCCGAACGGTTCCTGGCCAAGAAGGCCCGCGCCGGCCTGATCCGCGCCCGCAAAGTTGGCCGCTCCTGGCTGATGACCGACGCCGACATCGACGCCGCCATCGAAGCGTTCGCCAACACAGCGACACCGGTACCGGCCCAGCCGGTTTTTGATGTTGAGCCGACCGCGACTATCGGCTTGCCCAGCGCGGCGTCGTTGCGCCGCCGGAGAGTCGCATGACCATCGCCAACACCGCCCTTGAGATTGATCAGCTGCGCGCCGACCTGGCCGCCACCACCTACCTGCTCACCGAAATCACCGCCGAGCGGGACGCGCTACACCGCCGAGTTGACCAGTTGATCGGTGAGCTGGCCGAGGTTCGCGCCCGCGCCTACGCGGAGCCCAGCCGATGACCTACCTATTACTTGCAGTCCTCGCCGGCACCCTCGCCCTGGGTGGCTGGCTGATCGCCCGCACCGACAGCGATCTGCCTTTCCACAGACTCTCCGCGCCCCGTGATCCGGGCGCAGCGGAGAACGGCCCGCGCGCTAAACCCCCCCTCGGCGCGCGGGCCACCTCCAACCACCCGGCGCCGGCGGAGCCAGCGCAACTAGCACCACCCGGCGTCGGTCCTGACCAATAAAAAAAGTGGCCGCCGTCCATGCCCGGACGACGGCCCATCCACCACACAAAGAGAGGAATGTGCAGTGAACGACAATCAGTTTAGGCCAGTCTGGACACCAGACGACTTCAGCGAGTTTCGCAGGATTGTGACGGCGATTCGTGCCGCGCACGCCGCCGACCGCGACACCATCGCCCCGGTCATCGACATTCGCACCCGCGAGCGCATCGCATGAGACGCGAGGACCGCGGCCCCGTCGCCCTACTCATGCTCACGTCGGCGTTCCTCGGAGCGTGCGTCTACTACTCCGTGCCGGCCCACGCCGACGGACTACTCAGCGACACCGAGCAGGTGTACGTCGAGCTGTACGGACAATCCGCGATCTGCGAGACGGTTGACGAGTATCACAGCGCCAGCGGTGTGCTGGGGGTGGCGCAGGCGATCACCGATGACGGGTTTGCCACCGACGACGCCATCGACATCATCAACGCCAGCGTCTCCACCTACTGCCCGCGTAACTGGCCGCTGCTGGTGGCGATCGGCAAAGTGGCGCGCGGCGACATCGCCAACAAGGCCACCGCATGACCATTAGCGAAGAGATGCGCCTGGTCGCCGATCAGCTGGAAAAGTTTTCTCGGCTGTACGGCTGGAAAGACCCGGCCCGCGGCGAATGGTCCGCCACCCAGCTCCGTCACGAAGCCAACTATCTCGAAAAGTCGATCTCGTGAGGCCGCAATCGTGGTGGGCGTTCACCGCCGGCCTCACCATCGGATCCCTCGCGATCGCCGCCGCCGCCACCTTCGGCAACGCCGACGCCCAACAACTCCCCGCATGCCAGCACATCGTCGTTGCGACGGCCATCCGATGACCAGCGTGATCGGCTACCTCATTCGCTGCGATCTCTGCAACGCCAACATGTTGGTCACCGCCGACTACAAGACCGCGAAATTTTGTCCTGAATGTTTCGACGCCTACATCCGCGAAGCCATCGAAAAAGCCATCGAGGATGAACAGTGACGTGTGTGTGCGGGCATCCCGCCGACTCACACTTCGACCTCACCGGCCGCTGCAATGGCCGCAGCTACGACATCGAATATCCGCGCGCTTGGAACTGTTTGTGCGCCACCTTCGACGACGGCACCGACACCACCGACGCACTCACCAAACTGCCGATGCTTCACGTCCCGGCCGTCAATTGGAGTGACGCTGACGCCGAATTTCATAGCGACATGACGTACATGAAGGAACTTGTCGACGCCATCATCGACATTTTCATTGCCCCAAGGATGGTGTGGTGAGCTGCTCAAAATGTGAGCGGCGCCAAGCAACCCGCCGCGGAATGTGCAACACCTGCTATCAGACGCACCGCAACAAGCAAGTGGCATACGGCCGCTGGACAACCCTGCGCGTCGACGCCGAACCGGTGCGCGCACACCTCACCGCCCTCAGAGAGGCGGGCGTCGGTGAACGCCGAATAGTAGAACTGTCCGGGGTGTCACGCAGCGCCCTGCAAATCATTCGGCGCGGCCGCCTAGGAGCCAACCGGCCGCCCCGCGCACACGTCCTCAGCCGCACCGCCGACCGAATCATGGCCATCCCGCTCGATGTCGACAACCGCAGCTACGGCGTCCGCATCGATGCGACCGGATCGTTGCGCCGTATCCGCGCCCTGCACGCCATCGGCTGGACACAAACGGAGATCGCGCACCGCATCGGCTCGACATTACAAAACCTCAACCGCTACTTCATCAGCGAACCCGAAAAGATTAACCGCAGCACCGCCGTCAGCATCGCCAGACTGTTCGATCAACTGCAACTGATCCCCGGTCCGAGCGAACGCGCACGACGCCACGCCAAGAAGCTTGGTTGGGCGCCGCCCCTGGCGTGGGACGAAGACACAATCGACGACCCCGCCGCGATGCCCGACCGCGGTGCACACCGGCCCGTCGGATTCCCCGAACGGTACACCGAGATGCGTGACCTCGGATTCAACGATCTGCAAATCCTTGGCAAATGGGGCATCCAGCCCGAATCGCTTCTACGCCAACTGAATCGGTACGACATGAAACCCAGCCCCGCACTGGTCACCCTCGCCAGCTCCATCAAACACCGCAAGTCGGTGGCCTCATGACGTGGATCCTCATCACCGTCGCCGTTGCCGCCGCAATGATCATCCACACCAGGTGGTGGCGGTGAACCGAATCCCCGACTCCCGCATCATCAACTGGGCGACAGATTTACAAACCATCGCCGCCCAAATCGCCTATTTCATCGGTGACACCACCCTCACCCACCCAGCCGCATCACTGCAACTCACCCAAGCCTTACAGCTCATCTCCGATGCACACATGACGTTGCGCGACACCGCCGAATGGCCCACCGCATGACCGAAACATTGTGCGCCTGCGGACACCACGCCGACCAGCACCGCGACCACGCCGGCCGCTGCGACGGCCAAAGTTACGACAGCGACTACGGAACCTACAACTGCCTATGCCCCTATTACACCGAGGAGAAGTTATGACCAGCAGCGCCGCGCAATGGGAGAACGCGGAGATCCCGCGCGATCGGTGGGGACGCCCGATGATCCTTCCGGTCAAGGGCACCAAGCGGGTCGCCTACCGCCGCGCCACCACCTTTGTCGGATGTCTCGACGACACCAATGGGCTCATGAAGTGGATGAGCCGCCAAGTCGCTTACGGGATGGGCCAGCGCAAAGATCTCGTCCTGGCCGCCGCCGCCGCCGACCCGACCGACAAGAAGAAGATCGGCGAGATCGCCGACAAGGCAGCGGAATACACCAAAGGTGTCGCCGGGGATGCCGCCGAAACCGGCACGGCACTGCACTCACTGACCGAGCGGATCGACCGCGGCGGACCGCTCGGCATCATTCCGCAGGAGTACCAGGCCGACATTGACGCCTACCGCCGCGCGACCGAGAACATCGAGTATCTCAACATCGAGACTTTCCGCGTGCATGACGAGTGGAAGGTCGCCGGTACCGCCGACCGGATCGGCATTTTCAAGGGCCGACCGATGATCATGGACATCAAGAGCGGCTCGATCGACTATCCGCACAAGATGGCGATGCAGCTCGCCATGTACGCGCGCAGCCTGCCCTACGACATCGCAACCGACAAGCGTGGTGTCGACCCGCAGGCGGTCGATCTGAACTACGGGATCATCATCCACCTTCCCGCCGGCCAGGGCCGCTGCGATTTGTACGAGATCGACATCGCTAAAGGCTGGGGCGCGTGCCTGATCGCTAAGCAGGTTTGGGATTGGCGCGGGAATAAGAGCCTGACACAACTGGTCGACCCGGCCGGTGTCGTACCGGAGCCTGCGACCTGGGAGTCGCTGATCTTGAGCGCCGACAGCAAGGACCGGCTACGCGAGATCTGGCGCCGCGCATCGGATCTGGGCGAGCTGACCCCGGATCTCAAGGCCGCGGCGAAGGTCCGCAGCGAGGAGCTGGGGGAGTGAAGAGGTTTACCCGGCAGCGGGGATCAGCTGCGCCAGTTAGTGAGAGAGGTAGTGAGTAAATGACCACATGGGAGACCGTCGAGGTTCCGCGCGGAGCTTACATCGGCTGGGGATCGAAGAAGGGCCAGCACGTCACCGGCAAGGTGCTCGACTATCAGCCCGAAGGCGGAACTGACTTCAATCAGAACCCGTGCCCGTCGGCCACGATTGAGCTGACCGAGCCCGCGGCCAGCTTCAACAAGGACGGCGACCGTTCCGAGTACGAGGCCGGATCGCTCGTCCAGCTTAACGCGGGCCAGGTGTCGCTTAAGCGCGCACTGCGGGCTGCCGATCCGGCACCCGGCGATCTGATCAAGATCACGCTTGTCAACCTCGCCAAAACCGACAAGGGCTCGGTTAAGGAGTTCGACATCAAGATCGCTCGCGGGGCCGGCGGCAAGGTCACACCGAAGGCTGCGGCCGCGGCCGAGGTCGACGACGACGAGCCGCCGTTCTGACGCCCACCAGTGTGGCGGCGGGGTCAGCACAAGCTGGCCCCGCCCTCACCGGCACCGACGGCGAGGCGCTCGCCCAAGCGCTACGCAACTTCTGGCCAATCCTCAGCAAGGCCGGCCGCCAGACCGCGATCGACGTGGCGAAGACAATCAAAGGACAGTAGTGACTGAAATTCATTGGATCAATCAGCGTGGGTATTGCGAAGGGCCGCACCCGGAGATTCATGAGGGAAAGTGGAGATACCCGAAGGGCCGCACGGCGATCCGCAAGTTCATCAAGTCTAATGGAGTAACAAATTACGAATTGGTATGCGCGGTCAATGGATGCCAATACAAGTCCTCGCCCATCCCTAATTCAGGTGCCGAGTCCCTACTAGGGAAGCTGCCAATAATTGAACCCCGATATAGCAGCGCACCGCAACACGTGTGCGGCTACAAGGGCTGTCAATGCACAGAAGTCGAATGGCATCACTACGCGCCGTACAACACATTCGGGCATGAAGCCGACAACTACCCATGCCTACCACTATGCCGAGCGCATCACCGCTACTGGCATCAACTAATGAACGGCTACCAATGGAATCGTCGAACGGGTATTGACTGTGATGGCTGCGGCGCAACCGCCCGAAAAGGACATCAATGCTTTTGCGGTAAGACCCCAGCGGTATGACAAACCTCTCCATCCCCGCCGACATCAACCAGGCCGACAGCCTCACCGCCGCACTGGCTTACGCCGACGCGGGCTGGTACGTCCTGCCAGTCAGGACCGACACCAAGCATCCGGGAAGTGTCGTCGGGGCCGGATGGCCGTCGCTGTCCAGTAGGGATCCGAAAACGATCGCGGGATGGTTCGCCGGAGCCGATCACGGCATTGCACTGCACTGCGGCCGATCCGGAGCCGTAGTCCTTGACGTCGACGAGTTTGAGAACATTCCAGACGAAGTCATCACCGTCATCGAGACCACCAACTGCCCATACCAATCCACACGCACCGACGAACCAGGCCGCGGGCACTACCTCCTCGCCAACGACACCGGCCGCAGGATCGGCAACGGACTCGGCAAGCTCGCCTCACACAAAAAGTGGGGCGAAGTTCGCGGCGCCAACGGCGTCATCATCGTCGCGCCGTCGCACCATCCTGACGGCGGCAAATATCACTGGCAGCGCACCGGAACAGTTCCGCCAATCCCCGACTACCTTGCCGAGGCACTGCCCGACTCAACCAACCCGGAGAACACGGCCACCGACGCCGAGATCGAGAAGTTCTTCGCCAGCCATACCGAAACCACCAAACCCGAAGCGCTGACCGGACTTGCAAAAGCCCTAACCGCGAAGTTGGCTGGCGGGCATTCCTGCCATATGTCGACCCTCGGCGTGCTCACCGACGCGATGGCCGAATCCGCAGCGGGCTACTACGACGCGCGAACGGCCACCAGGACGCTCTATCCGATCTACCGCGACACCGTCACCACCGGAACATCGACCGGGCGCATCCTGACCAAAACGGAAGCCAAGCTCTCCTATGCGGGCATCATCGCCTGGGCAATCGGCCAAGCCGACGCAGGCACCACCAAAGCCCGCGACCGGATCGCCGACAAATACCGCGACAACGTCACCGAAATCACGCCCGAGGAAATCCTCGGCCCGCCGCCGACGTCCTCCGAGCTCGAGGACATCGAAGGGCACTTCTGGGAGTCACGCGACTCCCTCAAACTCATCTACGATGCCGCGCTCTCACAGATGTGCGCGCCATGGGCGGTACTGGCGTGCTGCGTCGCGCGTACCCTTGCCCTAGTCCCTCCCGAAGTTGTCCTGCCTGACGTGATCGGCGGACTCGGATCGCTCAACTGGTTTGCCGCGATCGTCGCCAAGAGCGGCGGCGGGAAGGGCGCGGCCAACGCCGTAGCGATCCAGCTCGTCCCAGGCGACATCATGGTCCGGGGCGCAGGATCCGGAGAAGGCATGATCGAGGCCTACAACCGCAAGGCAGAGCAACAGGATCACATAATCGCGATCCTGTTCTCGGTCGACGAGGTTGACTCGATCGCCTCAATGCAGGCGCGCGCCGGCCAGACCACAATGAGCGTCATCCGATCCGGATTCAGCGGAGAGACCCTTGGATACTCCTACCGCGGCCGCGCGTCCGAAAAGGTCGAGGCGCACTCCTACCGCATGACCATGACCGTTTCGGTACAGCCCGAGCGGGCGGGTGGTCTGTTCTCCGGTGCCTCCGGCGGTACCCCGCAGCGGTTCATGTGGTTTCCGGGCCGCGATAAGCGCATTAAAGCCGACTGTGCGCCCTGGCCGACCGATTCTTCGGCCAAGCGGCGCATCCTGCCGCCCATCAACCATCGGTCGCTAAAGCACGGCGGCATGCCGATCCCGCCCGAAGCAGAGGCTTTGATCCGGCTTACCCGCGAGCAGTCGATGAGTGGCGACGACAACATCCTCGACGGCCATAGTGTCTTTTCCCGCGAGAAGCTCGCCTATGCGCTCGCACTGTTCGATGGCCGCACTGAAATGGACAGCGACGACTGGAAGCTGGCCGGTATCGCCTCAGACGTCTCGGACTGGTGCCGGATGAGGGCGCAGAACGCTCTGAACAAAGCGGAGACGGCCATGGCGGCCGAGCGTGGTCGGCTGCGCGGCGTTGAGGGTTACGAGGCTGAGATCTCCCGCTCGGTTATCGCCAGCGATGAGATTAAGAAGATTCTCAAGTGGGCGGTGGGCAAGCTCCAGGCCGCCGACGGCCGGCGGATAAAGAAGCGCGAACTGACCCAGGCCTCGACCGGACGCTATCGGGCGAAGCTCACCGAGGCGATGTTGAGCGGCGTCGAGGCTGGGCTAATCGTTGGCGATGGTGCCGAGTGGGTGCTGCTGTGAGCAAACGAAATCGCGTGTTGGAGTTCTGTTGGAGTTCTCCAACATGCCTCAAAACCCGACCAGGCTTTATAAGAATTTATTATTTAATATCCAATCGTATAGCCCCTGTTCGCGAGGGTCCGAGAGACAGACGGGTGTTGGAGTTCTCCAACATAACTCCAACATCAGCCAGCAAACGATTGGAAAGGCACTCATGACCCGCACGCGAGCATCCGCCAAGACCGCCGGAGCCACATTTGAGCGCCAAGTCGCCGACTACCTAGCCGCCGAAGTTGACGACCGCATCGACCGCAGGGTCAAGACCGGCTCGGCCGACAAAGGTGACATCGGCGGAATCCGCATCAAGACGCACCGAGTCGTCGTCGAGTGCAAAAACCACGCCCGAGTCGATCTAGCCGGCTGGTACGCCGAAACGACCACCGAGGCCAAGAACGATGGCGCACCGCTCGGCGTGATCGTCCATAAGCGCCGCGGTACCGCCAAGCCGGAACGGCAGTGGGTCACCATGAGCCTCGGGGATTTTGCGTGGCTGATCCGGGCGGCGAACGCATGATCGACGAGGACTACATCAAAAAGGTTCTACACTCCGCGATCGACGACGCTTACCGGCTCGGCCTGGGCGCCGCCATCGAAACCATCCAGCGATACCGGTGCAGCACTTTCGACACCGACAGTTTCGATCAAGCAATCGACGACATACGCCGCCAGTCGGCACAAGCGGAGAAATCATGAAACAAAAATGGCGGCTACAAGCGGCGTGCGCCAACCGCAATACCGATTTCTGGTTCCCAACCGATACCAACATCAGTCCTGCCGCAAAGCGCGCGCTGGAAATCTGCCGGGGCTGTCAAGTACGCACCGAGTGTCTGAATCACGCAATGGACACACCGGAATTTCATGGCATCTGGGGCGGCATGACAGCGCCGCAGCGTCACGAGCTGCGCCGTCGTGCTGTCCGGGCACCAAGAGAAGCGGGTTGATGGCTATGAACCGGTGGTCGGTGAAGTTCCGGCATGGTGAATGGCGCGTCTATGACGGCCAAACGTGGGCCGACCGCTACCCGACTCTCGCTCAGGCTCACACTTTCGCCACCCAGCAGGCCATCGTCACCGAGCTGTGCGCCCCGGGCGGGCTCACCCGCTGGAAGGCATGGCGAGACATCGTCTTCGGCCCGTACGAGTGGGTGTTCGATGACGCATGAACCGCTCGTCACCCTTGAGGTTCGACTAGCCCGCGTTATCGACGAAGACGGCCGCATGGCAGTCAAAATTGTGTTCCCGCAATCGTTTAACGCCGTCGAAGTCCTAGGCCTACTTGAGGCCGCTAAATGGCATATCTACAAAGGGATGCGCGATGACTGACGGCAACATTGTGGCCGCCCGCACGAAACTGACCAGAGCAGTGGACCGGCTGTGCAAACCCCGCATGGCGGTCTATCACGACCGAACCCGCTACGCCATGTCGTTGTATCGCCAACTTGAGTCTGATTTGGCTGGCACACAGGGCGACACCCGCACGCCGGCCAAATCCCTGCCGCCGTTATGGATTGATGCCGTCCAACTATTGGGCGACATGGACACCGAAACCCGCGCCTGGTGCCCCCAGGAACGTGGCGTCCCGGCCCGCCTGGGCGCACTGTCGGCGACGTCGTGGCGCCCGCAGGACACCGACAAAGTCGTCACCATCGCCACCACCGTCGACGGCTGGTGCGAAACCATCCTGCACCTGCTCGACCCCGAATCGGTAAAACACATCAGCGCCGCCTGCCCGAGCTGCGGACGCAACTTCGTGTATCGCAACGATTCGGCCGGCGAACGCGTCCGCCAACCCGCTTTGAAAGTCGTTACCGAAACCGGGTGCACCTGCCAAGCCTGCCAAGCCCACTGGGCACCCGACCGCTACCTGTTCCTCTGCCGTCTCCTCGGCTTCGCACTACCCGAAGGAGTTTTGGAATGACTGACCTGCGCACCCGCATCGCCGCCACGGTGGACGCGCATGAACGTGTCGGTAGTTCATGCAAGTGCGGTTTCGGCCTTCGTGTTCCCGCCATCGTTGAGCACTGGCAGGAACATCTGGCTGATGCGGTGATTTCAGAACTTCAACTGACGAAGCGCCTCGACGCCAACCGATCTGTTCCGCAATTTCACTACGTCACCCCGTGGGAGAAAGCATGACCAAATACCAGCCCGGAGACGACGTCATCATCGACTTTAAAGGCGTCGACGTGCCCGGAGAAGTCATCCACGAATCTCACGGCTGGGTCATGGCCCTCGTCGACATCGACCCCGAAACCGACTGGGGCCGGCAAGGCCCACAACTCGACCCGCGGTCCACGGTGTGTGTCCCCGAAAAACGTGTCAGACACGCGCAACAAAATGCTGAATGACAGCCATGTAATTTGCGTGCTATATTTAACACGCGCTACAAGTGCGCCTACACCCCGGTACCACCACCCTTCGGTGCCGGGGTTTCGTCTTTCCGGGGCATCCATGACCGACGTTGACTTGAACATCCCAGAAAATCGCGTCACGTTGGCGTTGGCCCATGCCCGCAAGTATCGGCATCACCTAACGTGCCGCTGCCACCGTTTCGAGGGGTATTGCTCCGCCAACGATGCCCTGTGGTCGCGGGCTGTTGACCGAGAATTGGACGCCATCAGAAAGGCGGCACCGTGATCTTGCAGGCCGCCACCCTGATTGTTTCCGGTTTCACCCTTTGGGCTATCGCATATCTGACCGTCACTATTGAAAGGCTCGCCATGTCCACACAAGAATCTGTTGACGCCATCGTTGTTCAGCTCGGCAAGGCCAAAGACGAAGTCGTGGCCCGGATTGCCGGCGTGCAGGCCCAGCTCGATGCCGCCGCCGTGCCGGCCGAAGTGGTCGACTTGTCGGCCCTGTCCGCTGCCGCCCAGGCCCTCGACGACGTCGTCCCGGACGCGCCCGCGGCTTCCTGACCTCAGCGCACGCAGCCCGTCCCCATGCGTATCGCTTTCCTCGGCAACTTTCAGGTTCCGTACTCGTCTGAAAACCATCACGCCTCATCGCTTGAAACGTTGGGCCATGAGGTGGTGCGGTTGCAGGAACCGTCGACACCAGCCGACATCGTCACCGCAGAAGCATTAGCGTCTGACCTTTTTGTGTGGGTTCACACTCACGGCTGGAACACCCCGGGCATCGAGGACACGTTACGGCGGCTCCGCAAAGCCAACATCCCGTCGGTCACCTACCACCTGGATTTGTGGCTCGGCCTGGAACGGCAACGCGACATGCAGTCCAGCCCATATTGGGACATCGACCACTTCTTTACGGTCGACAAAAAGATGGCCGACTGGCTGAATGACCACACCAACGTCCAGGGCCACTACCTGCCGGCCGGTGTGTTCGACAAAGAGTGCTACATCAGCACCGAGCCGAGCCCGCACGCCAACGACGTCATCTTTGTCGGGTCGAAGCGGTACCACCCGGAATGGTTGTGGCGGCCACAGTTAATTGATTGGCTGCGCGACACCTACGGCACCCGGTTCACCCACATCGGCGGTGACGGCGACACCGGCACCCTGCGCGGCGACGACTTGAACAGGGCATACGCGGGGTCCAAGGTGGCGGTAGGAGACACCCTGTGCCTCGGGTTCGACTACCCCTGGTATGCCTCCGACCGTTTGTTTGAAGCACCCGGCCGCGGCGGTTTCCAAATCTTTCCGCGCATCAAAGGCATCCCCGAACTGATGGACGGCACCATGCCGTTCTTCGACTTCGGCGACTTCGACGGCCTCAAAGACTTAATCGACTACTACCTGGAACACGACCAGGGCCGCGAAACTTTACGCACCCTGTGCCACGCCCACGTCAAAGGGCATCACACCTACGTGCACAGGTGGCAAACCATCCTGGACACGGTATGTCACTGGGCACAGACCACGAACAGCACTGGTTTTACCAGCCATGATTGACGTCGGACGGTTGGCTCCGAAAGACCAGTGGGACCAAAACATGCTGGACCTGCTGTTTGCCAACGAACTGTATGACACGGGCCTGAACTTTCAACGCGCCGAAGGCTATCCGAGCGGCGATGGCGGCGTACTCATCATTCCGGGCCGCTACTGGCATCACCGAACTAACGAAATATCGGAAGCCATCTCCACACTTACCTGGGTGTTAGCCATCCTGGTTGGGGATGAAGAAAACCTGTTCGAACCGGATCGGGTGTTTCACCGCAACATCAAATGGTGGGTTCAGTCCCCGAAACCCGGCACCGATTACGGCGATGCCCGCCTTTTCGGGATTGGTTTCCCGGCGCACTTCAACGTGTTGTGGCCGGAACAGCGCGGCACCGCCGTGTTCCTGTCGGCACAAAACACCCACAGTGTGCGCGCCGAATGCTTCCAGGCGTTGGACAACGTGACGGTCCCGAAGCTGGTCACCGAAACCGCAGGGTTCACCCAAGGCAT
>Ga0209188_1002007_pt1 | contig 15472 bp, 15 predicted proteins | sample C_130625_EF_Meta_FD_187307 | JGI IMG/M metagenome (GOLD analysis project Ga0209188, IMG submission 187307) | Freshwater microbial communities from Lake Croche, Canada to study carbon cycling - C_130625_EF_MetaG (SPAdes) (version 2) | ecosystem: Environmental > Aquatic > Freshwater > Lake...
TCACTTTTACACATTCAATGCCTAAAGTGCCTCACCCCCGTGAACACCATGGCCACGCCTCTTTCATTCGCCGCGTCAATCACTTCTTGATCGCGCATAGAACCGCCGGGTTGAATCACGCAAGTCGCGCCCTCGTCCACTACCACGTCCAGCCCATCGCGGAACGGGAAAAACGCATCGCTCGCCACCACTGTGTTTTGCAATGACAAACCCGCATGCCCTGCCTTGATGGCGGCAATCCGCGCTGAATCCAAGCGGCTCATCTGACCCGCGCCCACACCCATGGTCATGCCGTCGGCGCAAAACACGATCGCGTTACTCTTGACGTACTTGGCCACCTTCCACGCGAACAACAGGTCTTGCATTTGCGTCGCGCTAGGTTGCTTGGTGGTCACCACTTGCATATCGTTCAAAGACAAATGGTGATTGTCAGCGGTTTGCATCAGCAAGCCCGAACCCACACGTTTGACATCCAATAAGTTCAAACCATTCGCCCAAGGCGTATTGCCACCCGGCGGCAGCGCGATTTGCAACACGCGCACATTCGCTTTGGCTTGCAATTGAACCAAAGCGTCGCCCATGAAAGACGGCGCGATCAATACCTCCACAAACTGTTGCGCCAGTGCTTGCACAGTGGCCAGATCGACCGGGCAATTGAACGCGATGATGCCGCCGAAAGCCGATGTTGGGTCGGTCTGATAAGCCTTTTTGTAAGCGGATAAGGCGTCTTCAGCCACCGCCACGCCGCAAGGATTGGCGTGTTTAACAATCACACAAGCCGGTGTGTCAAAACTCTTGACGCATTCCCATGCCGCGTCCGCGTCTGCGATGTTGTTGTAAGACAGCTCTTTGCCTTGCAACTGACGCGCTGTCACGAGTGAGCCGGGTGCCGGGTCAGCGTCGCGGTAAAACGCCGCCAGTTGGTGCGGGTTCTCGCCATAACGCAAGTCCTGCAGTTTGACAAAACGGCCATTCGCCTGCGCAGGAAACAGACTGCGTTGCTCACTTGCCAAGTCCAGCGAAGATAAATAATCGCTGATGGCGCCGTCGTACATGCTGATGCGGTTGAAAGCTGCCACGGCCAGTTTGAAGCGCGTGATGTCACTCAAGCCCTGGTGCTCGCGCCACTCGTCTATCACCGATGGGTATTGCGAGGCATCGGTCAACACCGCCACATGCTTCCAGTTTTTGGCGGCGCTGCGCACCATGGCGGGGCCGCCTATATCTATATTTTCAATCGCATCGTCCAGTGTGCAATCGGGCATAGCAACTGTGGCTTCAAACGGGTACAAATTGACCACCAGCAAGTCGATGGTTTCAATGCCGTGGTCCTGCAAGGCTTGCATATGTGCAGGCATATCACGCCGCGCCAGCAAGCCGCCATGCACTTTGGGATGCAAAGTTTTGACACGTCCGTCGAGCATTTCAGGAAAACCTGTCAGATCGGCCACTTCGCGAACTGGCAAACCTTGTGCGGCGAGTAACTGGGCTGTGCCGCCTGTGGAAATCAAATGTATGCCCATGCCATGTAATGCTTGAGCGAGTTCTACAACACCGGTCTTGTCAGACACGGAAATCAATGCATTCATGGTGACAACTTTCTCAGTGGCAAACACGCCGTTGAATCAGGTTCAAAGTAATTTGTGATCGCTCAGTTTTTTTCGCAAGGTATTGCGGTTCAGGCCAAGCCAAGAGGCAGCACGAGATTGGTTTCCATCCGCATGTTTCATGACCACATCAAGCAATGGCTTTTCCATGACTTGAATCATCATGTCATGCAATTGATCGGGTTCGGCCCCACGCAAGTCCTTGAAGTAAGCCTCAAGACTGTGGCGCACCACCTCTTCAATTTGTTTTTTGCTCATGTGTATGTCTCCAGAACGGGTTCTGATTTTGTGTAGTGCAAACGGTCTGAGTGTTGCCCCAGTTGTTCAAAATAATCTGCCACAGTTGCTAATTGGCGGTCGCAGTCCTCGATGCCATTCAGGGTGCGCCTGAAGGCTTGTGCCTCAGGCAATCCATGTGTGTACCAGCCTATGTGCTTGCGCGCACTGCGAACACCGATGTAGCTGCCGTACAAGCTGTAATGGTCTTGCAAATGGTGCAGCAACAGGCGTTGCACCTCAGCGACCAAGGGAGGCGCTAGCAAGGTGCCGTGCGTCAAGAAGTGTTGAATTTCACGGAATATCCATGGTCGTCCTTGGGCAGCGCGACCGATCATCACCGCATCTGCGCCGGTGTATTGCAGCACTTGCTGTGCTTTTAAGGGTGAATCTATGTCGCCGTTGGCAACCACAGGCACGCCGACTGCTGCCTTGACCTGCGCGATGGTCTCGTACTCGGCCTGCCCGCTATAGCCTTGCTCGCGGGTGCGCCCATGTACAGTGATCATTTGCACACCAGCGGATTCGGCTTGTTTGGCCAGCGACACCACGTTGCGCTGATCAGCACGCCAGCCAGTGCGCATTTTCAAAGTGACGGGCACGCCGTATGGCTTGGCGGCATCGACCACGGCTTGAACAATGCCCATGGCCAAGGATTCGTCCTGCATCAGCGCCGAACCCGCCCATTTGTTACACACTTTTTTGGCGGGGCAACCCATGTTGATGTCAATGATTTGAGCACCGCGTTGGATGTTGTAGACCGCAGCGTCGGCCATCATGTCTGCGTCTGTGCCAGCAATTTGCACTGCAATCGGTCCAGCTTCACCATCGTGATTGGCACGGCGCGAAGTCTTCAAGCTGTCCCACAAGTCTTTGCGCGATGTCACCATTTCGCTGACCGCATATGCCGCGCCGAGTTGCTTGCACAACATGCGAAACGGCCGGTCGGTCACACCAGCCATGGGTGCGACAAACACGTTGTGGGTTAATTCGAAAGAAGCGATGCGCATGCAGTTAAAACAGGTGTGCTTAAAAAGGAGGCACGATTCTAGCGGCGTGAATAGGTTTTTGTGTAAGAGATTGCGATAGATTTTTATATTTTTTAAATGGCGTGATTAAGTGTGTATTTTTGATAGCCGTAGCGAGACTTACACTGCATCTCATGGAAAATTTTTTTCAAACCCTATTGACAAACTTGTCGCAGCCCGAGTATGGATTGATTGTTTTATTTGTTGCTTCACTGCTGGCAGCAACCTTGTTGCCATTGGGATCAGAGCCCTTGTTGCTGGGATTGATTGCACTCAACCCCACGTTGTTATGGCCAGCGCTTGTCGTAGCCACCATAGGCAACACACTAGGTGGTGTTGTCGGTTGGTGGATGGGCTTGGGTGCTGAGCGCTGGATGGCAAAGCATTTACATCAAGACAAAGTCACGCACCACATGCGTGCATTGCGTTTGCTCGAACGTGCAGGGCCCGTGGCGTGTCTGGGCGCGTGGTTGCCTGTCATTGGCGATCCTCTGTGCGTGGTGGCAGGCTACTTGCGTCTGCCTTTGCTGCCTTGCACTATTTACATGGCCATAGGCAAGGCTGTGCGCTATGGCGTATTGGTGTTCGGTTGGCAGTGGTTGATGGTGTGATTGAATCAACTGCTGAACAAAAAGTTCATCACATCGCCGTCTTTCACCACGTATTCTTTGCCTTCGGCGCGCATCTTGCCCGCGTCTTTCGCACCTTGTTCACCTTTGAATTGAATGAAGTCATCAAAAGAAATGGTTTGGGCGCGGATATAGCCCTTTTCAAAATCGGTGTGAATCACGCCTGCTGCTTGCGGGCCGGTGTCGCCCACGCGTATGGTCCATGCGCGCACTTCTTTCACGCCTGCAGTGAAATAGGTTTGTAAACCCAGCAAGGTATAGGCCGAGCGGATCAATCGATTCAGTCCAGGTTCGGATTGACCGAGTTCGGCCAAAAACATATCGCGGTCTTCGTCGCTCATCTCGCTCATTTCAGCTTCGAGTTTGGCGCTGATGGCAACCACTGGCGCATGCTGCGAATGGGCAAATTGCGTGAGGCGATCCAGCATCGGGTTGTTTTCGAAACCGTCTTCGGCCACGTTGGCCACAAACATGGCGGGCTTGGCGGTGATCAGAAAAAACTGTTTGACCGCCAGTTTTTCTTCCTTGCTGAAATCTATGGTTCGCACCGGCTTGGTGTCGTTCAATGCGACTTGACAGCGCTCCAAAATCGCAACGAGTTTGGCGGCCTCTTTGTCGCCAGAACGCGCGGTTTTTTGGTGGCGATGCAGCGCTTTTTCCACGCTGCTCAAATCAGCCAGACACAACTCGGTTTGAATTACTTCAATGTCAGATATCGGATCCACCTTGCCAGCCACATGAATCACGTTGTCGTCTTCAAAGCAGCGCACCACATTCACAATCGCATCGGTTTCACGGATGTGCGCTAAAAACTGGTTGCCCAAACCTTCACCAGTGCTCGCGCCCGCGACCAATCCTGCAATGTCAACAAACTCCACAATGGCAGGAACGATACGCTCGGGTTTGACAATCTCAGACAACTGGGCCAAACGTAAATCAGGCACTTCAACCACACCGACATTGGGCTCGATCGTGCAAAACGGGTAGTTTTCAGCCGCAATGCCTGCTTTGGTCAGGGCGTTGAACAGGGTGGACTTACCGACGTTGGGCAAGCCCACGATGCCGCATTTCAAACTCATGGCTGTTTCCTTGGAAAGCTAAAGCGCAATTTAGGGTTGTGCGCAAAGCTTGAAATTCTACGGCCAGCCAACTCCTACAATGGATTGCATGTCTACATTCTTTGATATTTGTATTCGCGGCAGCGGCGTTGTGGGTAGCACCCTGGCCTTGCTGCTGGCGCGGCAACGGCTTCGTGTTGCGCTGGTGGGCAAACCCTCTGTCGCCTCTGATGTGCGTGCATTTGCGCTGAATGCACACTCACGAGAACTGCTCAGCGATCTGCGCTGTTGGCCAGATGGCTTGCACGCCACGCCAGTTCAATCCATGCAGGTCTGGGGCGACACCAACGGCAGTGTGCAATTTCAAGCGCCTTCTTTCAACGGTTTGACCCACATCGTCGACGTCGGTGCGTTAGAAAAAATGCTGGCCGACGCCATCTCTTTTCAACCCGCCATAGAACGCATTGATACGCCTGTGAAAGCCACACTCACAGTAGTGTGTGAAGGAAGGCATAGCAGCACGCGCCAAGAACTGGGTATTGCCTACGAGTCCCTGCCCTATGCGCAACATGCGCTCGCAACCCGGGTTCGCTGCGAGAAGCCGCACCGTCAACAAGCGCTTCAATGGTTTGCGCATTCCAATGGTGAGCTAGATATATTGGCTTTGTTGCCGCTGGGCGGCACTGGCGGAACCGAAGCAGCCGTTGTCTGGTCCATGTCATCGGCACGTGCGCTGACACTCCAAACATCCACCACCGAACAACTGTCGCAATTGCTCACGCATGCCAGCCACCAAATGCTGGGTGAACTGCAAGTCAGCAGCGAAGCACAGATCTGGCCTTTGACCTTGGCCAAAGCTTTACATTGGAGCGGATGCATGGCCGATGGTGGAACTTGGGTGCTGGCAGGAGACGCCGCACACAGCATTCATCCGTTGGCGGGTTTGGGTCTGAACCTGGGTTTGGCCGATGTCAGCGAATTGGCTGCGGTATTGAAAACTAGAGAAACTCAAGCGTATTGGCGCTCTTTGGATGACAGGTATTTATTGCGACGCTATGAACGCGCCCGCAAAGCAAGCATGCAAGCTACTTGGCTGGCTTGCGATGGTCTGCAACGATTGTTTAACCATCCCAACCCCATGGTGCAAAGTCTGCGCAACTGGGGGTTGAATGGTTTTAACCAAATCAATCCATTGAAACAATGGGTCATGCAAATGGCCATGCGTTGATCACACTTAGGATGCACATGTTCAATTTTTCTCGCTCCCAGCTGTTATTTTTTTTCTGTGGCTTGGTATGTACTGCTGCTGTGTGGGCGCAAGGTGAAGAAGCGGTGATACGCAAAAATTTAAAAGAACGGATGCCGCAAATCCAGCCTATCGATGAAGTGAGACGCACACCCATGCCGGGTTTGTTTGAACTCAGAGTGGATGGCACTGAGATTTACTACACCGATGCCACAGGAAATTTTCTATTCCAAGGTCAACTGATTGATGCCCGCACCCAGCGCAACCTGACCGATGAACGCATACAAAAAATCAGCGCCATCGATTTCAAAGCCTTGCCCTTGAAAGACGCCATCACTATCGTGCGTGGTAATGGCGAGCGCAAACTGGCTGTGTTTGAAGACCCGAATTGCGGCTATTGCAAACGCTTTGAGCGCGACTTGGCCAAACTTGACAACATCACGGTGTATTTATTTTTATACCCCATCCTAGGCAAGGACTCAATGGAAAAATCCAAATCGATTTGGTGTGCGAAAGAACCCGCCAAGTCGTGGCAAGACTGGATGCTGCGCGATCAATCGCCAGTTGCCGCCAATTGCGACACGACGGCTTTGAAACGCAATGTCGATTTCGGCCAGAAAATGAAAATCAGTGGCACTCCCACCAGTATTTTTGTGGACGGTACACGCATCCCCGGTGCTGTTGACATGGTGCTATTGGAGAAGCAACTGGGCAAGCATCCATGAAGTCCTCAGTCGCGCCTATTCACTATCAAGTAGTTGCACTTGATGTACACGCGCATCTTTGGCAAGTCACACTCACTATAGACCAGCCTCTTGCGTTGCAAACATTGCAAATGCCTGTGTGGATACCTGGCAGTTACATGGTGCGTGAATTTTCTAAACAGTTGAGCTTGATACATGCACACCAAGCAGGTCAGTTTTGCAAAGTGACGCAAACGGCCAAAGCCACTTGGCAGGTGCAGACAGCATTAAACAAGCCACTGACCATTCAGTACCAAGTGCATGCACATGATGCTTCCGTCAGAACTGCTTGGTTGGATACAAATCGCGGTTTCTTCAATCCCACCAGCCTGTGTGTGATCGCCTGCGGATACGAAGACCAACCCCACACTGTCCACATCGCATCACCGCTCGAACATCCCGATTGGCAACTTGCAACCGCCTTGACGCCCTTGAAAATCAACGCCAAGGGCTTTGGTGTTTACCAAGCGGCCAACTACGACGAGTTGGCAGATTCACCCGTTGAAATGGCGGCATTCTGGTCTGCGCGCTTCATCGCTCAAGGTGTTTCGCACCGCGTGGTTGTCAGCGGTGCAGCGCCTTCTTTTGATGGTGCGCGTTTGCTCAAAGATATACAAGCCATTTGCGAAACAGAAATTCATTTCTGGCACGCAAAAAGCAAACCGCCACATGACAGGTATGTGTTTTTGATCAATGCGGTAGCCGACGGCTACGGGGGGTTAGAACACCAACACAGCACCGCGCTCATTTGTAAAAGAGAGGATCTGCCGCGTGTGGAACAAGTCACTGCCAGTGACGGTTATGTCAGCCTCTTGGGTCTGATCAGTCATGAGTATTTCCACACATGGAATGTGAAACGCTTGCGCCCAGCGTCCTTCACCCGTTATGACTACACACAAGAAAATTACACCGACTTGCTGTGGTTTTTTGAAGGATTCACCAGTTACTACGACGATGTATTGCTGTGTCGCGCCGAATTGATTTCTCCTGCGGTGTATTTGAAATTGCTGGGCAAAACCATCAACCATGTGCTGCAAACACCCGGGCGAAAAATACACACTGTGGCGCAATCGAGTTTTGAAGCCTGGACCAAGTTGTACCTGCCTGATGCCAACAGTGCCAACCTGTCGGTGAGCTATTACGCCAAAGGTTCGCTGGTGGGCTTGTGTCTGGATTTGTCATTGCGTCAAATCGGCCACAGTTTGGATGAAGTGATGCGCGGTTTATGGAAGCGGTGCAAAGCAGGCCCCATGCATGAAACTGATGTACTTCAAGTGTTGAAAGACATCACCGGGCGCAGTTGGCAGCGCGAGATCAAAGCATGGGTGCATGGCACCGCCGACTTGCCCTTGCAAAATTTGCTCAGCGCTCAAGGGGTTGAAATCACGCAAGAAAAGGCACCATTGGCTCAGCAACTCGGATTGCGTGTACAAGAAAACCATGCGGTACAAATCAAAACTGTCTTGAGCCACAGTGTGGCGCAATCGGCTGGTTTTGCACCGGGTGATGAGTGGTTGGGCGTGACCGTCCATTTAACCAGCGGTAAGACCAGCGCCTGGCGTATTCATCGCATCGATCAATTGCCAGCCCTGCTTGGCAAACACAAATCATTTGAGGCGTTGGTTTCACGCGATGGACAGTTACTGCAATTGCCTGTGCGTTTGCCTGCTAAATCTCAATATGTATGGCGACTGGGCATCAAACAACCTACCCAAGTCGGTCAGTGGCTGGCGGGCAAGCCTGCTCCTTGACGGTGTTTTAAGCTTTGCGTAAATCAAGCACGCGTTTGGCTTTGCCTTGACTGCGTTCGATCGCACCCTCATCACACAACTCCACCATCAAACTGCTGCCTATGTAAGCCTTGGCGTCCAGCATCAACGCTTGGGCGGCAGCCTGCGCCTCGGCAGATTGCGAGCTCAGACCGATACGCGTTTCCACTTTGACCAGCAAGTTATCTAACGGACCGTCTTTGCTCAACACGCATTGGTAATGCGCGCTCAATGCCGAGTGACGCAATATGAGTTCCTCAATTTGTGTGGGAAACACATTCACACCACGCACAATCATCATGTCATCGCTGCGGCCCGTGATTTTTTCCATGCGGCGCATGGTTCTTGCGGTGCCCGGTAATAAGCGGGTCAAGTCGCGTGTACGGTAGCGGATGATGGGCATGGCCTCCTTGGTCAAACTGGTAAACACCAGTTCACCCAACTCGCCATCAGCCACAGGTTCACCCGTGTCGGGATGGATGATTTCAGGAAAGAAATGGTCCTCCCAAATGGTCGGTCCGTCTTTGGTTTCCACACATTCGCTGGCCACGCCGGGTCCGATAACTTCAGACAAACCGTAAATATCCACTGCATCCATGCCCATGCGTTGCTCAATGTTCAAGCGCATGTCATTGGTCCAAGGCTCTGCGCCAAAAATACCAATGCGCAAACTGCTATCGCGTGCGGACAGGCCTTGTCTTTCAAACTCGTCGGCAAGCGCCAGCATGTAACTCGGTGTCACCATGATGATGTCAGGCTTGAAGTCGTTGATCAATTGCACTTGGCGTTCGGTTTGCCCTCCGCCAAAAGGCACCACGGTCAGGCCGAGTTTTTCAGCACCGTAATGCGCGCCGAGTCCACCCGTGAATAAACCATACCCATAACTGACATGCACCGTGTCACCAGGTCGTGCACCTGCCGCACGAATGCTGCGCGCCACACAATGCGCCCAGGTGTCAATGTCATTCAATGTGTAACCCACCACTGTGGGCTTGCCTGTGGTGCCACTTGAAGCGTGAATACGTGCAAGCTTGTCACGCGTGACCGCAAACATGCCAAAAGGATAACTGTCTCGCAAATCTGCTTTGGTGGTGAAAGGAAACTTCGCCAGGTCAGACAAGCTGCGGCAATCCTGCGGATGCACACCCGCCGCATCAAACTTGGCACGGTAAACCGGTGAATTGGCATAAGCGTGTGTCAAACTGGCTTTCAATCGCTTGAATTGAAGCGCGCGCAGTTCGTCCACGCTGGCTTTTTCAATCGGTTCTATATTGAATTGCGTTCTCATGTGTTCACCACTTGTCCTGAAATTTGTGCACTTTTGCCTCTGAACAATGCAATCACTTCTTCGTGCTGGTTAAGCACAGCCATATCATAAACACCATGGCGTCCACTGAGCACTTGCTCAATGCCCGTGCAAGTCAGCACATCGCCCAATTGCGCTGGTTTTAAAAACTCTATGCTGGCTGCAGCAGCCACTGCGTTTTTATTGTGACTGTTACAGGCAAAAGCAAATGTCGAATCTGCCAATGTGAAGATGAAGCCACCATGACATATGCCATGCCCGTTCAAATGCAGTTTCTTGACTTGCATGCGCATGCGCGCATATCCAGGCGCACAAAGCAGCAATTCCATGCCCATGGTGTGGCTAGAGGCGACATCTGCGGCAAACATGGATTCACCTACTTTGGCCGCCAGCACCTCAGGCGTGACAGATGTATCCATGCTTATTGACCGGTAAAACGTGCCGGACGTTTTTGCAAAAACGCAGTCACGCCCTCCATGTAATCATGGGTTTTTCCCAATGCGGATTGGGTATCACGCTCGACATCGAGTTGTTGATTCAGACTTCTCGCACCGGCCTCGCGCAACAACGCACGGGTAGCCACCAGTGCTTGGGTAGGCATGGCGGCCAGTGTGGTCGCCATTGCCATGGAAGCGGCGACACAGTCGTCAGCCACCTCCCAAATCATGCCCCATTCTTTGGCTTGGGCTGCAGGTAATTTGTCACCCGTCATCGCCAAAGCCATGGCACGCGCCAAGCCCAATCGTTCCACCAGGAACCAACTGCTGCCTGCGTCCGGTATCAAGCCAATTTTGCTGAACGCTTGTATGAAACTGGCCCCGGGTGCGGCGATGGCAATATCGCAAGTCATGACCAATGACGCACCTGCGCCAGCAGCGACGCCATTGACCGCGGCAATGGTAGGCATGCGCAGCTGCTGTAGCCGCCGCGTGGTGGGATTGAATGCCTGATCAATCACAGGCCCGGGGTCGGCTCGCTCGACCAAATTCGGACCATCAGCAAAATCGAATTCAGCCAAATCTGCACCCGCACAAAACCCACGCCCTGCCCCAGTGATGACCAGCGCACGAATATTTGCATCGGCTTCAGCCTGGTCCAGTGCAGCCCACAAATCATGGTGCATCTGGCGCGTGAAACTGTTGAGTGCCTGAGGACGGTTTAACGTGACTTTGGCTACGCCACCTTGGACTTCATACAAAACTGTGTTTTCACTCATGTCTGTCTCCTTTTTCAGGTAATTTAACACCCTGCCGAAAACCCATTCCTTGGTTATAGTTGCCAGCATTCCATCATCCGAACAGGGCTACACATGTCTTATGAATTCATCCAAGTGCACACCGAAGCAGACAAAGTGGGGGTGATTACACTCCATCGCCCGAAGCAATTGAATGCCCTTAGCCCAGAGTTGATGGTTGAATTGGGACATGCACTCTGCGCTTTCGATGCGGATGCTGCCATCGGATGCATCATCATCACCGGCAGCGAAAAAGCATTTGCCGCAGGCGCTGATATCGGTGCCATGGCCACTTATACATTTGCCGATGTGTACAAGAATGACTACATCACCAAACACTGGGAAACCATACGCAGCATCCGCAAACCCGTGATAGCCGCCGTCAGCGGATTTGCACTGGGCGGCGGCTGTGAACTTGCGATGATGTGTGACTTCATCATCGCTGCAGACAATGCGCGTTTCGGGCAGCCTGAAATCAAACTCGCCATCATTCCCGGCGCAGGCGGAACACAACGCTTGCCGCGCGCGGTGGGTAAATCCAAGGCCATGGATATGGTGTTGACCGGGCGCATGATGAACGCAGACGAAGCAGAACGCGCCGGCCTCGTCAGCCGCGTGGTGGCTACAGACAAACTCATGGAAGAGGTATTGGCCGCGGCCTTGATGATTTGCAGCTATTCCCAAATAGCTGTCATGGCCGCCAAAGAATCCGTCAACCGTTCATTTGAAAGCGGATTAAGTGACGGCGTGATGTTTGAGCGCCGCATTTTTCACGCTCTGTTTGCCACGCAGGACCAAAAAGAAGGCATGGATGCGTTTGTCAACAAGCGTACCGCAGCTTTTAAACACCAGTAACTTCAACCCCACCTCAACACTTGTCATGATCAAAACACAACTTTTTCGCCCTCAACTTGGACTTAGCCTTTGGAAGGTTCTGGCCGCTGTCATTGCTGTTCTTTTGGCAGTGATTCTGCTCGGACCCGTGAATGCATTCGGACCGGATACACCCACACCACGTCAAGCACCACCTACCACCCTGAATGAACTCGACCCATGGCTGGCCAAGTCTGAATCGGTCTTCAAAGACCTGCGGCCGGGTACAGCCAAAGGCATAGTCTGGGCCGAAGGTGAGAAGCGTAAAACCGCTTGGTCGGTGGTTTACATACACGGATTTTCTGCCACCCGATTAGAGACTGCGCCCGTGGCTGATCAAGTAGCCAAAGCCTTGGGAGCGAATTTGTTTTACACACGACTCAGCGGCCATGGTTTAAACGGTGAGGCCATGGGACAAGCCACCGCACAAGACTGGATGGCTGACACACTCGAAGCGATTCAGATCGGACAAACGCTGGGAGACAAAGTGCTGGTCATCAGTTGCTCAACGGGTTCGACCTTGTCAAGCTGGCTGGGCACCACTGCGCAAGCCGATCAAGTCAATGCGTTTGTTTTTATATCCCCCAACTTCGGATTAAAAAACAAAATGTCAGAACTCATCAACGGCCCTTGGGGTAAGCAAATTGCTTATGCCGTTTCTGGCGAAACCATTTCATACGAGCAAACCGACCCGCGTGAAGCAGTTGCTTGGACAGGTTCATACCCCACCAAAGCGCTTTTCCCCATGATGGCTTTGGTTAAAAAAGTGCGAGACAGCGATTTGTCTGCGTTCAAAAAACCGCTGCTGGTGCTCTACAGTGCGGCAGACCAAACAGTAGATCCAGAAAATATCAAACAGGCCTTTGCCAGCATGGGTTCAACTCAAAAAACCATTGATGCTGTTGTCTATAGCCACAGCAAAGGTCAGCATGTGCTGGCGGGTGAGATTCGCGATCCAGAGTCTGTTGAGCCCATGGCCACTTCGATTGTGAAATGGACGACCAGTCTAAGCCATCCGTGACAGATTCCCGCATCACAAGCACCATGATGCCGGTGCACCTATCGCTCAATCATTTGCTTGATCGTGCAGGACATTTGTTTGCCAGCAATGAAGTGATTTCACGTTTGCCAGACAAATCTTATGTGCACCACACTTACGGAGACATTCACCGTCGTACCCGACAGTTGGCGCAGTCCCTGTTGAATCTGGGTTTGCGCAAAGGCGAACGGGTCGCCACTTTATGTTGGAACCACCATGTACACCTTGAATGCTATTTCGGCATTCCTGCAGCAGGTGGCGTCATGCACACTTTGAATTTACGTTTGTCGCCTGAAGAGTTGGCATGGATCGTCAACGATGCGAAAGACCGCTTCTTGATCGTCGATGATGTCCTACTGCCCTTGCTGGCCGAGTTCAAACATTTGTGCCATTTTGAAAAAATCATTGTTTTTCCATTTTCAACACAAGCCTATGCAGGTCCGGATCTGAATTACGAAGCCATGCTTGCAGACACTGACATTTCAAATTTTGACTATGTCAAGCACCACGAAGATGATGCAGTATCCATGTGCTACACCTCTGGCACCACCGGCAAACCCAAAGGCGTGGTGTATTCACACCGTTCCACGTTGCTGCATACCTTGGTCGGTTGCCTGGGGGATTTCTGGTCTTTGCGCAGTACCGATGTGGTGCTACCAGTCACACCCATGTTCCACGCCAACAGTTGGGGCATCCCTTATGGCGCCATGATGATGGGCAGCAAACTGGTGTTTCCCGGCCCGCATTTGCATCCCGATGACTTGTTGGACCTGATGCAATACGCGCCACCGACGCTGGCATTGGGTGTACCCACCATCTGGATGGGTCTGATCCAAACCTATGAAGCCTCACTGCAATCCTCGCCCGGTCGTTGGACCTTGCCCGCGGGCATGCGCAGTCTGGTCGGCGGCGCAGCTGTGCCTGAGGCATTGATCAGGGCTTTTGACAAACACGGCATCTGGATCATGCAAGGCTGGGGCATGACAGAAACCTCTCCGTTGTGTACGGTGTCCTACCCCAAATCAGAGTTTTCCAATGACAGTGCGGACCAACGTTACCAACGCGCCGCCATGGCCGGCGTACAAGTGCCTTTGGTTGATTTACGGATTCGCACAGACGATGGACGCAATGCGCCATGGGACGGCAAGCAAGTGGGAGAAATTCAGGTTCGAGGACCGTTCATCACGGGCAGTTACCACCAAGTGCCGGTGCATGAAGACAAGTTCACCGCCGACGGCTGGCTGCGCACTGGAGACGTCGCCAGTGTGGATGCCGCAGGTTTTGTACGCATCACTGACCGCACCAAGGACTTGATCAAATCGGGCGGTGAGTGGATCAGCTCGGTAGACCTTGAAAACGCATTGATGGCACATGCATCCATCACAGAGGCTGCTGTCATTGCCATTCCCGACGACAAATGGAGTGAGCGTCCGCTGGCATGTGTGGTGATCAAACCAGGCCACACCTTGGTCGTGACGGACCTGAACAACCATCTGTTGTCCATGGGATTTGCCAAGTGGCAGTTGCCAGACCGCTACCAAGTGATAGACGCTGTTCCGCGAACGTCGACCGGAAAATTTTACAAATTAAAACTGCGCGAGATGTTTCCTGCTTGATGCCAATGCCTGTCTGACAAAGCAATGGCCAGATTTATCACGCATGGTTCATCACAGGTATTTTGATGTAGTTGATGGCAATAATGATGCGTTTGCCCTGCGTCTTCGGGACATGGTGTATCAACCATCCAGGGAAAAACACCACGGTTCCTATCGCTGGATTGACCACAATTTCATTGCTGAAAATAATGGGCGCCGAATCCTCAGCAAGCTCCAGGTAAATCACGGAAGCAAAATCTGATGGGAAATGCGAATGTGGAACGGTGTAATTGCTTTGCTCGTAAACAGCACACCAACAATCAACCACGGCCAAGTCGAAACTCAATCCGGTCAAATCCGTTTGCAAAAATTCTATGCAAGCCAGTTTGATTTTTGCTGACACCAAGTCAATCAAGGGCTGGAGTTTGTCGGTGAGCAAATGGCTTTTCCAAGGGCTCATGTAGTTTGACTTGACGTTGGACTCAGTGGTCGCAGGATGACTGGTTCTTAATTCATCCACTGCAACTCTGGCCAGTAAAAGTACTTCAGGATGGTCTAACAAACTGCATCCGAACACGGGCAGTTCGGCGGGAACCTTGGTCTGAGTAATCTGGAACAACGAACGATTTTCCATGATTCAACAAAAAAAATAGCTTGTTAAATGGGATTTTATGTGCGGATTTTTCATGACGGTTGGTTCAGTCTATCTGAAAGCACGACGACTCAATGCGCTTGGTCCCAGTTCAGCCCCACACCAACTTCGGCGAGCAACGGTACTTTGAGTTTTGCCACATCTGCCATCAAGCGCGGGATTTCTGCTCTGACCCAATCAACCTCTGCGTCCGGCACTTCAAACACCAATTCATCGTGCACTTGCATGATCATGCGCGTACCTTTGTGTTCGGCATCTAACACTTGCTGTACCTTGACCATGCTGAGCTTGATCAAATCGGCAGCCGTCCCTTGCATGGGCGCGTTGATGGCGGCGCGTTCGGCACCGGCGCGTCTGGGCCCATTGGGTGAATTGATTTCAGGCAAATACAAGCGTCGCCCGAACACAGTTTCTACA
>Ga0209188_1002013_pt1 | contig 15442 bp, 21 predicted proteins | sample C_130625_EF_Meta_FD_187307 | JGI IMG/M metagenome (GOLD analysis project Ga0209188, IMG submission 187307) | Freshwater microbial communities from Lake Croche, Canada to study carbon cycling - C_130625_EF_MetaG (SPAdes) (version 2) | ecosystem: Environmental > Aquatic > Freshwater > Lake...
GACTGTGTGTGTTCCCACACCCAGCATACGATACCAGCCGCTGGCTTCAATCAAGTCATCGTAGTATCGGCTAATGTCCCGAGCACAGGCAACAATTTCATCCAGCTCCATCAGTTCATCAAAAATTTCGCTGGGGTTGGCGTACACGTTGCGGATAATGTGTGTGTAACTACGACTATGGATAGTTTCATTAAATGCCCATGTTTCAATCCAGGTTTCCAATTCAGGAATGGTGGCCAAGGGCAAGAAAGCCAAGTTGGGACTGCGACCTTGTACCGAATCCAGCAAGATCTGACGCTTTAGATTACTGGTAAAGATATGTTTTTCAAAGTCAGTTAATTCTTTGAAGTCCTTGGCATCACGTAACACATCCACTTCTTCTGGGCGCCAAAAGAATCCCAACTGCTTGTCTGTGAGTTTGTCAAACTGACGATACTTCAATACATCATAACGCTGAATTGCCGGTGTACCATTGGTGTCTAAAAAAGCTAGCGATTTGGTGTGTTCTGTTTTTTTAATATTAAATACGCTCATTTGTTTTTTCCTTAAATTACGCAACTGTCACAATCTTCTTGATTGTCAGCCTCGTCTACCGGTATCAGTGCCAATTTATCAATGTCAATTTCACCTTGCTGGTCATTTGTATTAAAGTAATATAACTGTTTGGTACCATATTTGTAGCACAACAACAGGTGCTGTAACATGGTGCTCATGGGAATCTTTTCATCTTCGTAGAAGCGTGGGTTATAACTGGTATTGATACTGATACCTTGGTCAATGTACTTTTGTAAAACAGCACAAAGTTTTAGGTATCCTTCTGGGCTTTGTTGATCCCATAACAATTCGTATTTGTTTTTCAAACGGCGAAACTCGGGAACCACTTGGCGTAGCTGTCCGTGTTTACTGCCCTTGATACTGACATAACTGCGAGGGGGCTCAATACCGTTTGTGGCATTGGATATCTGTGCGGATGTCTCTGCCGGCATTAGAGCCATGAGGGTCGCATTGCGCTGACCAGTAGTTTTGATTTGCTCGCGAAGTTCGGCCCAAGGCATACGTTCTTGATGCGGTACCAATTCATCGATCTCTGCCTTGCGTGTGTCAATGGGCAAGAGACCGTCTGCTGATTTTAAATCTTTCCAACGTGTGCAAGGACCTTGTTCTACGGCAAGATCTGCTGAAGCCTTGAGCAAGTAATAACTCCAGGCCTCGGCAAACTCGTCTACTAGAGCCAATGCTCGTGGATCACTATAACTAACATCATTCTTTGCTAGGAAATACGCAAAGTTAATAATACCCACGCCCAGTGGTCTGAATTCTAGTGTTGCTAGTTCGGCTGCTCTTACAGGGTAATTCTGATAACTTAATAATGCGTCTAAACCACGTACTGCTAGGCGGCACATCTTTTCAAAGTCATGTGGGCTTTTTACATTGCCCCAATTGATCGCGCTCAAAGTACATAGTGCGATCCTACCATCCTCGTCGTTGACATCTTTTAATGGCACCGTGGGTAAGTCAATCTCACAACATAGGTTGCTCATTTTCACAGGAGCAATTTCTTCTTTGAATGGACTGTGCGTATTAGCATGGTCCACGTTCTGTAAATAGATTCGGCCAGTGTCTTTGCGTTCAGTTATAAAGCGACTGAACAGGTCGGCGGCCTGAAGTGTTTTCTTGCGTAGTTTGTTATTGCGTTCTGCACGTTCATAAAGTTCTTTAAAACGCTCTTGGTTATTGAAGAAAGCTTCGTACATTTCCGGTACATCGTGGGGACTAAACAGGGTGATATTGCCACCTTGAATGAGTCTTTCGTACATTAATTTGTTGAATTGGACACCGTAATCCATGTGACGTATACGATTATCCTCTGTGCCTTTGTTATTCTTTAATACAATGAGGTCTTCGATTTCCAAATGCCAAAGAGGAAAATACAACGTGGCGGCGCCATTGCGTACACCGCCTTGGCTACAACTACGTGTGGCTGTTTGGAAATGCTTGTAGAAAGGAATTACACCAGTATGATAAGCATCGCCGTTGCGGATTGGTGAGCCCAAAGCGCGGATACGTCCTGCGCCAATTCCAATGCCGGCTTTCTGACTCACATACTTGACAATACTACTAGCAGTAGCGTTGATGCTGTCAAGACTATCGTCTGCTTCAATGAGAACACAGGAACTGAACTGTTTCTGAGGAGTGCGTACACCAGCCATGACAGGGGTAGGAAGGCTAATGTCTCCAAGACTAATTGCATCATAATAATCCTTTACCCACCGCAAACGAGTTTCAGCAGGATAAGATTGAAATAGTGTGGCCGCAATTAACATGTAGGCCATTTGTGGAGTTTCAAATATTTCGCCAGTGACACGATTTTGAACCAGATACTTGCCGCGCCATTGTTCCATGGCCACGTAGGTAAAGTTCTCGTCACGTGCATGATCTATCTTGCTATCCAACATATTCCACTCAGTTTGAGAATACGCTTCCAACAGCCCGCGATCATAAAATCCCGATGCTACATTTCTATTGACCAGGTCCAACAGCGAGCAAGGCTCATAGTTGTTATAAACTTGTTTACGCAGATGATAGTTAATTAAATGTCCGGCTACGTATTGATAATTTGGTGTTTCTTCACTGATTAAATCTGCGGCACTCTTGATAAGAGTTTCCTGAATATCCGCTGTTTTAATTCCGTTGTAAAACTGTATATGACTTTTTATTTCTACTTCACTTGCACTTACACCTGTAATGCCTTCAGTGGCCCAAAATACTACCTTGTGTAACTTTTCTAAATCGAGGTCTTCCGTGTGGCCTTCTCTTTTTGTAACTTTGATTGATGTCATTGATTTCTCTTAATAATTTTCTAATTGCAACTCTTCACGGTACTGCTTGGTTAATGTTAATGTTTTATCGATCTGTGTGTTATTTACGACCTCTCCATCAATCATATTAAGTATATATTTTCCCTGATTGATCCAAGCTAAATTATACACATGATTGGTTTCGGGGTTGGTATACTGCCGAAAAACAATATCAAGCTCTGTTCTGTGCGTTGTTAATAGTACAGTATACACGATCCCCAGACATTTTGCAACATCACAATAGGTATTTTCCATAATTAATGTCCATGGATCGGGCCATCTAGATGGATCATCTGGGTCTAGATTATACGGAGTAAAAGGAGCCCTGGCCCAATACTGTGCTGTTTGAGCTAGTGCTTGTTCTAAAGGTATTGAGTCTAACGAGGATCGAAATTCGCGCCAGGACCTCAAGCGGTCCTCTGGCTTTTGTTGAAACATGTTTTACTTATATAAATTGTGTGTGATTGTATTTTATAGTGACCGGAGTTGTAGTCGAGCAAATAACATTGCCATTGGCATGAGCAAAAAGGTTAGCAGTCAATGAGCTAGCATACGCAGTTGGTTCAACAAACTCGTCATCAAACTTTACATTACCCACTGTGCCCATGCTGTTGTATTTCAGTTCACCGATTCGATAAACGGTACCTGCTGAATTGTTCATCTGGTACTTGTACACACCAGCGCCGGCTGTGAACACGTTTCCAATTGATGCCACTGAATTACTTGATATACTTACGTTGGTTGTGTCAAAATAACGCAATCTGGTGACAATGCCAGTGACCGCAGGATCCACATACATTGACTTAGTAGCATATCCTGAGAACGAACTGTTGTTGAGTTTGATATCTGCACTTGTGCCAGTTAGACTCAACCCATAGTTGCCACCAATGAATTTAACATCGTTGAACGTGACATCTGTTGCTTTATTGACCAAAACTGCTGGAGCTGTTGTGCTAGCAGTTGCTACTGCCAAATCTCTAATAGAGATTGCACCTGGCAATATTGCACCGTTGGTACCTATGTTGGTACCGACTTGGAATAGGCTATCGCAAATAGAAAATGCTGTGCCAGTAGTAGCCGAAATGTAGGTGTTATTTTTGCCATCACCAACCAATACACAATTAGGCGGTATCAATAGAGGACTTGAAATTTTATATGTGCCAGCTGGAATTTTAATGGTACGCTGAATGTTACGATATGTACCATTCAAGCTACTTATGTAAATTTGTTGTATAGCGCGATTAAGTGCGGCTGTATCATCTGTTGTGCCATTGGCCACAGTACCAAAGTCTCGCACACTGATGCTGTCATCCAACACGCTTTGCAAACTGCGAGTGACTGGCGCTAAAATGGTAGAGCCAGTTTGACTGGTGTACCCGGCATCAGTTCCGGCAAATGTATAACTAGAAACAAATCCCAAGAAATCGCTGTGCTCGGTCAAGATTTCGGTGTGTCCAATCTTTGGTGCACCTTCTGCTGTTGTGCCGTTACCGATGAATAATCTACGTTGATCTAGACTCCAGCCCATTTCTCCACTGGCCAGCGTAGTATCAGCAAGGTCCGCTTGCAAACCCCTACGAATTTGAATTTGACTGATTTGTACTATTGCCATTTACATTAATCCTGAAATATAATGTATTTATGAAGTTTGATAGTACTGTTCTACTCGTTTGTTCCATTGGTTGCAATAGTGTTCAAACTCGTGCCCTTCAAGTATGAACTCTTGATAAACAGGGGTGCCAAAAACACCCGGTTCTAGCTCTTTTGGCTGTTGGCACATGAGAATTACACCTTTTTTGATATCGGTTCCATGCATGTTATTGTGTGCCTGTGCATAGGCTGCCAACTGTATAAAATAGTCGCCAATGTATTCGCGTTTTTTAAGTTTGTTGGTTTGCTTGTAATCCATGATGCAGGCTTCGTTGTTGTGTACTCCCACCGAGTCTGTGGTACCAGCATATAACCCGCTATAATAAACAGGAACTTCAACTCCCCACACTTCGTTTACTTTTTGAAATCCTTCAAGTATTACTTGTGCGGCCATAAACCAACTTGGTTGTGCAAACGGGTTGCCAGGCAATTCTTTCATTTCGCCGGTTTTAACATAGTGTTCCAAGTAGCTGTGCATACGTGTTCCGCGATTGGCGGCTTCGGTAGTAATCTGTTGGGCACGTTCTACACCCACAGATTTTTTCCAACGATCCAGAGCATCGCGACTTTCTTTGCTTTTGGTTTTGTCTAATATTGTGGTAACACTGGGAACTTTTGACCCGTCTGGCAGACAATAGTGTCTCTTCCCATCAATGGTTTCTCTATTGATAGGTTCATAATTGTATTTTTGTATAAGCATTATATTCTAAATGATTCGCCACATCCGCAACGATCGCGTTCGTTGGGATTTTTAAATTCAAAGCCTTCGTTTAGGCCTTGTCTAACATAATCAACTTCCATGCCGTCTAGATATACATTGTCTTTGACATCTACTAGTACAACAAAATCTTGTTGGGCATAGTTGATAGTGCCGGGATCACCTGTGTATTCATCAACATACTCTAACACATACGCCATACCCGAACAGCCAGTGGTGCGAACGCCCAGACGTATACCAACCCCTCGCCCTCGACGGGTCAAGTTGTCAATGATTTTTTTACTTGCTGTGCTTGTTACGGTAATCATTTACAGCCGCCTTGATTGCATCTTCGGCCAAGATGGAGCAGTGGATTTTGACAGGCGGAAGGGCGAGTTCTTCCGCAATCTGAGAATTTTTAATTTCCATTGCGGCATCAAGCGTTTTGCCTTTAACCCATTCTGTAACAAGACTTGAACTGGCAATGGCAGATCCACATCCGTATGTCTTGAACTTAGCATCTTGAATAATCCCATCCTTAACCTTTATTTGTAATTTCATCACATCACCGCAAGCTGGAGCTCCGACCATACCGGTTCCTATGGTATCGTCTATTTCCATTTTGCCCACATTGCGTGGATTCTCATAATGATCAATTACTTTGTTACTATATGCCATAGGTATGTCCTCACGCTATTGTAGCGTATTTATTCCGATAAGTCAATTGATTTTTAACTAGGAAGTACTAGGTGCCGGCAGCACGTTTAGCCATTTGGCTAACAACTTTACCGGAATCTGTTGGACTACCACCTGCACCTGTACTGCCACCAACTTCAGTGGATTGTACTTGTGTGTCTGGTGTCACAAAGTAGACGTAATTTACACCAGTCTTTTCGTCTGGTTCAATTTTTTCTACTACATCTTTAAATTGTCCAGACTTAATCGCATCGTTTAAGTCGGTCCAACGGAAAGAGTTATCGCCACGGTCAGCATTGACCATGGCAACTATCTTGCTTGTTTCTTCTCTTGGAATTGCATGTGTGAATACCAATTGACTTTGTACTGTCACAAGAGCATTCATAATATCATTGTAACCGTGGGCATTGGCCTTATCATTATGATTGAGATCAGGTCCTTGTGTAGGAGGTTGACCTAAATCTTCACAGATAATTTCAGTGATACGCATATTAACGACGTTCGCGTCCTAGTTCTTGTTCACCGCCAACTGCGGCATCGGTGGCATCAAATCCATCAGTTTCAGGAGCGGCACCTAGGTCGCTGTCCATATCGCTTTCAGGAGCACCACCCATGGCATCAGGAGCACCACCCATGGCATCAGGAGCACCACCCAAGCTCATGTCCGTGGCTGGCGCTTGCTCGCCGCTTAGTACACGAACTGATGTGTCGCTGGTTTCACGTGCCTGACTTAGTGCTGTGTATAGGTCTGTCAGTGTTGGACTGATAGAACTTTTGAATGCTTCGGCTTGCTCACTGCCAATTTGGTCTCGTATTGTGTCAATCAGTGCAGGAACCTGTTCGTTCTGTACTTTACTGATTTTTTCTAGCATGTCTTGAATGCTGTCAACAATGTCCTTGGCAGCTAACACAGCTTCGCTACGACCCATTTCGCTTTCAAACAAACCTTGTTCGGAACCCATCCATTTGTCTAGTCCTTCTTTGACCAGCATAAGTTCCATGTACTTGCTATTCTTTTCGGCAGTATGTGCGCCAAAAGATTTTTTAATTTGTGTGATATTTTCACCAAGAGCCTTGCTCAAGCGTTGAGCTTTGGCATAAGTCAAATTATCATAGTCAATGGTAAAACCAAAGCGGCTTTCCATAACTTTGTTAATTTTTTGTGGTGTTACTTCGGTACGCATTTCAGAAAGTCTCATGATGTATTATTCCCATATCTTGTAGTATTTAGCAGTTCTATGTAATTTTGATATTTTATCCCGAGCGAGATTTAGCCTAGATTCAGCTATCTCCAACCTGGGCATTCTGGTATCAACTGTTGTGTAATCTTTGCGCTGTCTTGCTTTTTCTACAGTATTACGCAATGACAACATATCTGTGTAACATTTATTTATTAACCGATCACAGGTGAGTATTTCGTCTGCGTTGAACAATTTATTCTTGATAGTGTAAATTGTGTATAGTATAGCACTGATTTTAGTATCAAATCGATGTACAAAATCGCCACAGGGATTTGTTACATCACATGTTTTGTTTGGGTAAACTTTTAAATTATAAAGCCCAATACGATACCCATTTTTCACAGGTATACATAACGGGCTTGTGCGTTCTTGCTGAATTTTACCTAGCTCACGGGTAGTCCACTGTTTAATGTAGTCTGTTGTGGCGTTAGATATTGCTCGTACTTCTTTGGGTTCCGGTTTATGGGATTTTTTTCGTGTATGTGATTTGGCCATTTTCATTACGGCGCAACAGGATGTCCTGTTGTGTTAATTGATTTGCAATTACTTGCTCTCGTTCATCGAGTTTGTTCTTTACTATACTTGGCTCATGTTGAAAGCGGCCAAGTAGATCGGCTTGTTCGTTTGTTATAGCAACTTGTATGTTGTTTAGTAGTTCTACTATTTTCATTTGGTTGCTAGGTGTACCACCAATCCAATTATACCACTCAATACTGCTACAAATATAGCAGTACCAATGGTAATAATAGTTTTGTGACTGTCGATGCCATTTTTGGTTAGGCTATCTTTGATGTCAACAATGTGACCTTCTAGCTTGTCCATTCGACTGTCTAGATGATTTAATTTGGTTTCCAAAGCCGAGTATCTTTCTGCACAAAGTTCTACGTGGGCTTCAAGACTTTTCTTTTCTATATCTGTTGTAGTGGACATTTATCCAGTCGCTTTCATATTAGCGATGCATGTGTTGTTGAGCCGGTATTTGCCTTGATATGAGCCTTAATGATTGCCTGGTAGCATCTATGTTACTATTTAGCTTGGCTTGATCTCTTTGAAATAAACGTTTTTAATGGAACCATATGGATAAAATATGGGCAACATAAATCGAGCTGTTTCAGTCAGGCCAGTTACTACCGGAACCTGTTCAAAATCCTGCAACAGACCACTTAGTGGTCGGTCTATATCATATACGCCCGAACTTTCCACAGTCCAGGACCAGGTCCATACTCGTTGCACACCTGAATAAAAATCGCCAAATTCCAATTGGTCAAGTTCTGTATCAATACAGCTGGGTACCTGTATATTATGTGGCTGTGTTCGTAATCCCATGCATTGTACAACTGTTTCCCAGTTACGTTGTTGGTTACGGTCAACGGCATCGGCATCTTGTCTTCGTATTACACCCGTGGCAGTAATGTCTATTAGACTGAACCCTTGATAGAGATGTATATTAGTGCTGGACATGATATACATATTTAGTGGCCAACAAAAAAGGCAACATAAAGTTGCCTTTTTGTTTTTAGTTAAACCAACAATTAAGCTAGTTTGAAACCGCCTGTGCTAACACATGCAACGCCTGGACCGCTATAAATGTTTGCTGCCAAGCCAATGTTACCAGCGGCTCCGCCATTTAAAGTTTGTAAGCGAGTTTGAACAGCCGATGTAGTTGTGCCGATAGCTTCAACTAAAACGCTGATCTGTGTAGTATCAACTTGATACATAACGATTGTAGAATCGATAGCGATTGAACGTAGAATTGCTTCTACTGGACCGCCTGTACCGCTCTCAGTTGCTGAGAAAGTACCGAAACCAGTAATCTTTAGTGCTGTTGGGTTCTTTGTTAAACCTGTTGCAATGATAGTAGCTAAAGCACCTGCTGTGTTTGAATCAACGTTGTTAACGCCTTGTGCATCACCTGCATAACGTGTTTGGATTGCCATTTTTAAATCTCCTTAATATAAGTGCATCTCTGCATATACTTATTTATACAAACTAGGAAAAAACGGTATTTTTAGCTTTAGCGGTTTGCTACGCCAGTTATAGGTGGCATAGGGCCACTGTAAACAGAACCAGAATCGTTAAGAGGTCTAATAAAAGGCCTTACACCTATCGGATGGTCAATGGGTGTACGTACAGGAATACCTATAATAGGGCTTATAGGATTGTCAATGTAGTTGGCTACACCGGTTTCGTTCATAAATTACTCCTCTTTAGCAAATAAAGCCGCACTAAATGTTCCGCGGTTTACTAACTTTACTAACCCCGTTGGGGTATTGAATACAAAGCCTTCGCCAGCAGGTTTGCCGTTAACTGATTGCTCAATGCCCTGTACCTGTTGTTCCAGTTGATCGGCTAGATTAACCTTGAGAACGTACAAACTGTTCCAGACGGCAAATAAAGCATTTAAACCTTTTTGCTCACGTACCAAGTATCCGTCTTGTCCTTCTGTGCCTACTAGGAAATTAAATTGTTTAGCACTAACATTACCCTGTAACCATGGACCCAGGTCTTCTGCGGTTTGCCCTGTGATCTTTTTGTTGCAGTACTTTTGCAATGCTTGACGTACCACACCGGGAAGTTCTGCTAGGAAACTTTCAGCCAGTTGTCCATACTGTGAGACTGCTCGGTTGGCGGCTTTTGTTAACTGTACAGGATCATTTAGTTTGAACTTGATGCCGGCACTGGGAGTCAATATAACCACAGGACCGTTTATGTTGAGACCTTTACCATTCCATTGTTGTGGTACGGCTCCATCATCGGCAAAGTATTGATGTACGACTACGCCACCTACGCTTTTGCTGATCTTTTTACCTAATCCTGTATTAGCGGGTATGCGATATTCAACCACGTTGGGTTTAAACGCATACATACCATTCTGTTCCGGTAGCTGTTCCCACCATAACAAGTCGCCCCAGAAGAAACCTGGACTATTACCCACCGCGGCTTCTAAACCGGCCCAAATATTTTCTAGTTTAGCATATAGGTCGGGACGTAGTTTACCTGATGCTTTTTTACTATCGTACTCCTGCCACTTGGCCGGACTGTCAGCAAAGAACTTGGCGTCAAACATGTATTTGTCCTGTACAGTAAAACGCCCATCCCTTACACGCCCAAATATCAGGGCTGGAAAGCCATCCCATTTGATAGTCACTGTACCAGGATTTTTAATAACATATTGCAAACTTTGTAGAGCCTGTGCGGCTGCTTGTGCTCCGTCAAAGATTGAATCTTCAGGGTGCGGTTGGGCACCGGCACGTGCTTCAACTAGAATTCGATTAATAAAATCTAATCTCACAGGTTGTGTCCTAGTTTGCGGAACCAAGCGGCTGTGCCCGGTGCAATATCTTCAGGTAATGTTAACAAACCTTTGGCTTGATCTTGACGTGCTTGTGCCAGTTTGGCTTCTCGGTCTGGATCGTTGGCCAGTGCGGCCATTACTGTGGCAACTGAGTTTAGGTCGGCAGCCTTGGCCTTGGGATTTAGTAATAATTTAGCGGCATCATTTCTATTGTCAGCAACTACCGTATTATCATCTCGACGCATAACGGTACCAGCAAATGAATCTACCTTGACACCTAGTGCTTTGCCTATACTGTTTAACAATATGAACAGTTGATTTGCTTTGAAGTTGGGATCGTCATACATGCCACGTGGGCCATGTTGGTGCCAATCGGCTACTTTCTCGGCATTGGGAATAATCATGTAGTCCACTTGTGCAAATGCAGATTTGCCTTCGCTTGTTTTGTAAGGAATACTTACGTGAACATTACGGCCTTTCATTACAGCATCAATGCCCTGAGCTTGAAGGTGTGTCTGTAATGCTTTTTTGGCTTGTGTTGAATCTTCAACACCGTAGTTTTTTAGTGCGGCACGTTCGTCAATGAATAGATCAATATCACCAGATGCAACTTTATATCCGGCTGAGCCAATATCTTTAATTACTTTGTTTTGTAAATCAGAAGGTAACAAACGTCGAGCTAGTTCAATTACACCAGGCACATCTTGTTGTAATACATCTGTGGTGTTGCTGAATATAGTATGGCTACTTTCATATAGAAAATACATTTATACTCCCTGGGAATCTGCAAATTTTGTTAACAATGCGGCTGTGGTTTGATCTTTGATAGGAAAGTCAGAACCCAAGTATGCCCAATCGCCGGTGCTGTTTAAATGAAATAATTTTTTTCCGTATGCTATAACAAGAGGATCAGTTTCAGCAATACTCATGTTTTTAAGTACTGCACCTGCTGTGCTGGGACCTTGTTGTGTTGCCACCGGAGTTGCTGGATTTTGTACAGCCGCAACCTGTGGTGCTAATTTAGTTTTCAGTGCCGTAATAAACTTTGCATCAGTTTGATAATTAGTATCTCCAGCAATGCTTCTGTATAGATTTTTGCCAATGCCGGCTAAACTGGCACCGCCAAATATTTCATTAATTTTCACTACGCATTCTCCTGACACTACGCTTAAATTTTTCTGGCTCTTGGGCGCGGATACTGTTGATCAGTCGGCGTTCCAACTCCCCTGCTTTTTCAGCATCGTAGTTTTCGCGAATATAATTGATTAGATTAATTGCACCCTGTATAACATGGGTGGCACGGCTTTCCACAAGATTCTCACGATCTTTGTGTACCAGCAACGTGTCTAATTCGTCTAAAATGCTACGGGACTTCTTTTGCAAGGTATGCTCCAGTTAATGTAGTATTTATGGAAGTGTTAATCAGATTTGGCTTTTAGAGCCGACAGCATTTGCTTGAGTTTTGTGCTTTCTACGCTACTGCCCGGGGTAGCTTGTGGTGTTTCTAAACTCCATCCTTCTTTGGGCTGTGGTTTGGCCCAGGGTTTAGACTCTGTCACAGTACTGTTGGTCTTGATTTGATTCAAGATACTGGTAGCAGGTTTGCCGTAACCACCTGTGTTGCTGTCTTGACCTTCTTCTCCGGGATCGGTGATACGCATGGTTTCAATGTTGTATTCCAGGTCAATCTTCATTCCCACGCCTGTGCTACTACGACTCTTCATACACTGAATTTGATAACGTCCGCGTTCTTTCATGGCTCTGCTGGTAAAGATACCAAACACATTGTCTGCTGTGTTGATCTTACTGATACCACCGGCAATATGACTATGATCAAATTCAATTTCTTCCACTGCCGATCGATTTAGCTGACTTGCTGTTACCAATAGTACATTGAGTTCTTTAGCTAGGTTACGCAATTCTTCTGCCACATACTTGTCTTTGATAAACTGATCATTGGGATTGACCTTGACCGACACTGGCATTACCAAGTCCAAGTAGTCAACCATGACAAAGTCAACCTTAATACCTGTTTGAATTTGTACTTCTTTCAAGTAGCTACGGATATCGTTTACGTTGCTCTGTGCTGGCAGGGCCTTGACACGATATTGCCCAGCTTTCTTGCTCACCATTTTGACTTTAAGTTCAGTGGTTTCAATATCTTTACGAATATCTTTTGTGCCCATGCCTGTAAGCATAGCATCAGTACGTAAACTACACAGTTCTTCACTGAGCTCCAAACTTACATACACGCCCGACAGTCCAGCTTGCAACCATGACAAGGCAATGTTCATCATGACAAGACTCTTACCCGAACCCGATCCACCAGCAAAGATATTAAGCTCGCCTCGACTGAATCCGCCATACAAGATCTTGTCCATAGTGGGCCAACCTGTACTCACCTGTCCACCTGAGTTAAAGTATCGGTCAATGCGAGCACGTGGATCACTAAAGTAATCTGTACCCATGTCCTTGGTTAAAGATATTTGTACTGCATCTTTAATTAGCTTTTCTACAGGATCATAGTCGCCTTCTTCCAACAAGTCTGCGGCTTTAAGGATAGCACGGCTCAGTTCTTCCTTGCGACTAAATCCCTCAAACTCCGTCATAAACCACTCTTGGTGGCCTTCCATGGCATCCGGGATAGGACGTAGCTCTACGCCAGTTACTGCCTTAATTTGTTCATAAGTGGGTAGAGTCTTATGATCCATGCTGTGTTGCTGGATAAACTTTGCAGTATCACGTAGGCTACGATCAAAGTTTTCTGGATTATAGATGTTTTGCACACGCACAAAACTCTGTGCGTCCTGCATCATCATTTCTAAAAATAGTTTTTGTAAATCAGGATTGTATTCTTTTGCCATAGTTTAATTATATATTCTCTTCTTGCGTAACTCAATTTTTAATTTGCTCGACTGCCGTGCTTCAATGATGCTCTTGATCACAAACAGTTTACCAAATTCTTCTACTGCACTTGCTACGTCTTTGTGTCGTTCTTGCCAGACTGGAAAACTTACACTCCAACCAAACTCTATAGCTTGATCAACTAACCGAGCGCCAGCCCGGTCTGCATCAGGCACCACAATAACTTCACGTGCCAAACTGTCAATGATGTCTGCTTGAATTTCACTGCATTCATTACTTAATACTGCAACACCATCTATGGCCATGGCATCAAACGGTCCTTCGACTACAATAACAAACTTGGCGTCCTTGTGCTGTCGGTCTGTGTTGAACACATAGTTGGGCTCGTAGCTGGAATGATATTTGGGTTTAACATCTTCACGAAATGTTCTTGCTGTGTATCCAATAATTTCGTTGCGCCAAGTAAATGGAATAATCACACGCTGATTCAAATTGTGCTGTCGTTCTGGTGTCCAATAAAACGGATACTTGCCAAAGTCTATTTTGCGAGTTGATGCATACAGTACAGCATTGTGATATTCTTGCGGAACATCACAATCGTCGTTCAAGGTGTAGAATGTGTTTAGTGCAAAGAAATCTTGTGCTTGTTCCGGCAACGGTCTTGCCTTGAAGTTTATGGGTTCTACCGCTTCCGCTTCAACCAGGGTCTCTGGTGCTACAAGTTCACGTATACGTATGGCATCTATAACTAATCGTTTGACTGTATTTTCGTCTGCACCTAACCAACTTAGTAACTTACGGAATTTATAATATAGTGGACGACCTGGAACATAACTGGCTTTGAAGTTGCAGTTAAAACAATGATAAGAAACACCACCATCTAGGTTCATAACTAATCCGCCACGACCACGTGTGTCCGCTGATTCGCCGTTGTGTTGACAACAGGGTGCGTTAAAACTAATCCAGCCAGAAGCGGAATTAGTTTTACGTTTGTGCGGTAATATCTGGGTTACTGCGTCGCGAATCGAGTTTAACATTCCTACTAGTATAGCAGAATTTTTGGACTAGGTCAACAAGTTAGGCTGATGTTACTATTTTCCAAACTGGAGCTGATTTGGTGCCACCGTTTAGATACATTTTTCCAGCACTAATATCAATACAGATTGATCCTGGGCCAGCAAATCCAGCTCCAGTGTCACCATTAGTTGGGACTCCAGCTCCAGTTAAAAATACCACATCATTTGATACACGCCATTCGGCCTTTTTATAGGGGCGAACGTATGGAACTGATGGATCTATATCGGCCATATTTAAATCCATACCGTATTCAAAGCCACTAGATGGAGTAGTGTTTTGCATAGTAATCCCAAATCCAGCTCTTGCTCTAGTGTTACCACCATCGCCATCTAAATAGGCCATAACAGCCGCATCGGCAGTAACCGTTGTATCAGCAATAAATCCAATAACACCTGCTTTAGGGAAAGTGCTGGCATTAGTTCCTGTGATGTTATATGCACCAAGAACACCTGACATATAATTACTAGTTTTTGTAAGACCACTACCACTAATAGTACCACGTATACCGTAAGCGGCAGCTGGGTCAGTTTTAGTATTACTACCAAACGTAGATTCAATAGTGCCTGCAACTCTAAGCGTTGTGGTTGATCCAGTATTAGCTGTAAGGGTTCTACTAATAACTATCGAGTTTGCTGTAACATTACCCAATGCACCGTAACAAGTGGCCAATATAACATTGCCGCCAAAAGTTTTGCCATCGTGTACTCTAACTGTATGCAAATCTGTGTCCAGAGTAAGTTCACCCAATGGGCCTTTGTACGCTGTACTTTGTACAGTATTGCCACGCTTTAATAGTATGTGGCCTACGTTGGCGTATGTTGTCATTAAATTACTCCACCATCAAATATAACTTCACTGGTGTCACTGGCAGAGTCTGCGTAATAAGCTGGCAACACTTCTAAATCCAGTGGAACACCGTAATTGTCATCAATGTAAACAGGTTGCTCTGTGTTGTCGCTTGATTTGATTGTTTTAAATGTCAGTTTGTAAAAACGATTTTCTAAGGTATTAATAGTACCTCTGTCTATGGTAAACGTGCCTTGCCCAACAGCAACATTGGCAA
>Ga0209188_1002015_pt1 | contig 15420 bp, 15 predicted proteins | sample C_130625_EF_Meta_FD_187307 | JGI IMG/M metagenome (GOLD analysis project Ga0209188, IMG submission 187307) | Freshwater microbial communities from Lake Croche, Canada to study carbon cycling - C_130625_EF_MetaG (SPAdes) (version 2) | ecosystem: Environmental > Aquatic > Freshwater > Lake...
ACATCACCAACTACGTTGCCATAACTATCAAATGTTACCGGGCCTCTAGCTGAAGGAACATTGGTCTTTTTCAGTGCTGCCATTAAGCCTTCCTTATTGCTAGCATTACCATTGATTGATTTGAGAGCAGCATCAAGAACGGCGGCATTGGTGTAAGTTGCAGCAGCATAGAAGCCTGGATCATAGCCTTGAGCCTTACGGAATGCAGGAGCAAATTTATTATTAATTGGATTATTTAATTCAGCTGAATACCAGCAAGCGGTTTCGATACCCAATGCTTCATCGCCCATATTCTTCAGAACAGCTTCATCAAGAGCAGTCATACCACCAACAATTGCAATTTTGCCTTTGAGGCCATATTCATTCATTTGACGAATGAAACGGAAACCGTTGGAGCCAGCAAATCCCAAGAAAACAGCATCAGCATTAGTTTTTAATTGAGCAAGGTAGCTGCCGTAATCAGGAACAGTGAGGGGTGCGAACAAACGTTGGACGATCTTGCCACCATTCTCTTCAAAAACGCGTTGAAAGCCTGCGCACATTTCATGACCGTAAGCAATATCATCCGCAACAACGACCATACGCTTATATCTTTTGATATTGGCACAATAATCAGCCATTGGGTGAGCACTTTGAGAAGAAGTAGAAGTCGCACGAACAAACCATGGATTAGCTTTACGTTGCGTCATATCTTCTGCAGCAGCAACTGATAGGGTCGGTATTTTGTTATCACGGATATAGTCATCAACCGCTAAAGCTTCAAATGCGGCAAGAGGGCCCATGATGACGTGAACTTTATTTCTTTCATTGAGTTCAGAAATCTTAGTTTTTGTATTTGCAGGAACTCCACCAGTATCAGCAACAGTGAGTTCAACTTTACGACCACCTAACATATTGCCGTTTTCTGCTAACCACTGTTTTAGTCCAAGTTCCATATCGATACCACCTGATGCGAGAGGACCTGTTTTAACAGTAAGTAAACCAACACGAACTGGTTCATTATTTTGCGCAAAGATGCTAGGAACTGCGAGTCCAAGTCCAGCAGCGGCAGAACCCTGAATAAACGAGCGACGATCTAAAGTCATATTGTCTCCAAATGGTTTAATTTAAGTTTTCATTATTCTAAATGATTATTTGATCATTTAGAATAATGAATGATTTACTAAGATATTTCATATACAAAACATTAACTATTTGTAAGATTAATGGAATATGCCTAGATAAAACATAAGGGTTATTACTTAGTTATAGTCTTGGGACAGATTGAAGGTTTTTGAATTAACATTACATTGTTACATTTTTATTGAGTTTCAAATGCATTACTAATGATTAGTTGATCATTAATACAATACCATTTGAATTACTAAATTAAAATATAGTGAACATTAAATAATTAAAGGGATCAAGTATGAAAATAGGACTTCTTGGTACAGGAAAAATGGGCAGTGCCATGGTGGAGCGTTTAATCAATTGTGGCCACGAGTTGGTTATTTGGAATCGTTCAGTTGAAAAAACTGCTCCATTGGTGGCTAAAGGTGCCACTGTTGCTGGATCCCCAGCTGAGTTGGTTAATCAAGTAGAAATCATTATTTCCATATTGACCGATGCGCAAGCGATTGATGCTTGTTACCGAGCGCCTGGTGGTGTTTTGTCCACTTCAGTTGTAGGCAAATTATTTATTGAGATGAGTACTGTTCGACCTGTAACAGCGATTGCAATTGCCGCGGATGTTACAGCTAAGGGTGGGGCTATGGTTGATTGTCCTGTTGGTGGTACTGTCGGTCCTGCAAGAGAGGGTAAATTATTAGGCCTAGTAGGCGGTGAAGAAAAAGATGTAGATCGAGCAAGACCTATTTTGGAGCAATTATGTCGCAGAGTAGAACATGTTGGACCTAGCGGATCAGGTGTTCGTTTGAAATTAACTGTAAATTTACCATTATTAGTGTTCTGGCAATCTTTCAGTGAAGCTTTGTCTTTATCTTCTCAATTAAATATCTCTCCAGAGCGATTGATTGATATATTGTCGGATACTTCTGGAGCGCCCACCATGATGAAAGCGCGCACTCCTGTATTGGTTTCCACTCTCAAAGGAGAGCCTCAAGCACCTGCGGCATTCACCCTTGATAATATCCGTAAAGATTTAAGAACTATGATTGAAGAAGCTCAATCAAATGGTTGGAGTATTCCAGTTACTCAAGCAGCTCTTGCTGAGTTAGATAAAACTTCCGCTGCAGGACTAGGTGATATGGATGGTACTGCTGTGCCTGCTTGGTTCATTCAAACTTACTGTAAATAAAAATCTTAAACAATAATGACAACTTCTACTCAACTATTACTCAATGGACAAAGCGTTACAGTTGACGCTCCAGAAAATACCCCATTACTTTATGTTTTACGTAATGATCTTGAACATAAAGGAACCCGTTTTGGCTGTGGTTCTGGCAATTGCGGAGCGTGTACCGTCATCGTCGATGGACAGGCAATGCAGTCTTGCGATATGCAGCTTTGGGCAGCTAGTGGCAAAGAAGTAATCACAGCAGAGGGTTTAGCAGGTGATCCTATTGGTCAGTTAGTCCAAAAAGCATTTATTGATGAACAAGCCGCTCAGTGCGGGTATTGCATTAATGGAATTTTGATGAGTGTTGTAGCCTTACTTAAGAAAAATCTTCATCCTAGCAAGGAAGTATTAATGGAATCACTCAATCGTCATTTGTGTCGTTGTGGGACGCATGTGCGTATTTTGCGTGCAATCGATCGGGTAATACAACAATTAAATGAAAAGAGGGCAGCATGAGCAATCTCACTCTTCCAGCAAATATAGTTTCGAACCCCAAATTATCTCAATGGTTTCGTTTAGACCAACTTCCTTTGGTCACGGTTTGTTCCGGTAAGGTCGAGCTTGGTCAGGGTATACAAACAGCTTTGCAGCAAATTGCTGCTGATGAATTAGGCGTTGATTTAGAACAAATTAATTGGATTGCTGGTGATACCCATTTATCTCCGGATGAGTGGTATACCGCTGGCAGTTTATCCATTGAAAATGGTGGTGCTGCTCTTAAGGTCGCTTTGGGATATGCGCGTTATTTATCTATAGAAATTGCTGCCAAACAATTGGGGGTATTAGCAAATTCGATCAGCATTGAGAAGGGTATTTTTACTAGCAAAGACTCTAGTCAACAGATTACCTATGCGCAGATTGCCAATCTTTTGGATCTTGATGTTGAGATTATTTCAACCGAGCAAATTGTTTCAAGCAAACAGCAGGTATTGTCCAAGTGGGTTGGAAAAAGTGTAGCGCGTGATGATTTACATAGTAAGTTATCTGGAGCGGCTTTTATTCATGACTTCACATTGCCTAATATGCATCATGCACGGATGATTCGAGCTAAGCATGTTCAATCCACGATTAATCACGTAGACATTGAGAAAATTCAACAATTACCGGGTGTTGAACAAGTGGTTCGAAGTGGTAGTTTCCTTGCGATTGTTGGCAGTAACGAGGCTTTACTCGTTCTTGCACAAGAAAAAGCCCAAGCGTTTGTATCATGGCAGACACCTGCCTATGTGCAAGCACAAACTGAAACTGAGGGAATGATTACGGCACTTCCAGCAGGTGATGAAATTGCGTATCAACAAGGCTCAAGTGATACAGCGCATAAAACAATTAAAGCAAGATACTCTAGACCCTTTATTGCTCATGCATCGATTGGCCCAGCCTGCGCGATTGCACAAGAAGAGGATGGTATCTTAACCGTTTGGTCCCATACACAAGGATCTCATCTAGTAAAAAATCAAATTGCAGTTGGCTTGCGTCAAGATCCTAGTACTGTCAAAGTAATTCATCTACATGGTGCTGGTTGTTATGGTCACAACAGTGCTGATGATGTAGCCTTTGATGCCGCATTCATTGCCAAAATGACCGGACTTCCTATCCGGGTGCAGTGGAGTCGTGAAGAAGAGTTAACTGCCTCTCCATTTGGATCGCCAGGAGTTGTTGAGTTTGAAGTTGGTGTTGACGAAACAGGTCGAATCATGAATTGGCAATCAGAAATATGGTCACCAACCCATATTCATCGTCCAGGATGGTCTGGTAAGCTCAATTTATTAGGAGCTTGGATGATTGATCCCCCTCATCCGATTGATGAAACAAAGGACAATCCATTGCCTCAGGGAGGTGGTCTCCGTAATGCAATTACTTTATACAACGTAGATTATCAGCAAGTAAGACATCATATGATTCCGCAAGCACCTCTAAGAACCTCTGCATTAAGAGGGCTTGGTGCTTATCTAAATGTGTTCGCAATGGAATCATTTATGGATGAAGTATCCGAAGAGTTGGGTCAAGATAGTTTAGATTTTAGAAAAAAACATCTTTCTGACCCAAGATCCATTACCTTATTAGATACACTTGCACAAATGGCGAATTGGTCAAATAGAGCCAATTTACCTGAGGGGACAGGCTTAGGAATGGGTTTTGCACGTTATAAAAATAGCGGAGCTTACTGCGGTGTGATGGTACAACTACGCGCAGAAGAAAAAATCTATATTGATCATGTTTGGTCAGTATGTGACGCTGGCGAAGTAATTAATCCTGATGGTCTTATTAATCAGATTGAAGGCGGTATTATTCAGTCGATTAGTTGGACATTAAAGGAAATGGTAACTTGGGATACTGAAGGAGTAACATCAGCAAGCTGGGATACCTATCCAATATTAAATTTTGACGAAGTGCCAAAAGTTGAAGTCAAATTACTCAATCAGCCAGGAGTGCAAAGTTTAGGAGGGGGAGAAGCTTCTGCTGGTCCAACTGCTGCAGCAATTGCCAATGCACTCGTTCAAGCACTCGGAGTCAGGGCAAGACATTTGCCCTTAACTCCGGATCGATTAGCTGAGTTTATGAGCTAATAATTGATTTAGAAATTACTTATCCCCGGTGTCGGGGGTAAGTCCAGCGGCTTGAATACCTGCGACAGCACAAATTTCATCATTATCGGATGTATCGCCGGTAACTCCTACGGAGCCGATAATTTGATTATTGGCATCACGAATCAAAACACCCCCAGGCACTGGGACCATTTTGCCTTCAGACATGACATTTAAAGCTGTAAAAAATGCAGGCATTTTTTCTGCTCGACGGGCGATTTCTCGACCACCAAAGCCCATTCCTAATACACTCCATGCTTTTCCGCGAGCAATATCTTCACGCAAAATACTACAATTATCTTCACGAAGTAGAGCTTTCATATGACCACCTGTATCAAGAACAACTACTGTCAGTGGGTGAAAATTCATTTCACGACCTTTTTTTAAAGTCGTTTGAGCGATGGTAAGAGCTTGTTCTAAATTAACGTTTGACATACGAATCCCTTATAAAAATTATGAAGTGTGGTCAGCTGCGCAGTGATATTTACCCTTCCAGAAAAACAATGGGGCAGTATCCTCAGCCATATTGTAAGAATAACTCATGACACGACCAATAAAAATCAAATGGTCTCCGCCATCAACATCGCGTTCTTTTTTACAAATAAAGTGTCCGAGAGTGTTTTCCAGAATGGGGATACCTTCAGGACTTAAATGATGGGCAATATCTTTAAACTTATCCTCGCTGGGCCTAGCAAAGTGGTTAGAAATATCTTTCTGTGACTCAGACAAAATATTTACGATGAAATAGGGTGATTCCAAGAATGCTTGATGACTTGGTGCTCCGCGGACTTGTGACCATAGTACTAAAGGGGGAGTGAGTGAGACGGAATTAAAGGAGCTTACAGTCACCCCATACAACTGACCAACAGCATCTTTGGTGGTTATTACCGTCACTCCTGTACCGAAGTGTCCCAGAGCATTTCTAAAATCCCGTTGGTCAAATTCAGGAGATTGTTCAGGTGTGTCTTTTGCGCTACTTGGATTTGTCATGTTGTCATCTCACATTAAGTTAATAAATAGTAATCGCTTGATCATTAGATGTCAATCAGCAAAATTTTAAAATATTACTTTAAAAATAATACGTAATTCATTGAAATAATTAGTTAATATTTTTAATGAATAAGTGTTTAGGGTAAACCCTAAATAAATAATTTATTCATTAAACGACTTTCATATCACTTGTCAAAACAAAAAACATATTATAAAGTGATCGAGCGATCTCTTTAATAGAGGCAAATTTATTCATAAATATAAAGGTGAGACTAATAAAATGACAAAAACTGCATTCGTTCTTGAAGGAAAATTAGGTGCCCCCGTGCTACTGGTGGCTAATTCATTAGCAGCAAATTACTCTATGTGGGATCCACAGATTGATGAATGGAAGAAGAACTTTCAAGTTTTAAGATATAACTATCGTGGCCATGGTGGTACCCCATCTGTTGGTAATTTTGCAACTTCACAAGATTTGGCAGACGATGTAAATGAGCTCTTAGAGTCCCTCAATATCAAAGAAATTTATTGGGTAGGGTTGTCTCTTGGTGCCATGTTAGGTCTTTACTTTGCTGCTCATTATCCCCAAAAAGTAAAAGCATTAGCCTCGGCTTGTTTTCGACCTTATCAAACTCTAGAATCCTTTGGTATGTGGGAGGCTAGGATTAAGACTGTTGCAGAGCAGGGTATTGGTGCAATTGTTGCTGGCACAGCTGATCGTTGGTTAACAGAAGGATTTAGAAACGCTAATCCAAGTATTGATCAAGCATTGCGCGTTATGATTGGGGCCAATGAACCAGATGGTTATATGGCTTGTGGACATGCAGTCAAAGATTATGATCTTAGACCCTATATTGGAAAAGTGAGTTGTCCGGTACTCTTAATTGGCGGTCAATTTGATGGTGGCGCACCTGCAACCGAGGTTAGCAATTTACGTTCAGTAATTCATAACAGTGAATATGCTGAACTTCCAGGAGCGCATATTGCTAATTTGGAATGTGCTTCTGAGTTCACTCGCATCGTCAATGCATTTATGCTTGCTCATTAATAAGGAGAATCTTGTGTCTGTAAAACCTTTAAATGTTGCTGTCATTGGTTATGGATGGTGGGGAAAGATTATTACGGCTACCTTGGAAGCTAGTCCGTTATTAAACGTTGTTTTAGTGATTGAAAGTGATCCTAAAGTGAATGAAATCGCTCAAGAATCTGCTAAAACAATGAATTTTGCTGTTGGTAATGATTTTTCTGAAGCTCTAGTTCATCCTGAAGTTGAAGCTATCGTTCTTTGCACACCACACCAGTTTCATGCTCAGCAAATCCAGTTAGCTGCAAAAGCAGGCAAGCATGTGTTCTGTGAAAAGCCCCTATGTTTAACTTATGATGATGCCCAAGCGTCAATTGCTGCATGCAATGCTGCTGGTGTGAAATTAGGTATTGGTCATGAAAGACGCTTTGAACCAGCAGTTGTCGCAATGCGTGAAGAGATTGCCAAAGGAACTTTGGGCGTTGTTTTACAAATTGAGGCTAATTTTTCACAAGACAAATTCTTTGCATTGCCACCGGATAACTGGCGCTTATCCAATAAGTTTGCCCCAGTAGGTCCATTGACTGCAACAGGAATTCACTTAGTTGATTTAGCGATTGCCATATTAGGCCCTGCAGAATCCGTTTGGGCTAGACTATCAACACGTGGAAGTCAGTTTGAAAATGGGGACACCTTAGGCATTATGTTGGCATTCCCGGGTGGTGCGAACGCACTGATTAGCGCTATATTGGCAACACCATTTGATGGTCGCTTTTGTGTGTATGGTTCAAAAGGATGGATGGAGATCAGAGATAATACCCATCCAGAGCATCCAACGGGATGGAATGTCACCACTCAGTTGCGTGGCGAAGAAAAGAAAACGCACTTTATGCCACCAGCGCCAACAGTTCGTTATAACTTAGAAGCTTTTGCGAATGGTGTTCGAGGGGTAACTCCTTATCCAGTTTCTCATCAAGAAATGTTGGCTAACGTGGGTGCTCTAGAAGCGATCATGCGATCTGCAGCGTCAGAGACAATTGAACTAATTCAAGGGTAACTCCCTATAAAACAAGTATTTATAACTGACCATATGATCAGTTAAAATGTTGACATGGAGTTAAAAAATAACATGTCTGATGAAATTAGCCTCTCTGAAGTAACCGCTGTTGAAGTTCAGCCCCGCAAACGGATGAAGCGTGAAGACCGTGATCGAGAAATTGCGGCTGCCGCGGTTGCTTTTTTTGCTGAGGTTGGTTTTGATGGGGATACACGTGAGTTAGCTAGACGACTTGGTGTTACGCAATCATTAATCTTCCGCTACTTTCCAAATAAAGCTGCATTAATTGAACGCGTCTATCAAGAAGTTTATGTAGGAAGATGGAACCCCTATTGGGAGACTATCATTGCCGATCGCAGTGTCCCCCTACAAGACCGTTTGATCAGATTATATAAAGACTATTCGAGGATTTCTTTGACCTACGATTGGGTCAGGATATTTATGTTTTCTGGATTGAAGGGTGAGGATATTAATACCCGCTATTTGAAGTTTTTGCGAAGTCGAATTTTAGAACCGATTGCTATTGAAGTACGAGCTGAACTTGGACTTCCATCACCTGATGAAATTCCACTCAAAATGAGTGAAGTAGAACTTGCATGGGGTATTAATTCCCGAATATTTTATCTAGGGCAAAGACAATGGATTTTCAATGTGCCACTTGATATTGATATTGACTCAATTATTGAACATACGATCATTACTTATTTATCTGGCGCTAAAACCGTAGTTCCTATGCTAATAAAGCAAGAGTAAGTTATTGTTTTATAGTAATTTAATCTTTTTTTTATTGCGTTTAATTTAAGTTAATAAGGCTTCTTTCATCTTCCCTTTTAGGGTTTTTACCTATTGATTAGACCTATTTTCAATCTTATAAATGATCAATTGATTACTTTTTGTTTATAATGAACAATTACCTTATTTTGACCGAATCCTAACGGGGACATGCTATGAAATTAAGTACATTTATGATGCCAATTCATCCACCTGGCAGAAATCTCACTGAGACGTTTAATGAGGACCGTGAAGCTGTTATTTTTGCGGATCACTTAGGTTATAGTGAAGCGTATGTTGGTGAGCATGTAACTGATGCTGCAGAGACAATCACCAACTCGATGATTTTTTTATCGAGTTTGATTTATCACACGAAGCGTATCAAGTTAGGTACTGGCACCATTAATTTACCGAATTCACATCCAGCAGCAATTGCCGCTCAAGCAGCGATGATGGATCATATGCTTGAAGGTCGATTCATTATGGGTATTAGTCCTGGCGGATTAATGTCTGATGCAGAAGTATTTGGTAATTTCAAAGCTGATCGTAATGCGATGTTTGTTGAAAGCATCAATACGATTCTGAAAATTTGGGAAGGGGAGGCACCTTACAACATCGAGGGAGAGTATTGGAAAATCTCCACACAAAATACGATGATCCCAGAGATTGGTCAAGGTTATATTATGAAGCCTTTCCAGCAGCCTCATCCCTTAATCGTTGGTACTGCTGTAGCGCCGTTTTCTAAAGGTGTTACGGAAATGGCAAAACGAGGTTGGCAACCGATTTCAGCAAACTTCTTAATGCCTGAATGGGTCAAAACCCATTGGCCTAAATATGTTGAAGGCCGTGAGGCAATTGGTGCTGTTCCACACCCTAGTGAATGGCGTGTCGCAAAAAGTATCTTCGTTGCTGATGACGCCGCAACTGCAGAAAGTTATGGTCGCGGTCCTGATGGTCCTTATTATGCTTACTTCAAATCTTTAAGTCGTAAGTTAGTGAATGGTGGTCGTAGCAATTTATTTAAAGTCGACCCAAATATGCCAGACTCTGATGTCACCCCAGAATTTGTCACGAATCGTTTAGTGCTTGCTGGAACAGTTAATTCAGTCGTCGATCAGTTGCTGAAATTTAGAGAAGAAGTTGGTGATTTCGGTAACTTGCTATATGCATGTCACGATTGGAAAAATATCCCATTAGCCAAACGCTCCATGGAACTGATGGCTAAAGAAGTTATGCCAAGAGTCAATGAAGCTATTGGCCAAACAGAAGATAATCCCGTTATTGCTTAAAAAGATCCTCAGCGATTTGCAACATTTGTAAATCGCTGCCTCTTGATCCTAGTATGGATATCCCTAGAGGTGCTCCTGAATGAGTACAAATTGGTAGATTAATTTGTGGAGTTCCAGATAAGCCAGAAATACAGAGAAGCTGAAAGCATTGTTTGCGATAGATTTCTAGCTCATCATTGGGGGCATTCAGTAAAGGTGCTATGCCAGCAACGGTGGGTAGAACTAGAACTACATTGTTTTGAAGCAGAACATCCATCTTGGCCTTAATTTCAGACCATCTTTTTTGGGCTTGAGTTTGTTGTTCAGAGCTTAAATTACTGGCCATTTCAAAGCGCGCACGAATGGTTGGACTAACATCCTCCCAATGTTGACTAACCCATGGTCCAAGGTTTTTCCAAACCTCTGCTCCTTGCAAAATACGGAATTGATCAGCCCATTCTGCAAGAGACTCATTGCCTAGGGATACTTCAGTAAAGTCACCAAATTTAGAGAATTGTTGATGAAGAATATCCGCAATTTCTGGATGTATCACATCAAATGCCTCTTTAAGAAAGACAAGCTTTGGACTTGATGGATTTGATGGTGTTGCATTGTTAACATGAGGAAGTAAAAGAGATCCAATTTGACGAAGTAAAGAAGCATCTTTAGTCAACCAGCCCAAGGTATCAAAACTAGGAGCTAAACCACATGAGTTGTCTAAAGAAATACTTCCATGCGTTGGTCGGAGACCAAAAAGACCGCAAAAAGAAGCTGGGGCGCGCACTGAGCCACCAGTGTCAGATCCAATGGAAAAATCGACTAGATCAGCACAAACAGCTGCAGCAGAACCGCTGGAAGAACCACCCGTCATGCGCAGAGGACTTGCATTATTGATAGGATTGCCGTAATGAAAATTATTTCCAAAGAGGTTGTAAGTTAGTTCATCGCAATGGGATTTACCTTGTAAAGAAGCCCCAGCTAGAAGAAGACGTTCTACAGAAGAGTTGGTGTGGGTTGCGAGTGGATGAGTATTGCGCCAAGCAGGGTTACCAAAGCCTGTCTTAAAACCTTTCACATCAAAAATATCTTTCAAAACGAAAGATTTTCCATCCAAAGAACCAGAAGATTGACCTGCAATAGAACAAGTAGAATCAATTAAAGCACCGACTTCATCAGGGATATTTTTCATAGATTATTTTTGAGCAAAATTAGATTATCCAACATTTAAATTGATAACTCACATATAAAAAAGATAACGCGTGTAGGTTTTGAGACAATAGAAGAATGGAATCATCTCAAAAAATAATAGCCGTTGCACCCATGATGGATTGGACTGATCGACACTGCCGATCATTTCACCGGATGCTATCGAAAAAATCTCATCTGTATACGGAGATGATTAATACAGGAGCGATTATTTACGGGGATGTCCATCGTCATTTAGACTTCGATAGTAGCGAGCATTATGTTGTAATTCAGTTAGGTGGCAGTGACCCAACTGATCTAGCACTTGCTGCAAAAAAAGCGCAAGACTGGGGCTATGATCAAATCGACCTTAATTGTGGCTGTCCATCTGAACGGGTTCAAAAAGGATCTTTTGGTGCTTGTTTAATGTCTGAGCCATCCTTAGTCGCCGACTGTGTAAAGGCTATGAAAGATGCTGTATCGATTCCTGTTTCGGTTAAGCATCGTTTAGGTTTAGACGATATGGATCCTAGGATGGATAAGGATTATCAATTTGTGTTGGATTTTATGGCAGGGGTTGCAGAGGCAGGTGCCAGTCAACTGACCATTCATGCACGTAATGCGGTACTCAAAGGATTATCGCCGAAAGAAAATCGTACAGTTCCACCTCTTCGGTATGACATCGCCAAGCGATTAAGGCAAGATCTGCAAAAGCACTTTCCCCTAGCGAAGGTCTTGCTAAATGGTGGTTTAGATCAAAATCAATTAATTGCAAATCATTGGCAGGATTTTGATGGTTTGATGATTGGTCGTGCTGCATACCATACACCTGCCATGATGCTTGGATGGGATCGTATGCTCGAAAGTGCAGGTCTTGAGTTTGGATATTTTTTAAATGATCAAACCTGGCTGGATATCCAAAGCCGCATCATTGAGTATGTACAAGCATGGTTAACTCATTGTCAAAAAAATGGTGAACCTTTTTATATTGCTGCTATTACACGCCATATTCTTGGTCTAGCCCATGGTTTAGGTGGCTCTAGATTGTGGCGACAACGGCTATCTGATCATCGTATTTTATCTTCGATTAAAACCCATCAAGATATTGAAAACTTTTTTACTACGGCCAGTCGTGAGCTTCGTATATTTTCGGATGAACAAGATGAAAGTCGATTGTCGCCGCTTGATGAATCATGATTTGTCATTGGTAATTAATAAAATATAAATATTAAAAATTTAGCTAAAAAGGAAATCAAAGATCATGTTTAAAGCACTGGTATTACATAAAGAACCTCAATTTACAGCACAAATCGAAGAGGTAGATGAGGCAAATTTACCGGCCACTGATATTGCAGTCGATGTCCAATATTCAACATTAAACTTTAAAGATGGGTTAGCCATTGCAAATAAAGGCCCAGTAGTTAGACAATGGCCGATGATTGCCGGTATCGATGGTGCTGGCTCTATCTCCAATTCAAGTCATCCTGATTGGAAGGCGGGGGATTTATTTATTCACAATGGTTGGGGTGTTGGTGAAACGCATTGGGGATGCTTGGCACAAAAAGCGCATTTAAAAAGTGAATGGTTAGTAAGATTACCATCTGCATTTACACCGAGACAAGCAATGGGCATTGGAACTGCTGGTTATACGGCGATGTTATGTGTGATTGCCATTGAACAAGCAGGAGCAAAGCCCGGACAGGGTGAAGTAGTCGTCACTGGCGCAACAGGTGGCGTTGGAAGTGTCGCCATTGCACTACTTAGTCGCTTAGGCTATGAAGTGGTAGCAGTAACAGGAAAGATGACTGAAGAGAGCTACTTAAAAGATTTGGGGGCCAATCGAGTCATTGAACGCCAAGAGTTTTCGGCAGCGGGTAAGCCCTTACAAAAAGAACGTTGGGCCGCAGCGATTGATACAGCAGGATCACACACTTTAGCCAATCTTTGTGCCCAAATGCAATATGGAGCTCCAGTAGCTGCATGTGGATTAGCCCAAGGTGCCGATTTGTCTCTGACGGTGATGCCTTTTATACTGCGTGGCGTGCAACTTTTAGGAATAGATTCCGTGATGGCACCACTAGCCAAAAGACAACTTGCATGGGAGAGACTTGCGCGTGACTTAGACATCTCAAAATTAGAGGCGATGATTGAAGAAATTTCTTTAGAACAAGCTCCTGAATATGCAGCAGCTCTGATGGCCGGAAAAGTTTCAGGCAGGATTGTAGTAAAAATTCAATAATTTTTATCTAGGATTAACAAGGTAATTCCAGGATTGCCTTGCATATCTTTGGTAATCGAATTTTTAAGTGCAGGATACGTTTTGAGTAAGTCTTGATATTGGGGAAGGTGAGGGAGGAGCATTTCTCCGAAATAGACTTCAATAATAGCCTCACCCCAAAGACCATGTTCCATCGCTTGACGAAATTCACGACGAATATTTCCACCTCGACCAGAAGATCCATGCCCATGAATAACTTTGACAGCACGCAGACCTTTACCGCGTAATTTCTCTAAATGTTCATGTAAGCGCTCAAAAGCTTCTTCAACCAAAGGCATTTTTGATTCTAGATTTAATACCTGGTATCGCCATTTAGATTCAGCATCAATGAACGACTCTTTCGAGCCACAGAACGGACAATCAACCGCCATGAGGTTTCTAGGATTACCGCATTGGGCACATAGAGCAATCGGATTAGGCATTTTATAGATGTTGTAAGAATTAATAGGTATATTAATATGTAATTATCACTTTCAGGAGAAGCTTAAATGTCAAATCAAAACAAATTAATGAGTTTGCTCGTATTTGCAGCATTAGTAGGTTGCTCTAATACTGGATCGAATTTCTCCCCAATCATTGATAAGCAGGGTATTGATGAGGCCAGGTACCAACAAGATCTAAGCGAATGCCAGAATCTGTCAACTGAAGCACAAGGCGCTGGTAAGGACGGAGCAAAAAAGGCTGCCGGTGGAGCTGCAATTGGAGCATTAATCGGATTAGTTGGTGGAGGTAATGGAACGAATATCGCTCAAGCAGCTGGAGTTGGTGGAGTTATTGGAGGTGCCTCAGGACTCTATTCCGGTAACGCTGAAAAAGAGACCATCATTAAGCGTTGTTTAGCAGGCCGTGGCTATAAAGTTTTGAATTAATATCTATAGATAATTAATAATTTAGTTATTTGTGGCATGATGTTGCCATGCGAACAATTGCTTTTTTGTTAATTGGATTGGGGAGTTTATCTGGGTGTGCTTTAGCACCATTTGCTGGTTCTGCCTTTACTACAGCAACATCTGCGACATTCCTTGAAACCACAGCAATTAATGGTGCGAGTTATGTAACTACTGGCAAGGGTGTATCAGAGCATCTGATATCTGGGGTTGCAGATCAAGATTGCAAACTCTATAACATCATCGACGGTAAACGTGTTTGTCAGGAATATCAGCTAGATAAAATTCCGCAAAGAGACTTAACAACCAGGTATACGACAATCGTACCAATTACTGTTGAGGACGTCATTCAGATACATACTGATCAACGATAGAAACTCAACCACTTCAAACCTTCAGAAGTGCCTTTGAGGGGTTTGTATTCACAGCCAACAATACCTTCGTAACCCAAAGAGTCTAATAAATGTAACAGGTACTCATAATTGACCTCGCCTAAATTAGGTTCGTGGCGATGGGGTACTCCAGCAATTTGAATGTGGCCAATGTGCGGTAAATTTTTTGTGAGAAGATTTTCCAAATTGCCTTCCATTAGTTGCGCATGGAAAAAATCCATCATCAGTTTAACGTTTGGCAACAGAAGTTCTTGAATGATTTCAATAGCTTGCTCTTGATAATTAAGAAAATATCCAGGCATTGTAATAGTATTGATTGGTTCAATGACCACATCAATATTGTAGGGATCACAGGCAATAGCGGCTTGTTCAATGCGTTTTAAATAACAAGCCCTGAGTTCTTGATGTGAAATACCTTGTGGCATGATACCTGCCATCAAATGTAGATTAGGGCAATCCATGGCTTGGGCATATTCGATTGCAAGGGCTAAGCCATCATCAAATTCTTTTTGTCGATCAGCAAGAATCGCTAAACCTCTTTCACCCGCTTGATAATCCCCGGGTGGTAAATTAAATAAATGTAATTTAAGGCCGTGGATCGTTAGTTGATCAACAATAGCTTGGGCTGGATAGGTATATGGAAAT
>Ga0209188_1002016_pt1 | contig 15414 bp, 25 predicted proteins | sample C_130625_EF_Meta_FD_187307 | JGI IMG/M metagenome (GOLD analysis project Ga0209188, IMG submission 187307) | Freshwater microbial communities from Lake Croche, Canada to study carbon cycling - C_130625_EF_MetaG (SPAdes) (version 2) | ecosystem: Environmental > Aquatic > Freshwater > Lake...
TTTTTACTGTAGTTTTTCTAACCCTTTTAGTAGTCTCAGGAGCAACGGAGCCAGGTTTCAGTTTAATGTTTTCGTAATTAGAGTTTAAACCTTCCTCTGCATCTACTGATTTTGCAGCTGCACCATAAAGACTTTTTCTATCAAAACCCCCACCATAGGAACCAATCTCTGAAGTTTTTGCCTCAACCGCAGCTCTTCCTGCTGTATCAGGTTGATATCCTTCAGGCGCCATGCTTGGTCCGACAGCAGCTGAGAGGGCGCGTTGTTCGTTTTTCGCGTTTCGTCTATCATTAAATGCTTGTAGTAGGTGCATTAGACCATCCCACCTTTCAAGAGGGCGTAATGCTTTCTGCGCTGGCAGGAAGCACACAGTTCGTTAAGTAATGATTGTACGGGGTCTAAACGTCTTCCACAGTCTTTACAAGCCTTATCTCCATTATAAATTCTATTGGCTAAATCGCGTTGGGTCTCCAAACTGACGTCTGTATCCCCCGCCATCCCTTCGCCTGTGCTATCTGTAAAAAGCCCTGGATCATTCTTCATATTGTAGGTCCTAACGAGTTAGTACTGGTTGATTCGGTTGTATTAGGGGTATTGCTATAGTCAGACTCTACGCGCTGAGTTGTAGCTATGTTTCTAGGCATATTTACTAAGTCTTCAATACCAATTTCATCTTCTGAGTACCCAAAACGCGCTGGAAATAGCTTTATTTGTGGCAAAGGCGGCCTTACATATTCTTGTAATTCTGGCTTACTCATTGTCCAAGCTGCAATAGATTGGCTTATTAAGCGCTCTTGATTAGATTGAAATGGCCCGATATAACTCTGCGGGGGATATGCGGCTTCGGGCGGCGCTACCCACGGTCTACGTCCGTAGACTCCATCTGCAAATTTAGTCATCTGTCTTATCAGGATTAGCGTTCTTTATTCTGTCAAAGATTTGACCTAAATCTCTAGCCTTACCTTTACCGGAAAACATAGGCCTACTAACAACTACTGGGTCAGACCCAACTGTGTGTTTAACTATAGTATTTTTACCCATTACTACATCGGCTGACTTATTACGAAGCCTAACTCCAGTTTGGTTATCAATTGTGCGATTAATTACAATATTAGGAGCAGTTTCAGGTGTAGAACTTTCTTTAACTACTGGGAACTGATCTTCGCTTTTATTCATTTTATCTCCACGGGGTTCTCATGCGCGCCATTTGATCTACACGATGTTTGTCTAATGATAGCGGGGATGTACTTCTCATATTTGCTTTACCATCATTTGGAAGGTGAGGAGCTGGAGCCGCCATAGCATTTTCTACATGTCTTGGGGATTGCAAAGTATTACCTATTTTTACACTTTTTAATTGGCGAGTAAGCCCTCTGGTTGGCTCAAGACCTTCTGGGTAATAATAATCTTGTACGTCAATGCGCTCCCCGCGGTGAACACCGCGTTGGTAGGAGCGCTGACCTACACGCACTTTAAGCGCGTTTAATACATTATCTGAAGTATCTCTGCCGCGATCATCTCTACGAGTACGAATTGTCCCTAAGTAACCATCAGGGTATTCCGCTTGTGGAGCTCGACCTACACCAAGGCGTAGGAAGTCCAGTTCGCTTCTTGCAACTGGCTGACCGCCACCGCCATAGACGGTGTTAGTTCCATACATACCATCTGCGCCCAGGTTTTGTATGTTTTGATGCGCTGCAGTCATAAGACAAGGATACGCCTATTTATCTATAGGTTGGACTTAAACTCTTTGCCTTCGTAAACTGCCCACTTATCCATAATGTGAATAGGTTGTAAAGTAAAGTGACCGTCTTCGTGCACCCAACCAATCATTATTCCCTGCTGCCAGTCTTCCCAGTGTTTAACAGGGCGACCATTATCGTTAAGACCAGAACCATAAGAAGGAACGGCCCCATCAACACGGCATAGGCAACCTGGACTAGCAGATACAGAACGGATAGGCCCGTCACCGTTAGCAACAGTTTTGTACTGAAGCTCTTGCCTATGAGCATGTCCAAATATGGTAGATACATGCGGGTTTTTATTGACATAAGCAGATGCAGTAGACCCGCCAGAACGAACAGTAGTGCCATGAATAGCACGTAAATAAGGGGTAATCCAATACTCTCCGGCAGGATACGCTCCCACATAATTAACTCCTAATTCGTCTAAGCGCAATAAGTACTGAACGGACATAACTGGCCATTCTTCAGGCGCAGAATTTGCTCGTTTAATACCTTTAGAAGCCATTGCGTTCATAACTACATACTTTTGCATACGGCAGTCGTGATTACCTTCTAATAAAGTAATCTTGGCTTTGGGGCAAGTAGCCCTCTGTTTTGCTAATAACGCATGGCCATAATCAAGTGCTGGCTGTACAGTGTGCGCAAACATTTCTTCCTGCGCATATTTACCCATTGTTGGTAGGTCTAGATAGTCTCCAAGATGGACGATCTCATCTACGCCATATCGTTCCTCTAAATAAGCCAGTAATTGAAAGTGAACATCAATTGCAGCCTCATCATGAAACGGGTCCATTGTTCCATCTTCATACTTGCGGTAACCTATCTGAGGGTCTGGCACAAATACAAATAGTTTAAACCCATTTTTAGTCGCTTGTTTTTCTTTATACTCAGCAGGTTTAATTACAGTTGGGGCGGCCTGTTGAATCGGAGGCCATGCCCAATCACCTTTGTCATTACCGTTAATAGCGTTTTCTAATACGTCAAGTATGCTTTTTTTTACCGACATGTGCAGTAACTCCTAAGGTGGGATCTAAAGGCAGTTAATTTAAAAGGTAAACCAACACTCTGAGCCAAGTCTTCATAAAGACTTGCAATTTTAACATCACTGCTTTTCTCTTTTAATTGTTGCAATAACTTTTGTTCTTCTTCGTTTAGGGTTGAAATCCATTGGGAAACTACACATCCAGTTAAATTAGACCCATTCACATAACGTGTCAATACTTCCAACATGTTTCTCCTTGTTGTTTAGGCGCCTCAACGTGATAATAGTAACATAAAACTATTAAAAAACAAGAAAAAACCCCCGTTATTTAGACGGGGGCTAGGGTTAGGTAAATTTAATAATGTTGGGAGCGAACTATAATCGGACCGTGGCTATAAACGTCCCATTGAGTTGCTATATCTACAGCCTTGGCAATCACCTTTTCGGCTGATTTTGAGTCTTTACACTTGTCAATGCCCAATGCGGTCATGGCAACTGCAGCCGCTATACCCCCTGAGCCGTGGTAATAAATGCCTCGGACGTCCCTGTCCCAAGAGTAATCTGCGTTAATCCAGTAAACAATTCCATTAAAGGCTATTAAAAACATGGAATCTGTCATAGCAACAGCTCCGTCGTCTTTCATATCAAACCCAGAATCAATAAAAACTTTACGGATGGCTGGAATAAGCTTGCCAGTAACAAACTTGTCTAATGTAGATAAGTCGTTAGACAATGGGGGTTTAGGCGGAGTCCAGCCGTATTGGAGGATATTCCCACCTCGGCTAGACCCAGCCACAGCAATTAAATAAGGACCGTTTTCTAAGATTTTAGGAGTGGCTAAATCCATGATGTTGCCTACCTCATCGGTAGCCCTTGAATCGCACCCGAGGGTAGCCCAACCGTCGCCTTGGTAAGCGGCTAAGGTTGTCATTATGCTCCTAAATTATTTAAAGCAAGGAACTTAGTTGTAGTCGCCCATTCCTTCGGCAAAAGTAACCGCGGAACGTTTAATTGATGAAGGCAAAATACGTCCATTACCCTGCGTAGCCCCTGCTTCTGGAGCCATTGACTGTTGGAACTTGACACGCACACCATAACGAGCTCCGCCTGTAGCTAACATATTAGGGCGTGAAGGCTTTGGCTGTGCGTAAGGGTCGCCAGCTGCTGTGTTCTTTCTAGGCATAGAAATAGTATGCTTAGAAGGCTCTCCAGAAGCGTTTCTAAATGGAACACCTTTTACTTCAGCGTTGACTGGAGCAATAGGTGCTGGGTTATTAGTTGAATCTTTCATTTAATGTCCTTTGGCCTAAAGGTTGTTTAAGTAACTGTACTCTAAATTACGATTACTGTAAGGACAATCGCACTAATATCCCCATCATGGCTTTGAATTGTAGTAAAACCAGGAACATAGGCAATATCTATACCCCTAGGCGCGGTGTACCCGCGAGCAATTGCCAGGGCTTTTGTTGCTTGATTTACAGCTCCAGCGCCTACAGCACGAACTTTGCAGGTTCTGGTCTCATAAATAGCGTGGGCGATAGCTGAAGCTAAGGCCTGTGGGTTGGACCCCGCTGAAACACGCAGGACATTTTCGTCTTGTTGTTCTGTCACTTTATACCTCGGTTTACGAATAGTGGGATTACTTGGTATAAAGTGTGAGGTTTACTGTAAGATTTTACAGGCTAAACTTCATTTAGTGTTAGGGTTTATCTAATGGAGTTGGCGCTTTTGCGTAGCTTCCGCATATCGCACACTCCATATCAAGCATATATTGGGATATCTCGTAGTCCTCAAAAGATACCTTTAATAGCCAAAGGTTACTCTCACATTTAGGGCAATCATGAAGCACTTCATCGGCGTAGTCCATAGTCCCTGTGTAATCTGGCTTAAGCTCTCTAATTGATCTCACTGCGAAGCCTTTCTAAAGCCTCAAGCTGTTCGGCTTTCATGGCTTCAATGGCTTCTATCTGCTCTACGGATAACTTATCTTTATTTGTTTCATACACCCTAAGCCCAGTTTCATATGCCTGTTCTAACATAACTAACTGTTGAGTTCGGCGCTCTGATATAAATTGTTTTTGCTCTTTAACCCTAAGCTCTCTTTTATCTTTAGTTTTACTCATTGTTATCCTTTAAACCAAACGGTATTGAATAAGTCTGCTCCATAAGTTTCCCACAACAAATGGGTGAATAATTAGACCCAAACTCTCTGTAAGCTTCTTGTATGCCTCCGCAAATGGAGCATTTAAAACCGTAATTTGGCATTACTTCTCCCTGAACTTGGGGTCCCTAAGTTTATCATAAATTTCTTTTTCATAGGCAAGGGTGTGTGTACCAGAAACCAATTTAGCAAGGGAGTAAGAATCTGCGGCGTTGTCATCTGTAATATCAACCCCCCACTTTTTATACACATGCAAAAGCATCTGGCTTTTAGGAACCCCAGTACCTTTACCAGTTACATACTTCTTAAGACTAGTGGGCGGTACTATCAACGGGTACAGGTTAAAATCTAATAAGGTTAGCTTTACCATCCCACCTAATTCACCTAGCATGTTTGCCATCTGAGACCCAAAGGCATAGCCCTCCATAGCTACATCTTGGATTTGAAACGGCTCTATAGATTTAATTAAATGCGCTCTTATATCATCTAGTCGCTGAATGCCCCGCATACTGGATGTAAAAACCGTAGTGTAATGGCTATCACCTTGTAGCGCGGTAACAGCAAACCCTGAATAAGATTGGTCAATTCCAATAAAAACAGGCTTGTCTAACTCCACTACTCCGTGTTTAAATTCCTTCATCAGAATCGCTTAATCGAGGATGTTCTGCGCGTGAGTTCGCGGCTAGTTAATTGGTAATATCTCTCTAAATTGTCTTGCATTGTTTTGAGCAACTTATGATAAGCCTTTGCTTGCATAAGCGCCCCAGACATAGCTTGCATATCTTTATCAACAAGTATGGACGCTTTAATAGCGGTAGCTTTTATCTTTGGATCAGACGACCCAGATATTAGAAGGTGAGCTTCTGCCTTGTCATAAGCATTTTCAGACTCAGTAACAGCCAGCTCTGCACATGCTACTTGAGTTATAAGGAAGTTGTAGTTCTCCATATAACAACGAGCTAAGCGCATAAGTTCCTGGTCATCAACTGCAGTAATATCATTTGGAAATGGAGGAACATCAACGTCTAAAGTACGTCTTACATTTAGACCTTGGGACTCAAGTACATCTAAAACTGAAGCAGTTATCCCATTAGCAAGTAGTTCAATTACCATAGCCTTTGCACCGTCCACATCCATCTAGAGTTATATTACATACCGGAGGAGTATTTGAATTTACAGCCTCTACGATCATCTTAGCAGAATCTAGTAAATGAGAAATGCCCCAGCTACTACGGGGTATTACGAACTCTTTAACCTCTTGGTTAGGTTTAGCCTCATAGATAATAATGGCTTCATCAGGCACATCTTCATACCCTTGAAGGCGCGCCAGCTCTAGGTATAGCTGTACTTGGTCAATATGCTTCTTAAATGGCGCGTTAATGGACTTCCATGTTTTATTGAAGTCATAGCCATTATCTGCATAAACATCTGGGATTTCCCAACGTAAAGTACCCTCTCCTACAGACTTAATCTCTAAAAATAAAGGGTCACCCAAGCCAACAAGCCAACCATCTGATTTACCAGTGATCCTATACTCTTCATTTAAGAACGGAACTTCTCTGTAAGTTAAAGGCCCATCATGGCAATCTGGCATACCCCAGAAAAGCTCTTCGCATTCATCGCAATACCATTGACCTTTTAGTACTCCCATATCCTGAAACCACTTTTGCCACTTAGCGTGGATATCGTGACCTTCTTGGAATACAAGTTCTAATCGAAAACTAGCAGTTCTAGTCTCTAAAGGTTGATGCCCTAATAGATGGAAGTAAGAAGCTCTATGGCACCAGTCGTTACCCACCATGTCCGAAGGATGCAACATATCTGTTCTTCGTGACTTATCTTTAGGGCGCGATAATAGATGACGCTCTACAGAACCAATTACTCTTGTGTTATTTTTAGACACGTCTATAAACTTCTTTAGCGCACCGCTTGGTTTGTAACTCATAGATGGAACTTACCACTTATCAACCCATTCTTCAAGTGTCATGCCCTTACTTGCAGCTTTACGTTTAAGCGCGTTTCTTTCTCTGTGGCTCATTCCGCCCCAGATACCATGCTGTTCATTCATGCCCTCTGCATACAGTAAACATTGTTTTCTTACGGGGCACTCTGGAAGCCCATCTTTTCCATAGCAAACAGCTTTAGATACCTCAGCAATAGGTTTATATTTAGCTTTATCTCTGGGTGGGTACCAGAGCTCTGTGTTCATTCCTCGGCATTTGGCTTTATATCGCCAGCCTTCGTCGTGCCCGATGTCTTCTTCGTACAAGTTTTATGCTCCTGGAAGCTATGGAGCAGTTCTAGAAAATCATCCTCAGTTAAGCAGATATAGTTTTCGTTGTTTAGGCTAATACCTAGCACAGGCATACGACCATCAAATATCGCTTCTTTGACAATCTTTTCCAAAACCGCTGCTTTGACGGTAAAGGAGGATTTGCCCGTGTACTTATGCTCTACTAGAACATCAGCAGCCCGAACATCACCTTTACGACTCCAAAAAGCTCCGCTTCCAGCGTTGACTTTCCCGTCTAGAACTTCTGCGAGTCGTGCCTCATGCTTTTGAGATTCCTTAAGACCCTTACTCTTCACTTACGCGCTTTGACCCAGCTTTAATTGAATCTAGTACGCTTCGTTCGAGGGACTCTCTAAGATCAATCTCTTCCCGTATAGCCTGTAGTATACCCTCTTGACCCTGCCATTGCGAATCGCCATACCTGTAATAGGCACCAGCTCTTGTAATAACCTTGTTTATTATGCCTATAGCTACGATTTCTTTAGCAAAATCAAACTCACCAGCAGGTACAGGCCCGCCGTTAGAAAAGTAAAAGTCAGCGGTAGCCACTTGTTTAGGCGCAGCGGACTTGTTCTTAATAACCCTAAACTTAATAGATTGACCTACAAAAGCCTTATCCTGCCCTGTACCAGCTTCAATCCATTCATCTCTGCGAACTTCTACTCGGGTAAAGTAAGAATAGTCCTTACCCATACCACCAGGGGTAGTCCTAGGATCGCCGTACATGACACCAATCTTTGAGCGCCATTGGTTAATGATTAGTCCTAAAAAGGGGCGCTCTGGGCGCGTTAAAGACCGTTTAGAGGCCTTACCGACCTTACGGAAGAACTTATTGGTAAGGAGCGCGCCCTTACCTACTGTGAACTCTTCCATATCTTTTTCATCTTCTGCGCTAGGCACAAGAGCAGGAAGGCTATCAATGACAATGCAGTCAATCTCACGAGACTCTGTAATCTGGATAACGGCTTCGTAAGCCTCTTCCATAATGTTAGTAGATATGACAAGTAGCCTTGAGGAATCAACACCGCACATTTCAGCGTACTCTGGCACCCACTCCTCTGCAGCAACCCAGACAGCAGTAAACTCTGGATTAGTAGCCTGATTAGCGGCAATAGTTTTAAGCGCAAGAGCCGTTTTACCATTACTGGACTCCCCAATTAGCTCATGCCATTGGTTTGCTGGCCAACCTCCACCTAAAGCAACGTCTAAAGATATAGAACCAGACGTAAATCGTTTACCTGACTCTGTTATATCCGAGCCTAAAACAATCGTGTCCTCACCCATCTTCTTGTTAATACCTGCAATTAATTTGGTGAGGTCACCACTAAATTTAATCATAGAAAGCTTCCATCCGGTCCTATAGCTGGTGTGGTTCCATTGAAACCACCTGTTTGTACTTGTCTAGCTGGGACTGCTGCCCCAGCTGATTTCTGGCCTGGGTTGACAATACCTTTTCCTAAACCACTACCCGATTGTTGAATTGGGTAGCCGCAATCATAGCACCTTTTTGCATAACCATTAGGACCTCCATAGTTACCGCTACCACACCCAGGACAACGTTCAGATTGAGGCGTTAACTGCTGAGTGGGTGGGTACTGAGGCTGTTGAGGTTGAGCATAATTAGCAGGTTGCGGTTGAGCAAGAGGAACCTGCGGCATAATAGGTTGGGGTTGGGGAGGTTGTCCAAGTTTCTTTGCCCACCAATCCGCGTTACTCATCAAATTTCTCCATATCGTGTAGGTCTGAAGTTACAGCTGTTACTTGGATTAAACCTAAAGACGAAGCTATAGAAAAAGCTCCAAGAATGGAAGAAAACGCTACTGATTTATAAATAGTTGACAAGCTAGTAGACAAATCTTCTATATCTTCATCGAATAACTCTGCTAACTCTTCTTCGTCGGAAGAAAGTAAAGCGTTAGTCGAAAGCACATTGCCAGCCACACCTGAAATAAACTCTATAAAAGGGATTATAGGCTCTAATTCAGTTAGGCGCGCATCGCTATCCTGTTGTTCTTTATCGTAACCCTCGTCGCTTACAGGAGATAAGCCGATAATCTCGTCAATCCCTTCACTGCCAACATCGTGTAGAAACCAGCGTATCATTGTGGTCACAGGCACTTCGCTGGTTAAAACTTCAAGGTCGGGCTTCTTCTTCTTGTTAAAAGGCCACATCATTTAGCCTCACCCCACTTTTGAACTACTTTAATGTCTGCTACAAGAGGTGTAGCTAATAGCTTTATGCCCTCCATAGCCTCTCTAATAGCTTCCCTAGTTTGGTCTATTAAAGAATCAGGAGCTAGGGTTACAAGTTCATCATGAACTGTCAAAATCAACTTAGACTCCTTAGGTAGTGAAGCGTGGGCCCTAATCATAGCAAGTTTAATGATATCTGCAGCAGATCCCTGGATACGAGTGTTGAAAGCCTGCCTTTCAGCGCTTGCTCTAAACTTAATTATGCGGGAATCAATATCCGGTAGGTAACGCCTACGGTTTAAAATGGTGGTCACGTATCCTTTTTTCCTAGTTACGCTTATTACGGTAGATTTGTAACTAGATATGGAAGGGAAACTTTCAGCAAAACTATTAAGTAAAGCTTTAGCTTCCTGCACGGAACAGCCAATCTGACTAGAAATCTTGTCTGGGCCTACCCCATACATCATAGCCAATACCAAAACCTTACCCGCTTTTCTATCAACCCCCATAGTTTTACCAATAGTAGTGTAGATATCACCCTTTTCACCAGGGGTCGTGTAGGTCTCTAAAAGAATTGGATCTTTACACATTGAGGCTAGAACTCTGGGCTCGATCTGAGAGTAGTCAGCTACAACCAACTTGTACCCCTCTGGGGCGGCAAACAAATTACGGATAGCCTTTCCATTGTCCTTCTCGGCTGGCAGTTTGCTATCTGGAGCTGGGATGTTCTGTAAGTTAGGGTTTCTAGAACTAAACCTACCTGTCTCAGCCCCCCACTGGATAAAGTCAGCGTACAAGCGCCCGTTGACTAACATGCTTTCCCGAGTCTCAACCTTAGATTTACCGTTGGTGGTTTTAACCACTTCACCGCCCAAGTAAGGAACTACATACGTACTATGTAATTTGTTTAAGTCCGCATATGTGAGCATAGCGTCTACCAACTCATCCTTACCACGCAAATCCTCTAACGCCTCAGCGCTTACAGAATAATCCTTATGGGTAAGGCTATCCCCGCCTTTTTCCTCTTGGTTCTTTTTACCTGAGCCAGTTAAAAGAATTGTCTTTAAACCGCGACAACCCTCTTCTTTAGGGCCGTAAAGAACCCACTGCTTATCGGCAGTAGAGTTCATATTAAAAACTTGACCTGCGATCCTGTAAACATCTGATCGTGTTTGCTCTAGTTCTTTTTCAAGAAGGTCGTTTAGTATCTGCAAAGACTCGGTATCAATAGGCGCGCCTGTAAGTTTCATATCACAAAGCACTGACAAAACTTCCATCTCTAACGCCATTACTTTTGTGACGTCAGCCTCTTCTAGTTTTGGAACCAAAACCTTCCATAATAAGAATGTGTATTTAGCGTCTAAGTAGGCGTACTTAGCTACCTCATCAAAAGAATAAATCTCTACTTGGTATCCAATACCTTTTTTCATCTTAAACCCAAGTTCGCGTTCAAGGCAGTCATCTAGACCTAAACGCCCGCGGTTTCGGTTATCGTATAGAAACGATGCCATCAGAGTATCAAAATACGGACCGCATGGAACTTCATTGTTGTAGTACTTTGCGACTGAAGATAGATCAAACCCTAAGTTGTGACCAATCTTAACCATCGTAGGGTGAAACATAAGGGGTTTAAGCGCCTCAAAAACCTCTGCAGGGAACAACTGGTCTGGTGCAGGGGTAAATACTTTTTCAGCTTTTTTATCATCTCGTGAAAAGTCAAGGGGTCTGGCTTGTAACCCAGCATCTACTCTCTTTTGACCTTGACCTGTAAAAGGTCTAATTAACTCTACAAAGTCGCCATTAGGGTGACCCATAGGTATGACATCTCCGCGACCATGAGTGGCTAAAGATATCCACAGTACTTCGTTTACTGCTGGCGTACCTCTAAGGTCACCTACGGTTTCAACGTCAAATGCAAAAGCATCTTGTTTAAGATAGTACTCAACTAACTCTTCTAGTTGTTCTTTAGTAGTAATAACATTCATTTAAGACCTCAATGTAAGGCTAAAGGGCCAGCGTTCCCGCCAGCCCTTTAGCAACCGATTAATTAAAGAAGTGAAGCTGCTATAGCTTCCAACTCTGCCCATGTAGGCTCGGTGAGATCAGCACTTGTGTACGGTTTAATGTCTGCCATTGTTTTCTCAATAGCTTCGATATCAGTAATTCCCCAGTCCTCTACAAGGTCACGGGACTTAACCGCATTCAAATGGTACATAGTGGTCTGCATTTTACCTGAACGAGAGATAGCCCAATAGTTCTTGGTAAGAGGTCCCTGAGGGGAAAACTCTGCAGCGTGAAGAGCATCATATAGGCGCGGGCTTGCAATCAAACGCTCGCGACGTGGACCGCCTACAGCACTTAGATTAATAATACTAAATGCTCGCTTAAGTTCTGGCTTGCTTCCAAGCTTTACACACAATGGGTCATTAGCCCCCAAAGAAATGTATGAACGTTGCCCTGAAGTCTTCTGGGTCAAGAAGTGTTGTTTGTAAACAGCGAACGGACCGTTAAGATCAATGAACTTAATGATCTGTGGAGTATCCCCAAACTTAAAATCAGTTGGGTAGTTACTTGATACTGTTGACTTTTCTGCCGCATCCCATCCGGACTGCACAGCTGAGCTTGTAGGCTTTGCTGGTCGTTCCTCAATAGGAGTCTCCATTACAGCAAACTCATCTGTTTCTGGAAGGTATTCATCTGTACGATTTACTGCCATTTTTATCATCCTTTGTCATATTGTTTATTTAGTTTCATCTGCGCGGATATTACTCCACGCCTCAGCAAGTTCAGCACTGAGTTGTTTGTGCGCTGGCCAGTCTATACGCTTTACATATAGAAGTCCAGCTTTCTCAAACATCTCAATTGCTTTCTCCACCATCGTCCTTGAGTACAAACGATTTCCTTGGCGGAGTTCCCCGTTAGCGTTTTTACTAGCGGGAAGTCTATAAGGTGATGCAGGTAGATAGCCTTTTTTAATCCAAGAACGTATAGTTATTATGGGGCGCCCTAAAGCCTCGGCTAGGGCTCCGATAGTAAACATCTCAATGCCTTTACCATTTGGCAAAGTAATCACACGAGGGTGTTTATCCCATAAATCTTTTGGTTCTATTTCACGCTTAGGCTCTACTTTTTCTTTACGTTTTCTTTTACTACCTGGGTAGTATTGGTCAACGTCACTAAACATAGACTCAATAAGGTCTTCTGTCATTTAGCATTAACCAAAAACGCATACGTAACTTTACTTGGAAACATAGCATCAATATCTTCTTCAGTCAAAACTCCTTCGTAGAAAGCCGCCATAATAGAAGACTCGTCTAAAGTAGGGATCATTTTAATACACTTATCTACTATGCCTTTAGCGGTAAGTATATCCTCAGCAACTTGCATATCTAGATTTTTAGAAACTTTTCGTTGTTTAGTAAGAACCACTTCGCCTTTAAACTCATCGTCAACAGTAAGCTTTTTATGCCCTCTATCATCTTCCTCAGAGGCTTCTACGGCTTGTAAGAGTTCCTCTTTAAGTTGGTTAGTTCTGTTAGTAAGAATAGTGGCTTCGTCTTTAAGACGCAAATACTGCCGAACTGTTGACTTGATATCCATATCATCTCCTTGTGTATAAGGGATAAATTAGTATGGATTTATTCTTTTGTCAAATACTCTTCTAAATATTTTATAATCACGCTAGTTACTGTTACTTTTTCACTTGCGGCTTTTTTCTGCACAGCAATCCAAAGGTCGTCAGAGACCCGAAGGGTACGCGTAGGAGTCTTTGGTGCGTTTGGCATTGTATTATTATAATATAGTTTGATTCAGAAATTGCTTTAAACTGCCAAGAGTGAGCTGCAACCCGTCATCTTTGTCTATACCTGCCCCATCAATAACGGCGTCAGCTATGGCAGATTTCTGCTGTAAGGCAGCCCATTGGCGCTCCTCAATGCTACCTCGTATTAAGATATCTACTATTACGATAGAGGGCCAAAGAGAACTAGCTCTTTTTATGCGACCATTGCGTTGAACAGCTGTACCTGAACTCCAAGGCAAGTCATAGTTAATAAGAAGGTTAGCTGCGGGTAAATCAACACCATACCCACCAGCGTCAGAGCTAATAAGAACACGGACATTAGGATCTGTATTAAAAGCAATTTTGTTGTCTTCTTTTGTCTTAGCGTCTAGTTTACCTGAGTAAAGTCTGCACTGGTCTACACCTAGCGCCTCAGATATTTTATCCAACATGTCAACGTAGGTAGCAAATATAACTACCTTGTTGGCTTCGTCTTGCTCTAAGAAGTCTTTAACGTACTGAATTAAGTAATCCAGTTTAGGAGAAGAAGTTATACCATCTAAAGCCCCATCCGCTTCAAGGTCAGCATTATATGAAGACCCTTCTCCGTTAGCTTGATGGAACTTCTGAGCGCTGGTACGTAATAAATCTGGGTGAGAACATAACATCTTTAAACACCCAACTTTTGACATAATCTTTCCACGCATCTCGCCCTCAGGACCGCTGTTGCTACCTTCTCCCCCATAGTGAGCAAGTAGGTTAAAGTTCGACCCAAAAAGCGCTTGAGCTTCTTCTAAATCTCGTACTAAATCGTCTACGACTCTGTAATAAAGATTAGAGGTCTTTCGGTCTAAATCAATTAGAACAGGGTCTTGGTGAATAGTATCTGGTAGGTAAGGGGCAACATCAGGGTCTTTTTGAGACTTACGAACGCAAGCTGTTTTCATAACTTTATGGAGGGTAGATAAGTTCTTATAGCTCTGAACCCCTCCCCAAGAGTTTCTAACAATAAAAGTATTATCAAACAGGTCAAAGCGTCCAAGCACATGCTGGTCTACAAACTGCATAATGCTGTAAAGCTCTTCTGGCTTACCGTTTTCAATAGGGGTACCAGTTAGTGCAAAACGGTATGGGGTATCAATAAGACGCTTTACATGTTTAGAGCGTTTAGATTTAAATGATTTAATGGCAGTGGCCTCATCCAGAACAACGAACCCTCTTGGTAAATCTTTTATGTCGTCCCAGTCGTTAACTACCTGCTCGTAGTTGAGTATGATGTAGTCAACGCCAGAGTTCTTCCAATCCATAGCTAATTCGTATTGTTCTTTTCTTTTCTTAGGGGAACCATCAATAACTAAAGCTTTTGAAGTGCCATTAGTAAACTTATTAATTTGGTTAGACCACTGGTACTTTAAAGATGATAGACAAATGACAAGACCAGGCTCTGTTACTTTATTCTCATCCATTAAGCGCTCAATGGCAGCAATGGTTATAACAGTTTTACCCAAACCAAGGTCGTATGCAACTAGCATCTTAGACCGTTCACACATCTTATCTACAGCCTCTGGCTGATAAGGTAAAAGAGATCCTGTAAAAGTCATGATAGTAACCCTGTCATACGTGCGGTAACCATAGCTTCTAAATCTTCTAAAGAACCATTGTTTAAGAAAGTTTGATCCACAGTAAACGTAGAAGTCTTTGACTCCGATACGTGATCGTTAATAGCAGTTACCCCAGGACGCTCCACACGCCATATTTGAGCACCAAGGTGTCTAAGTGCAATAATTTCATTTTCAAACCTAACGTCAGTGACAACATAGTTACCATCACCAGACATAGTACGCAAAGCTTTAATTACCCAAAGCTCTTCATCAATAATGTTACGAGCGCCTAACCCAAGTGTCTGAAGTAAACGACGTACTTCTAAAGATTGTTTTGCCTCATCCCACCCATAATTGTCTACTAAATATCGTATATCCCAACTACCACCATCAACCTCAAAGTCTACTTTTGGGTTTAACTCGTAAAGTAATTCTCTAATAGGGTCAGCAAAAGCTACCCTTTCAAAACCATACTTTTCTACAAGCGTTTTGGCAATAGAGTCTTTACCACTCCTTGCATACCCTGTTAAACCAATTATCATAGGACTACTCCCAATCCATGTGCAATATGTTTGGCATTATCTAGACCATACCGTATCTCATTTAGGCTCATACCGCCAATATCTTTTACATCTGTGTTGTGATAGTTAGAACCAAG
>Ga0209188_1002022_pt1 | contig 15361 bp, 15 predicted proteins | sample C_130625_EF_Meta_FD_187307 | JGI IMG/M metagenome (GOLD analysis project Ga0209188, IMG submission 187307) | Freshwater microbial communities from Lake Croche, Canada to study carbon cycling - C_130625_EF_MetaG (SPAdes) (version 2) | ecosystem: Environmental > Aquatic > Freshwater > Lake...
GAATAGAATTGCAGCATCTACACCAATTATATCTACAGGTTGCAAGGTGATTTCACAAGCCAATTCAGGAGTTTGGCATCTTTCAAAAAATGAATACTTTTTTCTCAATACCATATATTCTGGAAGATACCTTCCTGCTTGACGCATCATCCAAACGGGAGTTCTTTCAGTTTTTTCACCTCTCAACGTTTTTAAAATCAAATCGTTTTTTAAACTGCTCATTATCGTTTTTTAATTGTTGTTAAAATATGTTGTTGCTTTTTCTATCATCATCTCTTTTGATGGAAAATCACTCATTATTATTTTGTTTTTTGTATAGCTTTCTATAGTTGCTTTGGTGGTATCTCCAATAGAGAATAAAACCACTTCTGCATCAATAACATTGTTTGAAAAAAAACTATGCACTGCACTTGGACTAAAAAAAACTATGCCATCAAAATTGGCTTCCAATTTTTTAGGTGTAGGAATTGTTGAATATACAAGTAGTTCAGTAAAATGAATAGAATGCTTGTTTAACATTGCTGGAAGCGAATCTAGTCTTTGATCTCCTGCAAAAAAATAAATTGGAAATTCATTTCTGTTTTGAACTATTTTTTCACAAAGTTCAGATGAGTTTTTTGCTGTTGCAATAATTGATTCTTTACCCCAAAAATTAATTATCAAATCTTTTGTAGTACCTGAAAGACAATAAATGTTCCAATGCGAATCATTTTTAATTTGATTAGTAACGGCTTCAACAGCGTTCATACTTGTAAAAATGGCGATGATTTTTTGAGTTGAAAGTGTTTTTATTTCATTAATAATATTGGAGCTAAGTATAGGTGTAGTTTCTATAAATGATGCGGTTTCAATATTAATATTTGACAGAGCAGCCTTTTGAATAATGACATCATTCAATGGGCGAGTACACAATAATTTGATATTATTTTTTGGCATCTCGAATAGTTTCAATTATTTCAACACCTCCTGTTTTTAATATTTCATTAGCTGCATCAATACCAATTGTATCAGAGACTGATATATTTTTTTTCAATTCAATTTCAAATTTATTTTTGCCATCAACTGAAAAAACATTGCCTTTCAAAATCAGTTCATCGTTTTCAATTAATGCTAAAGTGCTAATGGGAGTTGTGCAGCCGCCTTGTAAAGTTTTCAAAAAATCTCGTTCAGCTTTTGTACAGATGGCTGTAGGTAAATGATTTAATTGAAATAAAGCGGATTGGAGATTATGATCATTTTCTCTACAAACAACTACCACTGCACCTTGCGCCGGAGCAGGAAGCATCCAATCTAAATCAATATGATTGGGTGGCAACAATTCTATTCTTTCCAAACCTGCTTTTGCAAAAATGGCTCCATTCCAGTTACTATCTTCTAATTTTTTTAATCGAGTATTTACATTGCCTCTTAAATTCTCTATTGAATGATTCGCATAATGAAACAACCACTGTGCTTTTCTGCGAATGCTACTAGTTGCAATGATGGCATCTACATTCTTATCAAATAAAAAATCTGTATTGTTTTTAAAAACCAACACATCCTTATAAGAAGCTCTTTCTAAAACAGCAGCCTGAACAATTCCAGTGGCCAATTGAGTGGGAACATCTTTCATAGAATGAACTGCGATATCAATTCTATTATTTAAAAGGGCTACATCTAATGATTTGGTAAAAATTCCTTGAACACCCATTTGATAAAGTGGAGTGATTAAATCTTCATCGCCTTCGCTTTTGATAAATACTAATTCAGAATCAATACCCTTGTTCAGTAAAAGATTTTTTACAGTGGTAGCTTGCCAAACAGCTAATTGACTATCTCTTGTTCCAATTCGTATCACTTGGTTGGACATAATTAATTTTTTGAGTTTTCAATTATGTATTCATTAATTGCCTCAATGTAATTGCATCCAACTTGTTGACCTATGCGCATTTTTACGGCTGTATTCTTAACTATTTTTTCGATTTTTTGAGTATCCTCTTTTTCCGAATAATTATATTCGATTGGAAATAATTTATTAGCGCTTATTTCATTTAATTTTTCTTTTACTGCTTTAATTGCAGGAGCAAAACGTCTGGCTTGAAGCCATTCTAAAAATTCAAACGTATGTGAGTCAATTATTGCTAAAGCTTTGGGGATTTCATTTTGTCTTTTTAATAAAGTATCATCATTGATTTTAGATAAATCATCTACATTGGCAAGCATAACATTATCTAAGATTGAAGCATCTGGATGAATGTTGTTGGGTATAGATAAGTCTATCATTATTTTTTGTGAACTAGAAAAAATATCTGATTTTGAAATGATGGGTTCAGAAGCATTTGTTGAAACGATGATAATATCAGCATCATTCACCACATTTTTTAATGTTGAAAATGGAGCATGAAGAACATTCATAGTTGTTGCTAATGATTCAGCAGTTTCATCTGTTCTATTTAATAATGTGATGTGTTTTGCTCCTAAATAGTCGATTAAATTCTTACATGTATTTGTTCCGATTTTTCCTGTGCCTATCAATGCTATTTTTTTTGTATCGATATCGGTAACATTATTTTTTATGAACTGAATAGCTGCAAATGAAACAGAAACAGTTCCGCTACTAAGTTCGGTTTGGTTTTTTATAGATTTTGACGATTGTAAAACTGTGTTTATCAATCTTTCTATGAAAGGGCCTATGTGGTTTCTGTCTTTTGAAAATTTAATGGCAGTTTTTAATTGGCCAACTATTTCATAATCTCCCAATATTTGAGAATCTAGACCGGCTGCAACAGAAAAAACATGCTTAATGGCTTCGATATCTTTTTTGATATAAGCATTTTCTATAAAAGTTTCTTTTTGACCAGCTGTTTGACTACATAACAAATCAATTAGCGTATTAGCATTACTCGCTAAGCCATAAATCTCAGTTCTATTGCAAGTACTTAAAACAAAAAACTCATCGATTCCAAATAGATGGGCTGATTGTATCAATAAATCATATTGTTCGTGATTTATTGAGAATATACCTCTTTTGGAAGCATCTGTTTTTTTATAGTTAATTCCTATTGCGAAAAAATATCTTGAGTGTATAGAATACAATTGAATTTATTTAAGATTTCAAAGGTAATCTGCTCGCAAAAAAATACCTTATAATAGCACTTTAAAATTGTCACAACACTGTCATATTTATTTTATTAAAAATGACAATTCTATGACACGTAAAGCATATTAGAATTCAGTAAAGTTTATCTTTGCTCACTGAATCAAAAAATCACATGAACAATAGTACAAAAAGAGCAATAATCTTAATGAATTTGGGATCTCCAGATTCTACTTCGGTAAAAGATGTAAGAAAGTACTTAAATGAGTTTTTAATGGATGGGAAAGTTATTGATATTCCTTTTGCATTAAGAACTATTTTGGTAAAAGGGATTGTTGTTCCTTTTAGAGCACCAAAATCTGCTGAAGCGTATAGTACCATCTGGACAGATAAAGGTTCACCACTTATTCAAAACACAAAAGATTTACAACAAGCTGTTCAATCAAAATTAGAAGAACCGGTTTTTATTGCTATGAGATATGGCAATCCCTCTCCAAAATTTGCTTATGATCAAATTATGGAACAACATCCTGATGTAGAAGAAGTGATTTTGTTTCCGTTGTATCCTCATTTTGCAATGAGTAGTTATGAAACTGCAGTGGATTACATGAAAGAGATTCATGAAAAATATCAATACAAGTTTAGTTTAGCCACCATCAAGCCTTATTATAATAATCCGAGTTATATAGAAGCTTTGGCAGAGTCAATGAAACCACATTTATCTCAAGAGTATGATAAAATTTTATTCAGTTATCATGGAATTCCTGCAAGGCATGTGAGAAAAAGCGATACCACTGGATGTCATTGTTTGAAAGTGAATGATTGTTGCAATGTTCCATCAAAGGCTCATGAAACTTGTTATCGCCATCAGGTGTTTACGACAACAAAATTGGTTACTGAAAAATTACAAATTCCAAATAATAAATTTGAGCTTTCTTTTCAATCAAGATTAGGAAGTGGATGGCTTCAACCTTTTACAGATATTCGTTTAAAAGAATTAGCAAAAGAAGGCGTAAAAAAATTATTGATTATTTGTCCGGCTTTTGTAAGTGATTGCTTAGAAACTTTGGAAGAAATTGAAGAAAGGGGCAAGGAGATTTTTATTGAAGCAGGGGGAGAATCTTATCACATGATTCCATGTATGAACACCAATCCGTCGTGGGTAAATACAATTGTACAATTTATTTCAGAATACGCTGATGGGAACAAAGAAATGATCTTAATTTAATTGGATCCAATGAATTTATATTTAAAAACTCTGCATATTATTTTTATTGTAACCTGGTTTGCAGGAATTTTTTATATGCCAAGGTTGTTTATTTATAATACAGAAGCAAATGACCGTCCTGATATAGAAAAAAAAGTACTACAAAATCAATTTCAAATAATGATGAAAAGGCTTTGGTACGGAATTACCTGGCCTTCTGCAGTAATTACATTAATCTTAGGTCCTCTTGTGTGGTATGAGCTATATGACTTTTACATGTTTGATTGGTTAACAATAAAATTGTGCTTTGTTGTGGGTTTATATGTTTATCAATTTTCACTTCATTATATTTTTAAGCAGCAATTAAAAGGTATTTTTAGATATACTTCTCAGCAATTACGAATCTGGAATGAAGTAGCTACGTTATTTTTAGTGGCTATTGTAGCACTTGTTGAGATGCAATCTGCAGTAAATATGCTATGGTTGTTAATAGGGTTATTGATTTTAATGTTTGCTTTATTCACTGCAATAAGAATCTATAAATTAGTTAGGAAGAATTAGGGTTCAATTTGATTCTACAAAAAAAGAGGGTTTTAAATAATAATCTGTTTATATCTTCGTTTTACCAAAGCATTTTAAAAATTTATAACAATAAAATATTCAGCATGAAAAAGTTTTTGAGTTTAAATCTAGTATTGATAATAGTTTTGACAAGTTGTTCAAAACAAAATATTCAAGATGTAGTAATTGACAATCAAAGCGCTAAAAATACTCCAGAAAATATAACAGCAAATACAACAGTATCAAATGTTACAGCTCCAACATTTACAAGTTATTTGATTAGAAAAGGGAATCATTATTGTGATCAGAGTTCATTAAAATCAGTATCAACATCAGAAATGAAATTCGTTGCAAGATTTGATACAAGCGCAATTTATACAAGTATTAATCCCGTGAATCAATACGACATAAATAAATTGTATGGTTTTTCTGAAGGTTTCGATAATCAATATAATAGTGCAAGAATTGGATGGCGTTGGAGTGATGGGGCACTTAGATTGTTTGGATATGTGTATAAAACTGGAACACGCTATTCGCAAGAGATAACTTCTATTCCTTTTAATACTGACATTACGTGTTCAATAAAATTAAGCGGCAACACCTATCTAATTACTGCAAATGGAATTTCTGTTTCCCTTCCTAGAGGTTTAAATTCAACAAAAGCCAGTGGATTTCAACAATATCCATATTTTGGTGGAGATGAAGTAGCTCAAAAGAATATAACAATCAAAATCGGAAATCTTTAATTTTAATTGTTTCGTTTTAGTAATTTTTTATTGAGTACTTGTGAAAAATAAGCTGCGCCAGCACCAACGATTGCGCCAGCTAAAACATCAGAAGGATAATGTACACCAAGATGCATTCTCGAATAGCCGACTGCACTAGCCCACAAATAAGCAGGCGTTATAACATACCATTTAGGGAAGGCTAAACTTAATGAAGTAGCAGTTGCAAATGCATCGGATGTATGACCAGATGGGAAAGAAGGGCTTCCAGCATTGGATAGTTTTTCTATGAAAGGATATTTTGTAAAAGGTCTTGGTCTGTTTACGATATGCTTTAAGCTTGTTGAAACAATGGCTGAAAACAAAATTGATTCACCAATAATAATTGCCTTTAATTGAAGTGTGCTATCTTTTTTATATCTGCTACATGAATACAAAGCTAATGGAGTAGCGACGCTTATTGGTGTAACTGAGGATGAAATCAATTTAAAACTATTATCCAACAATTTATTTCTATGTTGATTAATAGATTTGAGGATATTTATATCCAAATTTTGAGCAACAGAAAAACATACACTGAATGAGCAAAATAAAAAAAGAAAAATGGTTTTCGTTTTATGAGCAAGCATTGATAACAAGATTTTTTACATCTGCCAAAGCTAATCTTTCTTGTAACATAGTATCTCTGTAACGAATAGTAACGGTATTGTCTTCTTTTGTTTGATGATCTATCGTTACACAAAACGGAGTTCCAATCGCATCCATTCTTCTATATCTTTTACCAATAGCATCTTTTTCTTCATAGAAACAATGAAACTGTTGCTTACAATCATTCATTAATTGAGAAGCGATTTCAGGCAATCCATCTTTTTTCAAAAGCGGTAAGATGGCCAATTTTATAGGTGCAATTTTTGCAGGAATTTTCATGACTACTCTACTATCTTCTGTTCCATCTTCTTTATTCCATTTTTCTTCTGTGTATGCAAGAGATATAACGGTTAAAAACAAACGATCTAACCCTACAGAAGTTTCTACAACGAATGGAGTGTAATTCCCGTATGGTTTCCCTTCGGCATTGAGATCATTATCGAAGTATTGGATTTTCTTTTTGCTATACGTAGCATGTTGAGTTAAATCAAAATCTGTACGACTATGAATGCCTTCTAATTCTTTCCAACCAAAAGGGAATTCAAATTCTATATCCAAAGCAGCATCTGCATAATGAGCTAATTTCACATGATCATGATAGCGTAATTTTTCTGCAGGAATACCAATACTTTCGTGCCATTTTTTTCTGGTTTCTTTCCAAAAATTGTACCACTCCATTTGTGTGCCAGGTCTTACAAAAAATTGCATTTCCATTTGTTCAAATTCGCGCATGCGAAAAATAAATTGACGGGCTACAATTTCATTTCTAAATGCTTTTCCAGTTTGAGCAATACCAAATGGGATTTTCATTCTCCCTGTTTTTTGAACATTTAAGAAGTTAACAAAAATGCCTTGTGCGGTTTCTGGTCTTAAATAAATCGTATCAGCTTCTTCTGCAACGCTCCCAATTTGTGTACTGAACATCAAATTAAATTGACGCACATCAGTCCAGTTACATGTCTTACTAATTGCACATTTGATTTTATTATTTTCTATTAAAGTTTTTAATCCTGCTAAATCATCAGCGGCTAATAAACGATCCATTTCAGCAAGAATAGTTTCTCCAGCAGTTTTATCAAGTGTTTCTGCATGTGCTTCAATTAAATGATCTACGCGATATCTTTTGTTGCTGTCTTTATTATCAATCATAGGGTCACTAAAATTATCGACATGCCCACTTGCTTTCCAAACTGTAGGATGCATAAAAATAGCTGCGTCAATACCAACTATATTGTCATGCAGTTGAGTCATACTTTTCCACCATTCGTCGCGGATATTTTTTTTAAGTTGCGCACCCATTTGGCCATAATCGTAAACTGCGCTTAATCCATCATATAATTCTGAGGATTGAAAAATAAATCCATACTCTTTACAATGAGAGATGATTTCTTGAAAGTTGTTGATTTCGTTTGCCATAGGTGGCAAAGATAGAAAAATAGGGAGTTAAAAGAAAGTGTTGAGATGTAAAATCCTTTATTCGCCCACCATTTAAATGGTGGGCGAATAGGATTTGGTGAAAATCATCCAAATAAATCCGTCTTAATACAAAGAAACTCTGTTTACATCAACAAAAAAATCATTCTCTACTGATATATTTTACATCCTTATGTCAAATTCCTTTTACAACGTTTGGATTCATGCAGTATTCGCAACAAAAGACCGAAAACATTTGATTTCGTTGGACCTTGAAGAAGTTCTGTATCCATTTTTATTAGACGAATTCAGTCAACTTGGTTGCAAGTTGAAAATAGTTAATGGACTTTCTGATCATATTCACTGCTTATTAATGCTAGATGCGAAAAAATCCTATGCAGAAGTAATGAAGCAAATAAAAGGAACATCATCTCATTACATCAATGAACACAATTTTATTTTTGAAAAATTTGCCTGGCAGAAAGGTTATGCTGTGTTTTCAGTAAGTCAATTTGATGTAGAATTTGTTTACGAATTCATCAAAAAACAAAAAATTAAACAGGAAAGCTTGGAAGAAGAGGGAATAAAATTGTAATCATTACAAACCCCCACCATTTAATTGTTGGGCAACAAGTTTTTTTCTTCGATTCCATCGCTTTTAAAACGTATTGTTTAAGCTCTTTTTATCTTTTTTAAATAATTCAATTTTAAGATCATTGCAGAAAAGATGCATACAGATCGTAACATACTAAACAGAATTTTACTCATTAGAGGTAAAAAGGTGATGATAGACCGAGACCTCGCCGAACTTTATGGAGTAACTACAAAACGACTGAATGAACAAGTGAAGCGAAATACTACACGATTTCCCGAAGATTTTATATTTCAATTGACCCTTGAAGAAAAAAATGAGGTGGTCGCAAATTGCGACCACCTCAAGCAACTTAAATTTTCACACACATTGCCATTGGCTTTTACCGAACATGGAGCAGTAATGTTAGCTTGCGTGTTAAACAGCAAAAGAGCTATCGAAGCCAATATTCGTATTATAAGAATTTTTACGGCTATGAGGGAAATAACCCTTCACAATAATGAGTTGTTATTAAAATTGGTAAAGCTCGAACAAAAAATAGATACTCATGATGAGAGTATTAATTTACTTTTCGAGGCTATTAAAAAAATGATTGAAACCCCTCCCAAAAAAAGAAACCGAATTGGATTTATTCAGGATGAGTAAAAATCTAAAAATGAAATTCTATTCTGAAACTTTGTTATAAAAATAAATTATGACTTTTTTTAATTTTTTACTTTAAACCAAAAAGCCCCACCATTTAAATGGTGGGGCTTTGACTAATTTATTAAATATATTATTTAACTACATCCTAAACTATTACCACAATTCAAACATTTGTAACAAGTGCCACTTCTCACTGTAATATGTCCACATGTGTTACATGCTGGAGCATCTCCTTGCATTGATTTATTTGCAGCATTGATTGCATCTAATGAAGAAGTTACTTTTGCCGGACTAGCTTCTCTGTGAGATTTTGTTCCGTCTGTATTAGCAGTGCTACCCATTACTCTTACTTCACTTAATTCTGGTGCTCTATTACCAATGGTTGGTGTTGCATCATCCCAATCTTCGTTACCTAAATTACCTACTTCAGGTGTGTCCAAAACATGAACAAGATCTGTTCTGCCAAGATATTCATACGCCAATGAACGGAACATGAAATCTATTATTGAAGTGGTTGTTTTAATATTTGGGTGATCTACTCTTCCAGCTGGTTCAAAACGAGTGAAAACAAATTTCTCTACATATTCTTCCAATGGAACACCATACTGTAATCCGATAGAAATTGCAATTGCAAAGCAATTCAGCATACTACGCATAGTAGCGCCTTCTTTTGCCATATCTATAAAAATTTCTCCTAAAGTACCATCATTGTACTCTCCGGTACGCAAGAATAAAGCCTGGCCATTGATTTTTGCTTTTTGAGTAAATCCTCTTCTCTTAGCTGGCAATGCTCTGCGCTCAACTATCATAGCCAATTGACGCTTCAAAGAAGTATCAGCACTATTTTGAACACGTTTGTTTACTTCTTCCAATAATTCGTCAATGGTTAATTTGCCCATATCAACAAAAGAACTGTCACCTAAAAGCGTTTCAGCCGCTTCTTCTGTAGCATCTGTGGTCTTTTTCTTTTTGTCTGATTTGTTACTTAATGGTTGACTTAATTTTGAACCATCACGGTAAAGCGCACATGCTTTTAATCCCAATTCCCAACTTAAACGATACGAATCTGCTATTTCTTCAATAGTTGCTTCATTTGGTAAATTGATGGTTTTACTGATTGCACCACTTAAGAACGGTTGAGCGGCAGACATCATGCGAATGTGTCCGTGAGCATGAATGTAGCGTTGACCTGTTTGTCCGCATTTATTTGCACAATCAAAAACAGATAAATGCTCATCCTTTAAATGTGGCGCACCTTCAACGGTCATTGTTCCACAAACATAAATATTTGCTGCATCTATTTCATCATCATTAAAGCCCAATGCTTCCAACAAACTCCAACCAAAATCGTTGTATTGAGCTGGTGTAAAGCCAAGTCTTTGTAAACAAGCTTCTCCTAAAGTGAAAACATTAAACACAAAGCCAATCTCAAAAGCACTGCCCATTGCGGCGTTTAATTTTTCAATCTCTTCAGGGAAGAATCCTTTTGCAGCTAATGTTTCATCGTTAATATAAGGCGCTCCTTTTAAAGTGGCATGGCCTTTTGCGAAATTTACAATTTCTTCTATTTGCTTTTCACTGTATTTTAAATTACGAAGTGCTTGTGGTACACTTTGGTTGATGATTTTGAAATAACCACCGCCACTTAATTTTTTAAATTTCACTAATGCAAAATCCGGCTCAACACCTGTTGTATCACAATCCATTACCAATCCAATCGTACCAGTTGGAGCAATTACAGTTGTTTGTGCATTACGATATCCGTATTTTTCTCCCAATTGAACAGCGTCATCCCAAGCTTTGGTAGCAGCTTTCATTAAATAATCAGGACAATACTTAGCATCAATACCACGAGGTTTAATTTCTAATTGTTCGTATGCATCTGTTGCGTCATAAGCAGCTGCACGATGATTATGCATAACACGCAACATGTGTTTTTTGTTTTCTTCATATCTATCAAATGCACCAAGGAAACTAGCCATTTCAGCTGATGTTTTGTAGGCAATACCAGTCATGATAGCTGTAATAGCTCCTGCAATACCTCTTGCTTGTTCACTATCGTAAGCAATACCGCTCACCATTAGCATACTTCCAAGATTAGCATATCCCAATCCCAATGTTCTGTAATCATAACTTAACTGTGCCACTTCTTTTGAAGGGAACTGCGCCATCAATACAGAGATTTCTAAAACTACTGTCCACAAACGACAAGTGTGTTCAAATCCAGCTACATCGAAAGTATTATTTGACTCATCAAAGAATCTACGCAAGTTTACACTCGCTAAGTTACATGCAGTATTGTCTAAAAACATATACTCACTGCAAGGGTTAGATGCTCTTATTGGCCCTCCTTCCGGACATGTATGCCATTCGTTGATAGTTGTATCATATTGTGTTCCTGGATCAGCACAACGCCATGCAGCGTAATTAATTTGATCCCACAATTCTTGTGCTTTAACCGTTTTCATAGTTTCACCAGTACTTCTTGCTTTCAATTCCCAATCTCCATTTTCGTCTAATACCTTAAAAAATGAATTAGGAATACGAACAGAGTTATTACTGTTTTGACCACTAACAGTTTTGTATGCCTCTCCTTCATAATCACTAGGATATCCTGCAGCTATTAAAGCAGCCACTTTATCTTCTTCTTTTAATTTCCATGTAACAAATTCTACAATTTCAGGATGGTCTAAATCTAAACAAACCATTTTAGCAGCTCTACGGGTTGTTCCACCACTTTTAATAGCTCCTGCAGCACGATCGCCAATTTTCAAAAAGCTCATTAATCCACTTGAAGTTCCACCACCACTCAATTTTTCGTTTTCTCCTCTTATGCTGCTGAAATTTGTTCCTACTCCACTACCATATTTGAAGATGCGAGCTTCTCTAACCCAAAGGTCCATAATCCCGCCTTCGTTTACTAAATCATCATCCACACTTAAAATAAAACATGCATGAGGTTGAGGACGCTCATAAGCCGAAGTTGATTTTTTTAATTGACCATCTTTTCCATCTACATAGTAATGACCTTGAGGCTTTCCAGTAATGCCATATACTTCATGCAAACCGGTGTTGAACCATTGTGGGCTATTAGGCACACAAGCTTGGTTCAAAATGCTATACACCAACTCATCATAAAAAATCTGAGCATCTTTTTCTGTTGTGAAATAATTATTTCTTTCGCCCCAAACTCTCCAGCAATGAGCCATTCTGTGCGCAACTTGTTTTGAGGTAGTTTCTCTTCCTGTTGAACCATCTGGTTGTGGAACACCTGCTTTTCTGAAATATTTCTGAGCTAGAATATCTGTAGCAATTTGACTCCATTGTTTTGGAACTTCTACATTATCCATTTGAAACACAACTTCCCCACTTGGATTCTTAATCACTGAAGTACGATAATCGTACTCAAACATGTCATAAGGACTAACGCCTTCTTTCGTAAACTGACGCTTGAAACTCAGCGCTTGAGGTGTTTGTTTTTTTGCTGGCATACTTTGTATTGTTATATTAGTTAGTAAGTTATTAAAATCCCGATTTAATGGTCAACGAAAATATCCGATGTTAGCCATCTTTTTCAATGATAAATATCAACAAGGTGTGGACAAAATATGTTAATAATTTCGGAGTTGTGATGCGGGTTGAATTTGCCGAGTTTTACACTTTTTGTGGAAAGATTAAATTTTTTTGTTGTAATTATTTATCGTATCAATAGTAAAAAAGGCCCTTTTTAAAGGATAAGTTTAACTTAGCATATCTTTTTACAGATTTTACCTAAAAAATCAATTTCATGAGAGCCGTTATACAAAGAGTTACAAATGCATCTGTAACCATATCGGGTAATGTTAGTTCAAGTATTCAAAAAGGATTATTAGTTTTTGTTGGGATTGAAGATTTAGATACAGAAGAAGATATTATTTGGCTGAGCAATAAAATTGTTAACCTTAGAGTTTTTGATGATGCAAACCAAGTACCTAATCTTTCTGTAAAAGATATTTATGGAGATATTCTACTAGTAAGTCAGTTTACTCTGCATGCATTGACAAAAAAGGGTAATCGTCCTAGTTATATTCATGCAAGTAAGCCCGATTTTGCAATACCTATATACGAAGCTTTTATTCAACAATTAGAAGCAGACATGGAAAAACAAATTTTCACTGGTACATTTGGTGCAGATATGAAAGTTTCATTACTTAACGACGGCCCCATCACAATTTGGATAGACACAAAAAACAAAGCATAACTTTTAAAACTTCTCACATTGAATCAATTAAACCTAACAGAATTACAAGCGAAAGTGGATGCTTGGATTTGTTCAACTGGCGTAAGATATTTTAATGAACTTACTAATCTTGGAATATTAATGGAAGAAGTAGGTGAATTAAGCAGGCTCATGGTTAGAAAATATGGAGAACAATCATTTAAAGAATCTGATAAGGGTAAAGAACTTTCCGATGAAATGGCTGATGTACTTTGGGTGTTAATTTGTTTGGCCAACCAGACCGGTGTTGATCTGAATGAAGCCATACAAAAAAACTTCGAAAAGAAAACAACCAGAGATGCAAACAGACATCAGAATAATGAGAAACTAAAAGGTTAATTCAATTGAAACTTTACATCAGTTAACTTGCATTAAATTTTGAACCATGCAAAAAATATATTTCCTCTTTTTAATTTTTACTTTTTTATTTTTCAACTTTTCCAATGCTCAGCAAAACAAATCTTTAATCAGCGGCCCATGGGCAGGTAATGTAGAATTAAGAACAGCAGTCATTTGGGCAGAAGTTAATCAAACAGTAAAAAAAATCTCTCTCAATTATTTCCCAACTTCCAACAAAAAAAATATCAAGTCTGTAGTATATAAAGGCGAATTGGGAAACGATTTTAATCCCATAAAAATTGAAGTTAATGGATTAGATATAGGAACTAAATATGAGTATGCACTTGTGATTGACGATAAACCAATTTCATTGCCATTCAATACTTCCTTTACAACAAAAGATTTATGGCAATACAGAAAACCCGCTCCCAACTTTAGTTTTCTTACAGGCAGTTGCGCTTATTTCAATCAGCCAATGTATGACCGACCAGGAAAAGGATATGGAAGCGATTCAAGCATCTTTGAAACGATGGCAAAAACACCAGCCGATTTTCATGTGTGGCTAGGCGATAATTGGTATACAAGAGAAGTGGACTATTCTTCCCCATGGGGTTTGAATTATCGTGCCTCTCATGATAGAGCACAGCCGGTTTTACAAGCATTTATGGCTAGTATGCCTCAATATGCTATTTGGGATGATCATGATTACGGACCTAATGACGCTGGTAAAAGTTATACATTCAAAAAAGAAAGCAGAGATGTTTTTAAAAAATATTGGCTCAACCCAAGTTATGGAGAGGATGGCAAAGGAATTTATTCTTTAGTTAGCTATGGTGATGTAGATTTATTTTTATTAGATGATAGAACCTGGAGGGCAGAACCTGATTTGCCAGACAGTATTAATAATGAGCCAAACAAATCAAAAACTTTTTTGGGTGCTCAACAAATGGATTGGCTGCAAAATGCATTATTATTTAGCAAAGCCACCTTTAAAATTATTGTTACTGGAAGTCAAGTGCTTAACCCTTTGAATAAATATGAATGCATGCAACACTATCCCTTCGAATATAATCAACTCATTAATTTTCTTTCAAATCAAAAAATAAATGGTGTAGTTTTTCTTACGGGCGATAGACACCATAGCGAAGTAATAAAAATGAAAAGAGAAAATAACTATCCTTTATTTGACATCACGGTTTCGCCATATACATCAGGGGTTTCAAAGGTTTCAGGCAATGAATTAATAAACCCAAATCGCGAACTCAATACATTAGTTGAAGCTCAAAATTTTGGAAAGATTTCTTTCAGCGGCAATAAAGGAGAAAGAAAAATGAATGTTTCATTCATTGGGATTAAAGGAGAAGATTTGGCCAACTGGAGCATCAATGAAAATGATTTGAAAAATAAATAGAAATGACAACTCAATATTTTAATTACAATAAACAGAAAACAATTCAAGCATTACGCTATCATTTTATTAGCAGAAAAGAAATAAAAATGATGATCATATTAATTAACGTGTTTTCTATTTTGTCGGCCGGATTATATTTCTACAATAAAATATCACCTACTGCATTTTTATTAAGCTCAGCACTTTGGTTATTAATGATGTTTATGTTCTGGTTTTTATTGCCAACAATAGTGTATAAAAAATCGCCTTCTTTTAAACAACGTCTAAAAGTTTCTATTAACGATGATTCTTTCATTTTAGAAAATGAAAATGGTCAAAAAAGATGGGAATGGACCGCATTCAACAATTGGATTGAAAGTCCGCATTTCTTTCATTTATATTTTAATGCAACCAGTTTTTTTCTGATTCCAAAAGATTGTTTTGAAGGAGATGCTGTACACGAAGCAAGAAATTATTTCAAAGAAAAAATCAAAAAATAAACTTTTT
>Ga0209188_1002024_pt1 | contig 15359 bp, 12 predicted proteins | sample C_130625_EF_Meta_FD_187307 | JGI IMG/M metagenome (GOLD analysis project Ga0209188, IMG submission 187307) | Freshwater microbial communities from Lake Croche, Canada to study carbon cycling - C_130625_EF_MetaG (SPAdes) (version 2) | ecosystem: Environmental > Aquatic > Freshwater > Lake...
TTCGGAGTTTGGAAGAGCAGGGCTTTCCAGTATTGGTTAAAGACGCTTCACTGGGCGGAATATATCCCGTTATGTGTGTGACTTTGATGAATCCAAGAACGGGTGGGGTATTTGCCTCATTCGGTGCCCATCCCAGTTTAGAGGTGGCATTGGAACGCAGCTTAACCGAATTACTACAAGGCCGAAGTTTGGAGGGCTTGAATGATTTACCTCCACCCACCTTTGCAAGTGAGGCAGTGACAGAGCCTAATAACTTTGTTGAACACTTTATTGATTCCAGCGGCATCGTTTCGTGGCGCTTTTTTAGCGCACAGTCAGATTACGAATTTGTTGAATGGGATTTCACAGGCAATGGTGAAAATTCCAATGTGCAAGAGGCAGAGACTTTGTTTGGCATTTTGAAGAATATCGGAAAAGAAGTTTATGTTGCGGTATACGAACAGCTTGGGGCAACTGCTTGCAGAATCTTAGTGCCGGGTTATTCTGAAGTCTATCCAGTAGAAGATTTAGTGTGGGATAACACGAATAAGGCTCTGCTATTTCGCAAAGATATTCTGAATTTAAGCAATCTGGATAACAAAGCCTTGACCGCATTGCTAGAGCGGCTAGAAAATAATGAGCTTGATGAATATGGTGATATCGCCACTTTGATTGGTATTGAGTTTGATGAGAATACCGTTTGGGGTCAGCTTACTGTTCTCGAGCTCAAGCTCTTGATTCATCTTGCGTTACAGCAATTTGATGAGGCGCAAGAATTAGTGGGCGCCTTTCTGCAGTACAACGACAACACCGTCGAGCGAAAACTGTTTTATCAGGCTTTAAATGCAGCCCTTGAAGTTCTGCTAGATGACGATTTGGACATGATTGACTATGAAGTGAACTTCCGTCGGATGTTTGGTGATGCCCGGATAGATGCTGTACTAGGCTCCATCGATGGAAGCATACGTTTTTATGGATTAACGCCAACTAGTATGAAGTTAGAAGGCCTAGATAGGCATCATCGTTTGATGGATAGCTTCAAGAAGTTACACAAAGCACGAGCCAGTAAAGTGGCATCTTGAGTCAAAAAAAATACCAACCCTTGGGTTGGTATTTTTTTAGGATATTCAGAATTATTTTTTCTGATTAATGAGGGCTTGGATTTGATCCAATACAGTTTTGTCTTCCATCGTACTAATATCTCCAGGATCGCGACCCTCTGAGATTGCTTGGAGTGCTCGACGCACAATTTTTCCGGAGCGAGTCTTGGGGAGAAGATTGACGATATAAATTTTTGCTGGTCGTGCAAGAGCCCCCAGTTTTGAATCCACAATCTTCATCAACTCCGCTTCTATATCTGGCGAGTTTTTGCCATCTTTTGTAATAACAAAACCAATTGGAACCTGGCCCTTAAGTTGATCTTCGATGCCAACAACTGCCACTTCAGCCACATTTGGGTAGCTTGAGATGCACTCTTCGATTTCGCGAGTGCCGAGACGGTGTCCAGCTACGTTAATCACATCATCAGTTCGACCGAGGATAAAGAAGTACCCGTCTTTATCTTTAATACCCCAGTCAAATGTTGAGTAGGTTAGCTTCCCAGGGACGGTCTCCCAGTAAGTGCTGACAAAGCGCTTGTCATCACCCCATACCGTTTGCATGCAGCCTGGGGGTAATGGACCCTCAATAACTACTACACCTTTTTTATCTGCACCCAGTTCTTTCCCGGTATTTTCATCGAGTAATTTGATGTTGTAGCCAAACACGGGAACCCCTGGTGAGCCAAATTTATGAGGCATTACTTCCACACCTCTTTGAATTGCTATCATCGGCCAACCTGTTTCAGTTTGCCAATAGTTATCCACGATAGGTTTCTTAATGCCATCATGAATCCAGTTAGCAGTAGGCTCATCTAATGGCTCGCCAGCTAAGAATAGTAGGCGCAGTGAAGAGAGATCATATTTGCTTAAGTATTCTGGGTCCTGTTTTTTTAATACTCGAATAGCAGTTGGCGCCGTAAACATCACTGTGACTTTGTATTGCTCAACTAGGCGCCACCAGATTCCTGGGTCTGGGCGAAGTGGGGTACCTTCATATAGGATTGACGTCATTCCATTAATTAGTGGGCCATAAATAGTGTAGCTATGCCCAACCGCCCAGCCTACATCGGAGGCGGTAAACATTGCCTCTCCTGGGTTTCCACAGAAAATGTATTTCATTGAGGCTGCGAGCGCTACTGCATGACCACCTGTATCTCTTTGAATACCCTTAGGTTTACCAGTCGTGCCGGAGGTATATAAAATATAGGAGGGGTGTGTAGAGTCAACCCATTCAACTGGAACTTCACTATTAAGGTATTTTTGATATTCCGTAGCGTAGTCGAGATCTCTTCCTGCTACACGATTAAAGGGAGTTAATCCACGATCAATTATTAATACTTTGCTTGGTTTGAATTTTGCAACTTCGATTGCTTCATCTAGAAGTGGCTTATAGGGGACAGTTTTCCCCGCACGCATTCCAGATTCCGCAGTAACAATCACAACAGGTTCGGCATCATCAATACGTGTAGCCAGACTGTGTGATGCAAATCCACCAAAAACAACCGAATGAATTGCTCCAAGCCGGGCACAAGCCAGCATGGCAAAAGCAGCCTCAGCAATCATTGGCATATAAATTAAAACGCGGCTACCTTTTTTCACACCATTCTCTTTGAGCATGGCGGCCATGCGATTGACTTCCGTGTAGAGCTCCTTATAGGTATAAGTTCTCTCTTGGTCTGTTTCAGTAGAGACCGCTACTAAGGCAATTTGATCGCCGCGGGTGGCTAGGTGACGATCAATTGCGTTGTGGCATAAATTAGTTAGGCCACCTTTAAACCATTTTGCGAATGGTGGGTTCGAGTAATCCAGTACCTCATTAAAAGGTGTTTTCCAATCAATTAATTTGGCCTGCTCCGCCCAAAATTCAGTGGGACTTTCAATTGAAGTCTGGTGAAATTCTTTGTATGACATAACTTTCCTTGGTATAGATAATTTAATGCGTCAAATTGATATAGCCGAGTGTAAGTGGTTTGGTTAAAAGTTAAATCTACGGGATTACCCTAAATATCAGACATTAGGAGTTTCCCTAGCATCGCTATTTATTCTAAATATTGAATAGATAATCGATGTGTTTTATTTAATATAAATAATTAGGAGCTACTGATGTCAACATCTATTAAAGCAGCCCCAATGACCGCCGAAGAACGTAAAGTTATTTTTGCTTCCTCCTTAGGTACGGTTTTTGAGTGGTACGATTTTTTTCTCTATGGTTCTTTGGCCGCCGTTATTGCCAAGCAGTTTTTCTCAGGCTTAGATTCTGGCTCTGCCTTCATTTTTGCTTTGTTAGCGTTTGCTGCTGGTTTCATCGTGCGTCCATTTGGCGCGTTGGTGTTTGGTCGCTTGGGCGATTTAATCGGTCGTAAATACACCTTCTTGGTTACGATTCTCATTATGGGTGGTGCAACATTTGTGGTTGGTTGTTTGCCTAACTATGCATCGATTGGTGTTGCTGCCCCTGTTATCTTGATTTCTTTACGCATGCTGCAAGGTTTGGCTTTGGGCGGTGAGTATGGTGGTGCTGCTACTTATGTTGCAGAACATGCTCCGGCAGGTAAGCGCGGTGCTTACACATCCTGGATTCAAATGACTGCAACGATCGGCCTCTTTTTATCTTTGCTCGTGATTTTATTCACACGTGAATTTACTGGCCCAGACTTTGATGTTTGGGGTTGGCGTGTACCGTTTTTAGTTTCCATCGTCTTATTGGCAATTTCTGTCTGGATTCGTTTGTCCATGAATGAATCTCCAGCTTTTAAGAAGATGAAAGAAGAAGGCAAATTATCTAAAGCACCTCTGACAGAATCTTTTGGTCAATGGAAAAACTTAAAAGTCGTGCTCCTGGCATTGTTTGGTTTGGTTGCAGGTCAAGCGGTGGTTTGGTACACAGGTCAGTTCTACGCTTTGTTCTACATGACCCAAGTGTTAAAAGTAGACCCTAAGACTGCGAACTTGCTAGTTGCTGCTGCTCTAGTATTGGGTAGTCCATTCTTTGTTGTTTTCGGCTCATTATCTGATCGAATTGGTCGCAAAGTAGTCATCATGGGCGGTTTGTTGTTGGCCATCATTTTGTACATCCCAAATACACCGGTTTCTTTATTTAATGGCTTAACCCACTTTGCTAACCCAGCATTGGAAAAGGCAATGGCAACTGCACCAGCAAGTATTACTGCTGATGTGAATGAATGTACTTTCCAGTTCAACCCAACAGGTACTGCGAAGTTCACAAGCTCTTGTGATATTGCTAAACAAGTGATGGCTTCTAACTCTGCAAGCTATACAACAATCCCTGGCCCAGCTGGTGGCACTGCGGTTGTGAAGATTGGTGATACAGAGATTGCTGGCTACACACCAAAAGGCATGGAGCCAGCTGAAGCCAAAGCGAAAGATGCAGAGTTCAAGAAAGCCATTCGTGAGGCATTGAATGCTGCCAGCTACCCAGCTAAGGCAGATCCAACCCAAATGAATTATGTGATGCTGACTATTTTACTAACCATACTGGTGATGTTGGCAACCATGGTTTATGGCCCAATCGCTGCGATGTTGGTTGAGATGTTCCCAACCCGCATTCGTTACACCTCGATGTCATTGCCATACCATATCGGTAATGGTTGGTTCGGTGGCTTGTTGCCAACGATCTCTTTTGCCTTGGTTGCGCAAAACGGTAATATTTACTACGGTCTCTGGTACCCAATCATCATCGCTACGATGACATTGGTAATCGGTACACTGTTTGTTAAAGAAACCAAAGACGTCGATATCTACGCACGTGACTAAGAGAATTTACTAAGAAGATTTAGTAAGATTTTTTGGCCTGTATTAAACAAAAACCCGATCAGAAATGGTCGGGTTTTTTGTTTATACCCCAGCCTCTTTTTTAAGACTGTCCCAAACTAGATTCATACGCTCAATCTTTTTATATTCATTGGGCATGATCATCCAAAAACTGCGAATAATTTGAATTTCGTGAGGAAGGATTGGCTTCAAATTAGTATCGGCACTCACCATGAAGCTGGGGAGAACCGCAACGCCTAATCCAGAGCGAGCTGCTTCAAGTTGGGACTGAATGCTAGTACTCCGAAATGAAATTTGTTTTGGTTTGCAAATCTCATCGAGATAGCTCAATTCTTTACTAAATAGTAAGTCATCTACATAGCTAATAAATGTTTGCTTATCTAAATCACTTCTACTGGATATTTCAGGATTGGTCTGTAGGTAATCCAGGGATGCGTACAGCTGCAACTGATAGTCCCTCAGTTTGGTAACTAGATAAGGTCCTCGCGTTGGCCGTTGCAGTGCAATGGCAATGTCAGCCTCACGTCGGGATAAATTCACAATACGCGGAAGTGATAGAAGATCAATAGAAAGGCGAGGAAATTTTTTGCCAAGCTTGTGCAGAATAGGGCCAATAACATAGGTGCCAAATCCTTCAGTGGCCCCAACACGGACTGTTCCACTGACTTCAGTATTTTCCGGGGAGATGTTTTTATTAATCCCCGTGATTTGCCCTTCAACCTTATGAGCAATTTCTTGAAGCTGCAAACCAGCTTCGGTTAATTCAAAGCCAACGTTAGTGCGGTTAAAGAGTTGGACGCCTAAATCTCGCTCTAAGGCCTGAATTCGCCGTGAAATAGTGGTGTGGTTTACCCCTAAAGACCTGGCAGCAACGACTAGTTTACCGTCCTTGGCCAAGGCTAAAAAGTACTGTAAGTGATCCCAATTCATTGAATTTATTGGAAATTATTTTATTTTTAAGTGTATTTACATGTGCATTATTGCAGATTAAAGTTGCAAAATATAGTGTTGTTAATACATTTTTATGCATATATCCTTTAGCTCACATATAAGAGTGTGTACTTTCAACCATTATTCAAAGGAAATCTTCATGACAACCACTCCTCCTAATATCCCCTTATTTATTGATGGCAACTTAGTTCAATCAAAAACAACAGAATGGCGAGACATTGTCAATCCAGCTACGCAAGAAGTATTGGCTCGCGTACCTTTTGCAACAGCCGATGAAGTGAATGCCGCGGTTGCAAGCGCACATAAAGCGTTTGCGACTTGGAAGAAGACTTCAATCGGTGCAAGAGCCCGTATTTTTTTAAAGTATCAGCAACTCATTCGCGAAAATATGAAAGAGCTAGCTGCTATTTTGACGGCTGAGCAGGGTAAAACATTGGCTGATGCTGAGGGCGATGTTTTCCGTGGCTTAGAAGTAGTTGAGCATGCTACTGCAATTGGTAACCTTCAATTGGGCGATTTTGCTAATAACGTTGCTGGCGGTGTCGATACATATAGTCTCTTACAGCCAATCGGTGTTTGTGCTGGCATTACGCCATTTAATTTCCCGGCAATGATTCCATTGTGGATGTTCCCAATGGCCATTGTTACTGGTAATACTTTTATCTTGAAGCCCTCTGAGCAAGATCCGATGGTAACGATGCGTTTAGTTGAGTTAGCAGCGGAAGCAGGCGTTCCTGCAGGTGTTCTCAACGTTATTCATGGTGGTGAATCTGTTGTAAACGGCATCTGTGATCATCCTGATATTAAGGCTGTTTCCTTTGTGGGCTCAACCCGAGTTGGTACTCATGTGTATAACCGTGCTTCACTAAGTGGTAAGCGGGTTCAGTGCATGATGGGTGCAAAAAATCACGCCGTTATCATGCCAGATGCAAATAAGGAGCAAACCTTAAATAGCTTGCTCGGTGCTGCATTCGGGGCTGCTGGTCAGCGTTGTATGGCTATTTCTGTGGCCATCATGGTTGGCGATGCCAAAAATTGGGTTGCTGATTTGGTAGAAAAATCTAAAACTTTAAAAGTACATGCTGGCGTTGAGCCAGGTACAGATGTAGGTCCGTTAGTTTCACAAGCCGCTTATAGCCGCGTAAATAGTTTAATTGATAAAGGCACTACTGAAGCTAAGCTCGAATTAGATGGTAGATCAGTCAAGGTAGCTGGCTATGAGAATGGAAACTTTGTTGGACCGACTATTTTTTCTGATGTGAAGCCTGGCATGACCATTTACGATCAAGAGATTTTTGGTCCAGTGCTCTGCCTTAGCTTTGCAAAAGATATTGATGAAGCTATTGCTATGATTAATAAGAATCCAAATGGCAATGGAACAGCTATCTTTACTCAGTCCGGCGCGGCTGCTCGTAAATTTCAAGAAGAAATCGACATTGGACAGGTTGGCATTAACGTTCCAATTCCAGTACCCGTCCCAATGTTCTCTTTCACTGGCTCACGTGCCTCTAAATTGGGTGACTTAGGCCCATATGGTAAGCAGGTTGTTGCCTTCTATACCCAAACTAAAACAGTTACTGCCCGTTGGTTTGATGACAGTACTGCTTCTGCAGGTGTAAATACAACCATTAGTTTGAAGTAAGGAATTGATATGACATATGAAAATATTATCCTGAGTACTCACGGAAAAGTAGCGCTCATTACGCTCAATCGTCCGAAGGCATTAAATGCCTTAAGTCCTGACCTCACCAGAGAGTTGGGTGAGGCGCTCGATTCAATAGAGCATGATCCTAAAATTGCTGCCGTAGTTCTCACTGGTAGTGAGAAGGCTTTTGCCGCAGGCGCAGATATTAAGGTCATGAAAGACTGGACTTATATGGATGTTTATAAGTCTGACTTTATTACTGCAACCTGGGAGAGAATCACTCAGTTTCGTAAGCCAACGATTGCTGCAGTTGCTGGATACGCACTCGGAGGTGGTTGCGAGTTAGCGATGATGTGTGATTTCATCATTGCTGCTGACACTGCCAAGTTTGGCCAACCAGAAATTACAATCGGCACCATTCCTGGAGCGGGTGGCACACAGCGTTTGACTCGTGTAGTTGGTAAAGCTAAAGCGATGGAAATGGTTTTGACTGGTCGCATGATGGATGCTGCAGAGGCTGAGCGTGCAGGTTTAGTGACTCGTATCGTGCCAGCAGATCAATTGATTGCCGATGCTTTGAAGACTGCAGAAAAGATTGCCTCAATGTCGCTTCCAATCGCCATGATGGCCAAAGATGCCGTCAATAGAGCGTATGAAGTATCGCTGAATGAAGGAATTCATTTTGAGAGACGTCTTTTCCATTCTACATTTGCAACTGAGGATCAAAAAGAAGGTATGAATGCTTTCTCTGAGAAACGTCCTCCAGTATTTAAAGATAAATAAACAGCAAAAGGTCAAATATGAAATTAGGATTTATTGGCTTAGGTAATATGGGCGCACCAATGGCGCGGAACCTCTTAAAAGCAGGTCACGATTTAGTTGTTTTTGATGTGATACAGAGCAATGTTGATGCGTTAGTGAACCATGGGCAAGGGCGCGTTACGGCAGCCGCAACTCCAGCAGCAATTTTATCTGGCGGTGTAGATGCAGTTATCACTATGCTTCCAGCTGCCCAACATGTTAAATCGGTCTACTTGGGTAGCGATGGACTTCTCTTCCCAAACGTCAAGGGAGTAGTGTTGATTGATTCTTCGACAATTGATCCTATGTCTGCTCGAGAAGTAGCTAAGGCTGCTGCCGATAAAGGCGCATTGATGTTAGATGCTCCAGTATCTGGCGGTACTGGCGGCGCTGAAGCGGGAACACTAACTTTTATGGTTGGTGGTGAAGAGTCCCTCTTTAATCAAATGAAGTCTTTGCTGCAAGCTATGGGTAAGAACATTGTGTATTGCGGTGGTGCGGGTAATGGTCAAGTTGCTAAAGTGGCAAACAATATGCTCTTGGGTATCTCTATGATTGGTACTGCTGAGGCCATGGCACTTGGTGTTTCCTTAGGTATGGACCCGAAAGTATTAGCCGGAATTATTAATACTTCTAGTGGACGTTGCTGGAGTTCAGATACTTACAACCCTTATCCAGGCGTATTAGAGAATGTGCCTTCCTCACGGGGTTATACCGGCGGTTTTGGTTCTGATCTCATGCTCAAGGATCTGGGTTTGGCTACTGAAGCCGCTAAACTCTCAAAGCAGCCTGTACCCCTTGGAAGTTTGGCTCAGCAGATCTACCAAACATTCAGTATGCAGGGATATGGCGGTCTAGACTTTTCCGCCATCATTAAAATGTTTACTAAGAAATAAGCTTTACTCGAGAGATATCTGATGAGCGATGAAATTCTTTTCCAGAAAAAAAATGGTTTAGGTCTAATTACCTTAAATCGCCCCAAGGCTTTAAATGCTTTAAGTTACCCAATGATTCAGTTGATGGATAAGGCTTTAAGGGAGTGGGAAAAGGATCCAGAGGTATTAGCTGTTTTGGTTAGGGGCGAGGGAGAGAAAGCCTTTTGTGCTGGTGGTGATATTCGTAGCCTTTATGAGAGCATTACCTCGGGAAGCGATGAACACACTCATTTTTTTAAGGATGAATACATTCTAAATGAATATATTTATAACTACTCCAAGCCATACATTGCCTTGATGAATGGGTATGTCATGGGCGGCGGCATGGGAATCTCCCAGGGCGCCAGCTTTAGGGTGCTTACAGAGCGTTCAAAAATTTCGATGCCTGAAGTAGCGATTGGATTCTTTCCAGACGTAGGCGGTAGCCATTTTTTAGCAAAATGTCCAGGCAGTCTGGGTGATTACTTGGCGCTTACAGGTGTGACATTAAATGGTGAAGATTCTCTATATGCCAATCTAGGTGACTGGGTACTGGCTTCCGATCAAATCAATGCATTTTTGGAAAAATTAGAAACGCTCAGTGGTAATAGTCCTGTAGCAGAACAGGTCAAAAAGATTCTGCTGAGCTTAGGCGCTCGCAATACACCAGTTAACCCATCTTTAGCAGAAAGGCGTCAAGTGATTGACGCTATTTTTTCCTTGAATAGTGTTGTTGATATTATGGCAGGACTCGATCGTGCGGCAGTAGCTGGTCCAGCATGGATTGGTGAGATTGCAACGCTCATGAAACAGCGCTCTCCTGTTGCTATGGTTGGTGCTCGCGAAACAATTCATAGGGGTAAGAAGCTCTCACTTTCAGAGTGTTTTGCTATGGAACTCGAGCTAGGTGCGCGTTGGATTGAGGTGGGTGATTTTATCGAAGGCATTCGAGCGTTGATTATTGATAAAGATAATTCACCTCAATGGGCTTACACATTGCCTGAGTTAACTGAGCAAAAGATACAAAGCCTATTCCCATCGTTACCAAAGATTTAATCATTACAAGGATCTATTCATGTCATTTCTCGATCTAACAGAAGAACAGGTTATGGTTCAAGATATGGCAAAAGATTTTGCTAAGAATGAGCTTGCTCCGAACGGAGAGCGCTGGGATCATGAGGGCTGGATTGATGATGCTGTTATCGCGCAAATGGGCGAGCTTGGTCTTATGGGTATGGTGGTTCCAGAAGAATGGGGTGGAGCTAATGTGGACTATATTTCTTATGCGCTTGCTGTGGAAGAAATATCAGCAGGTGATGGTGCGGTTGGCGCCATCATGAGTATTCATAACTCTGTTGGCTGTGGTCCTATTTTGAAATACGGTACCGATGCTCAAAAAGAGACTTGGTTGCCAGACTTAGCAAGTGGTAGATCGATCGGCTGTTTTTGTTTGACTGAACCTCAAGCGGGTTCGGAGGCCAACAACTTAAAAACGAAAGCCGTCCTGAAGGATGGTTCATGGACTTTAAATGGTTCAAAACAATTTGTAAGTAATGGCAAGAGAGCTAAATTAGCGATTGTTTTTGCTGTTACCGATCCAGAGCTTGGAAAAAAAGGAATATCAGCGTTTTTAGTGCCAACAGATACGCCAGGTTTCATTGTGAACCGTGTGGAGAAAAAATTAGGTATTCGTGGCTCTGATACTTGTGCAATTACATTAGATAACTGCGTTATTCCTGAAGCAAATATATTGGGTCCGAGAGGTAAAGGTCTCGCTATTGCATTATCTAATCTTGAGGGTGGTCGTATTGGTATAGCTGCGCAAGCTTTGGGAATCGCTAGGGCAGCATTTGAGTCAGCCTTGAAGTATTCAAAGGAGCGAATTCAGTTTGGAGTGCCATTAATCGATCATCAAAGCGTTGCTAATTTCTTGGCAGATATGCAAACGCAAATTAATGCTGCACGTTTATTGATACTGCAAGCTGCGAGTATGAAAGAACGGGGGCTTCCTTGTTTATCTGAGGCATCACAAGCGAAGTTATATGCCTCGGAAATGTCTGAAGCTGTGTGCTCAAAGGCTATTCAGATATACGGCGGATATGGATACCTTGAGGACTATCCGGTTGAGCGTTATTACCGCGATGCCCGTATTACTCAGATTTATGAGGGCACCAGTGAAGTGCAAAGATTGGTTATTGCACGCACTCTAAAAGAGCTAGATTTGTAATATTCCCCATAACTGCCTACCAATACCGTGTCATTGAGGCAGTAAATAGCGAGCAAATGAGGGTTCAAGTAAAGCTCTTAGTACCAATTTTTGATACTACTAAGAGTAATGTCTTGGGGCCAAAACCTCATTTAAAGGTTTGAAATGAAGGTTTTGAAAATATATGTTGCTTTGCAACAAAAAAATCTTGCTTTTGGAAAATAGGGCTCTTAAAATGGTGCGTTGCAATAAAAAACCCATTTACTTCAAGTTAGGATAAATTATGTTTCAAACTCAATTAAACGATCAATTTGCTAATGCACAAGCTAAAGCAATCGAAAACGCAAAACATTTGGCGCAAGTTGCTGTTGACAGCGCTCAAGAATTAGCTGAAATCAACCAAGCCGCTGCTAAAGACGCTTTGGTAGTAGCTCAAGACACAAGTGCACAATTGTTGGCTGCTAAAGATCCACAGCAATTGGCTAAGTTGGCTCAGCCTGAAGCTGCTCAAGAAGTTGCTAAGTATGCTGCTGCTTACCAAGCTAAAGTAAGCCAAGTTGTTCGCAACGGCAATAAAGAAGTTGCTCAAGTAGTTGACGCTTCTATTGATGACGCACGTACTGATTTGGTTAACTTTGTTGCAGAAGCTACCAAGACAGCTCCTGCAGGTGCCGAGGCTTATGTTTCTGCATTCAAAACTGCATTTGAAACCTCACTCCAACAGTTCGACCAAGTTCGTGCAACTGCAACTGATGCATTTGCTAACTTTGAGAAGAGTGTTGATGCTGCTTTGGCAAACATTCAAGGTCAATACAATGTTAAGCCAGCAGCTAAAAGCCGTAAAGCTATTGTTTAATTAAGCGCCTTAGTTCGTTTTACTGTTTTATTAAAAGCCACCTTCGGGTGGCTTTTTCATTTCTAATTTCTTAAGCTGTTTACTCAATCCAAGTAATAAAGTTTTCTTTTGACTTTCTTACTTTTTCCAGGTTCACCAGCCAATCCTCATCTGCATTTCTATAGCCCAGGGGTAGCATCACTACGCTACGCAAACCTTTTGCTTTGAGATTGAGGATTTCATCCAATGCTGCAGGATCAAAACCTTCCATTGGGGTGCAATCCACTTGCTCATCAGCTGCCGCGATGAGGGCGGTACCCAAGCCAATATAAGCTTGTTTCGCTGCATGGTTGTAATTGGTTTCAGCATCTCGTAGGGGATAGCTGCTCAGTAATTTTTGACGATAGATGTCTCCAGCCTCACTTTTGAAGTTGCGAATCTTTTCCGTCATATCAAATGCGTTATTTATACGATCTGCCGTATAGGTATCCCACGCAGCAAATACCAGTAAATAAGATGAGTCAACAATTTGTGTTTGACCCCAAGCAATGGCCTTAATCTTTTCGCGGATTGCTTGATTACTAATGACTAGTATTTCATAAGGCTGCAAGCCGCTGGAGCTGGCGGTTAAGCGAATTGCCTCCAAAATGTTCGCCACTTTTTCAAGTGGTACGGATTTTGTAGGATCCATTTTTTTGGTTGCGTAGCGCCACTGCAGTTTTTCAATCAAGTTCATTCCGATTCCCTAGGATTTAATGGATTAAATAGATGGTTCAGTGTAATTTATATCGTAACCAAGCGTTCAGCAGATTCAAACGCGTTAATATGGTGCTATTCAAAAAATGAAGACTTCCACATGAATCAAATTGAAATTATTCGATCTGTCAGTGATGTAATGGATGCCCTGGGGGTTGCGGTTGTCTCACTTGGCGTCTTATGGGGCCTTTTCTGTTTTGCGAATGGCTTCATTACTCAAACTGCCGATATAGCCTATAAAACTTTTCGCATTCAGATTGTGCGATCCCTCATATTGGGTCTAGAGGTTTTGGTAGCTGGCGACGTGATCCGTACTGTGGCGATCAGCCCAACGCTGACTAGCGTCGCGGTATTGGGTGCCATTGTGTTAATTCGCTGTTTCTTAAGTTGGTCATTAACCTTGGAGATTGATGGGCGTTGGCCTTGGCAAGCGCCTAGACCTAGTCAATCTGAGTAGCCAATGTTGATGTGGTAAGCGAGCAAGTGAATAAAAAAAGGGAGTCCAATGAACTGGCTCCCTTGAGTTTTAGTGCTTAGAGGCTAGTTATGCAGCAACTGCTTCTAATGGCTCAGCAACCGAAGAGCGGATGAGGTAATCAAATGCTCCGAGCGATGCTTTAGCACCTTCACCCATGGCAATGATGATTTGCTTATAAGGAATGGTTGTGCAATCACCAGCCGCAAATACGCCCGACAATGAAGTTTCACCTTTGGCATCAACAATCACTTCGCCATGCTTTGATAGCTCTAAAGTGCCTTTAAGCCAGTCGGTATTCGGCAACAAGCCAATTTGCACAAAGATGCCTTCGAGTTCAATCGTGTGCTCAGTATTGTTTACGCGGTCTTGATAGCGCAATCCATTCACCTTGCCACCTTCGCCTAATACTTCCTTAGTAAGAGCACTCATGATGACAGTGACATTAGGCATGCTAGCCATCTTCCTTTGCAATACAGCATCGGCGCGTAATTTGCTATCAAATTCGATTAAGGTGACGTGGCTCACGATACCCGCCAAATCAATTGCAGCCTCAACGCCAGAGTTTCCGCCACCAATTACGGCAACACGTTTGCCTTTAAACAAGGGGCCATCGCAGTGCGGGCAATAGGCAACACCTTTGCCGCGATATTCTTGTTCACCAGGAACATTCATCTCTCTCCAGCGGGCGCCAGTGCTGACGATGACAGCTTTACTGGTGAGTACTGCGCCATTGACTAATTCCACTTCAATGCCATGATCCGTTTTGCGTAATGCATTGGCACGTTGCAAGTTCATGATATCGACTTCGTAAGTCTTCACATGTTGCTCAAGCGCTTGAACTAATTTAGGCCCCTCAGTCTCTTTAACGGAGATAAAGTTTTCAATGCCCATAGTGTCCATGACTTGACCGCCAAAGCGTTCAGCCACAATACCAGTTCGAATACCTTTGCGAGCAGCATAAATTGCAGCAGCAGCACCGGCAGGGCCACCACCGATCACTACTACATCATAGGGGTCTTTAGCGGAAAGTTTTGCAGCTTCCTCCTTAGGGCTTGTAGTGTCGAGCTTGGCAACAATCTCTTCAACGCTCATACGACCTTGACCAAATACTTCGCCATTGAGGATTACGGTTGGTACCGCCATGATTTGGTATTGATCGACCAAACCTTGATACAGCGCACCATCAACCATTTCATGAGTCACATTGGGGTTGAGGGCTGCCATGAGGTTGAGTGCTTGCACAACATCCGGGCAGTTATGACATGACAAAGAGATAAATGTCTGGAAGCTGAGCTTGCTTTCTAATCTAGTAATACGATCAATCACTTCTTGCTCTACCTTGGCTGGGTAGCCACTAGATTGCAAAATAGCTAAGATGAAAGAGGTCAACTCATGACCCATTGGCAGGCCAGCAAAGGTGATACGTGCCGCTTGATCTTGTTTGCTTACAGTGAAGCTAGGGATGTGATCAGCCTTACCGTCTGTTTTGACGGTGATCTTATCGGACTGTTCTGCTACTTCGTTTAGGAGTTCTAACATTTGCTTAGAACTGTCGCCCTCATCTATGCTAGCAACTAAAACGATAGGGCTAACGATCTTTTCAAAATAAACCTTTAATTGAGATTTGATATTGGTATCAAGCATGATGATTTCCTTGGGTATTTTTTAGGTGAGTCTATTGGGCAGGATCTTGTCCTCTCCAATAGACTCTCTTCAAGAGAGTCTATGGATGAGCTACTTAACTAAGCAACTTAGATCTTGCCTACCAGATCTAAAGATGGAGTCAAGGTTGCAGCGCCTTCTTTCCACTTCGCTGGGCAAACTTCGCCTGGGTGTGCAGCTGTGTACTGAGCGGCCTTCAACTTACGCAATGTCTCAGAAATATCACGAGCGATTTCATTT
>Ga0209188_1002029_pt1 | contig 15335 bp, 21 predicted proteins | sample C_130625_EF_Meta_FD_187307 | JGI IMG/M metagenome (GOLD analysis project Ga0209188, IMG submission 187307) | Freshwater microbial communities from Lake Croche, Canada to study carbon cycling - C_130625_EF_MetaG (SPAdes) (version 2) | ecosystem: Environmental > Aquatic > Freshwater > Lake...
TTTTAGTTATTTGTATAGTTACTGGTCCTGTTATTGTATTGAATGTATTTGATGATTCTAATAAATCATTGTAAGTATCTTCATCTATGGTAATAGATTGTGTTGTGATTATTAAAGAATTAGCGTGTGTCTGTGTTATCACTTTTTCAAAATGATGTAACATAGATTGTTCTGTGAGAGAATATTTATTATTGATATAACTATCAAAGACTCTGTTTGACATTGGCCAGTCCCATTGTGGGTCGAGAAATTGATTGGAAATTAAAACAATCCAAAATCTTTCTACACTTTCATAATATTTGTGTGCAATAATTTCTGGTGTATCTGTGTCTTTTATGTCATATTCGTAAAATAACAAAGGATCATTTATCAAACTAGAGATGATACTAGCTCTAGCTAAAATATTGGTAACAATTTGAGAAGTATGATTTCCAGTTACTAATAATTTTGGTAAAGTTTTAAAGTATTCCATTTTTAATAACCACCAGTTTCAATTGAATTTCTGTCAACAAGTTCTATTTCTTTGAAACTTAAAGTAAGAGCTGTTTGTACAGGAGAACCATCTTCGTATGTAGACCATGTACCATTTGGTGCATAATTTACTGTAACATCCGTAAGAACACAAGGTTTTATTTTGTTTATATTTTTATTTTCTTTGCCATCATACAAAAATGTTATGTTAAACACTGATGGTGGTGTAAAAAAGAAGCCAGCTCCACCTGTTTGTATGGTTGGTGCTGCATTTTTTCTAAAAGATTTAATGATATCTCTTATTTCTTTGGCCTCTGAAGAAGAATAAGGTGTAAGAGTAAATGACATACTAAATGTTCTAAATTCTATACCTTCAAACAAAACTTGTTCTTGTGGGTTAAAAACATAACCAAAAGAATTTAGTGCTACTTTAGCCGCACTGTTTTGAAAAGCAGACAATGCCATTGATGGTACTTTACCAAGAAAAGGAATTGAACTGGCGGCTTCTAATATACCTATTTGATTATAGTTTGCACCTTGACTGAATTCTGCATTATCTGGCATATACAAAGTTATTGTGTCTCCAGATTTTGAATATGGAGTTTTTGTTGAACCAATTATTTTTTTTACTTGTTCATTTGCAGTACCGCTAGTAATTGCATTAAGTCCATCTTGAAAAAGAGTACCGGCAATCGCCCCTGGTATTTCTGTGATAGTTTTATTATCAGTTACTGCAGCAAGTTTAGCTTGCTCTTCTTTAAATGCATCAGTTACTGCATTTGTTTTATCTGTAAAAGATTTTTGTACATCTCCCCATGTTGCAGCTACCACTTCAGTTGCTTGAAATTTAACTGAATGTAATTTTTTTGGACTGTTTAAATCACTTGGATAGGTAAGTTTTATTGGTGCATATAGATTTCTTTCTAAAGATTTCAATGGACCATTATCAAGATTTTCACCTGATTCTCCTGATGTAGTCGCATTTTGTTGTATTACTGGATCGCCTATAGCCATTTTTTTCCTATATTCTAAAAAGATGTATATATATTATTTATGGCATATTCAGGACAATTTAAACCTTCAAACCCTCAAAAATACATTGGGGACTACAAAAACATCATATATCGCTCAAGTTGGGAAGCAAGAGTGATGACTTGGCTCGACAAAAATCCAAGTATTGTGTCTTGGTCGTCAGAGGAAGTTGTCGTACCATATATTTCTCCTGTTGATGGAAGATGGCACCGATACTTTCCTGATTTCGTGGTCAAGGTCAAGGATAAGAATGGTACATTGAAAACCATGATGTTGGAAGTCAAACCAAAGAAACAAACACAAGAACCAATTATACAAAGACGAGTTACCAAAAGGTATATCACCGAAGTTACCACATGGGGTGTCAATCAAGCCAAATGGAAGGCTGCAACTGAATACTGTTTAGACCGTAATTGGGAATTTAAGCTTATCACTGAGGACCATCTAGGCCTGTAACTAAATAAGGCATGGATAAAAAACCCTCACTCCTTACTACTCTTGCTGAACAGAAGTCTGCCGCAGAATTGCAGACAATGAGCCGTGAGTCATTGAAATGGTTGACTCAAAAAGTTGCAACACTTAAAAATCCAAGAGCAATTTCTGTTGCAATAACCAGAGAAAAGAACAGGTTTGTACCAAGGGGTCTCAAACCACAACCAAATGTTACCAAAAGATTCAGAATTGGCAGTATGTATTTCTTTGTATATGATCCAAAAGGCAAAAACCAACTGGATTATTATGATAGATTCCCTCTGGTGATACCACTTGAATCTTATTCTGATGGTTTCCTAGGATTAAACCTACATTACCTACCAATGCGGTATAGAGTGTATTTTATGCGAAAGTTGATGCCACGTGCAGTCCTGAACGATGATAATGAAATTATGCGTCTGCGTATATCATATGAAATCCTAGACGCCTCCAGAAAATATAAAGAGTTTAGGCCGTGCCTCAAACGATACTTATACTCACATATAAGGTCTAGAATACTTGCCGTTGAACCAGAAGAATGGGATATTGCAATGTATTTACCAGTTCAACAATTCAAAAAAGCACCAGTATCTCAAGTTTGGAAAGAATCCGTAGAAGAAATAAGGAATTCATAAATGGCAGGTTTACAAAATTTCATACACAGTTTCACAACTGATTTGGCCAGACCAAATCGTTTTGATGTACTTTTGAATTTACCCGATGCATTGCTTGGTAGTACTGGAATACCATCAAATTATAAAGATGGAATGAGATATCGTTGTGAAGTGGCGCAATTACCAGGTAAAACCTTTGACACGGTAGAACAGAAAACATATGGTCCGATAGAAAAATTTCCTAATCTTGTTACATATACTGATATTGATTTGACATTTATTGTTGATGATACTATGGGTGTAAAGACTACGTTTGATATGTGGTTGACTTATATCAATTCAAGAACAACAAACAATTTTAAATATAAATCAGATTATGTCTCAGATATAAAAATTTATCAATATAGTCTAGCAAATAAATTTACATATGGTGTGAATTTGATTAATGCTTATCCAATATCAATGAATCAAATGGATTTGGACTGGAGTTCGGATGGTTATCACAAATTAACTGTGACTTTTGCTTATACCTATTGGGAACAAGTGTATTAATATTATTTTTAAGGAGTTATTATGGCTTTACCAAAAATTGATGTGCCAACATATGAAATTGAATTACCACTTTCTAAAAAGAAAATCAGATATCGTCCATTTCTAGTTAAAGAACAAAGAAACTTATTGATGGCCATGGAATCTAGCGAATCTAGTTCTGTACATGATTCCATTAGAGACATTCTTCATAATTGTACTTTGACAGAAGATATTGATATTGACAAATTGCCAATTATTGATATTGAATATTACTTTATTAACCTGAGAGCTAAATCTGTTGGTGAAGTAGTCGAATCAAAGTATCGTTGCAATAATGAGGTCGATGGCCAAGAATGTAACAACATTATGGAACATAACATTAATTTGTTGAATATTAAAGTAGGTATGGATAATACAATATCACCAGAAATTCAACTGACCGATAAACTTTCTATCAAAATGAAATATCCAGAATTTGGTATCATTAAAGATTCTGTCAATATTATCAATGAAACGGAACTTACATTCAATATGTTGGCCCGTAGTATTGAATACATTTATGATGGCGAACAATTTTATTATGCAAATGAAACACCAATTTCAGAGTTGATAGAATTTGTTGAAAATTTAAATCAAACACAGTTTGAAAAGATTGAGAATTTTTTTAACAATCTACCAAAGATGAAAGAGAAAATTGAAATGACTTGTAGTAAATGTGGTTTTCACCATTCATTTAAATTAGAAGGACTTGAAAGTTTTTTCGTATAACCTTTCGCCATGACAATTTGAGAAATCATTATAAAACAAATTTCTCGTTGATGCAACATCATAAGTATAGTTTGACTGAATTGGACAATATGATGCCATGGGAAAGGGACATATACATTGCGATGTTAGTCCAATATATTGAGCAGGAAAACCAAAGAATAAAAGAGAGAATAAAGAAATAAAATGGCAGAACCAGCAGTAGAGACAAAAGATACCGTTAAAAAATTATCCTTTGGTGGTGTTGGCAAGTCTTTACTCGGCGGTGCCAAAAAATCCGTAATTAAAACTGTTGATTTTTTACATAAAAAGTTTGGTTCGACCAAACACATTGATGAAGGTAAAAAACTATCAAATACGGAATGTCTTGGTGAAATCTACAAGATGATGAAAATTATGGATGAGGATAAAAAACTTCGCCGTGAAATTGCTATTAATAATTCGGAACAAGAACAACATGAAAAAGACCAAAGAAATAAAGAAATAATATCCGCTTTAACTGGTAAAAAATTTAAGAAAACTAAATTTAAACCTAAAAGGAAAATTAAAACCAAAAAGAAAGTTAAAGCAACAAAAATTTCTGAATCTGCCGGCTTTTCTCTTGGTGACCTTGGTACTATAACTTTAGGCACTGCTGCTGTCATTGGTACTGGTGCGTTAATGACTGCACCAACATCTGCTTTTGCGAATACTATGAAAATGGAACAAGGCGCTAAAAGCCGTGAAGAAGCTTTAAAGAAAGCTCATAAATCAGTAAAAGATAGAGATAATTCTCTATCTTATGGTGTCATTAGTCTATCATCAATAAGAACAGAAGGCAAAGATAATTCAAGTTTAGATTCATTTATCAAAGATAATCCACAATTTAAACTTCCTGATCCTGGCCAAGGCGGAAAAAATCCAAATTTTATAGAACAATGGAATAAAATTCCATCTGAAGAATTGCTTGATGCTCAAGAGAAATGGTATCAAACTCATGTTTTTAATCCAGCAACAAGATTACTAGAATCTTCAGGTGTGGATCCTAAAATATCTTCTGATGAAAGAGTTCGTGCTTTTATGGCAGACAGAGGAAACCAAGTTGGTACAGCTGGTTCCGAAAAAGCAATTAAAAAATCCAAAGCCAATGAAGCAAAAACACCAGAAGAATTTATAGATAAAATGACTGAATATGATGTAGCTAATGTAGAAGAACAATTTCCAAAATACTTAGCACAATATCCAGACCGCAAAGATGCTTTAATTAGAAGAATGATTAATAGAAAAAATCTTTCTCTTAAAATTGAAAGTAAAGGTGCAACCAGTTCCAATATTACAATAAAACCACCCGCTTTACCAACTCATCATACACCAGAACAGGATGCAAAACAAGACAAAACAATTGTAGTTCAAGAAAATAAAAATACATCAACAGATGATGAACTTGAAAAACAAAGGTTAAAATACGAAAAAGATTTTGAAAATTTTGTAGATATGGGTTTAGATACCAAACAACCACCCGTTGTATCGAAACCACAATTGTGGAAATCCATGACTTCTCTGTATGAAAATGACAACATCTTATACACAGAACAGGAAAAATTATATGTAGAAAGACAAAAACAAAAACTTGCAGAAGTTTATGGTTTTAAAAGTTGGGCTGAATATGAAAGAGTTTCGGAAGAAAGAATTGCAAAAAGACATGAAATTTTAGATGCACAACAAAGAGAATATGAAGAAAATCAAAGAAAAATTCAGGAAAAATTATTAGAATCTGTAAATAATACCACAAATATTAGTACAATTGTGCAAGAGTCAACGGAAATAAAAAAAGAAACTGGTAATGAAGTGCCTTTATTGATATTGAAAATGGAAGAAATTACTAATAAATTAAAGGTACCTCTAGAAGAAGGAATATACAGTCCGTATATCTATAATGAATAAGAGAACTAAAAATGGATAATAAGTTAAACTACCAACAAGCCAGAAGTGTAAGGTCTCAATCACTTAAAGATGTGATTGCTGATGAATTGATTCGTGGTAAAGGTTTAGGATCTTCTATCACAGGTGCTATAAGTCTGAAAACACAAGCCAGAATGAAAGGAATCAAAGAAAAATTTGATCCACTTAATATTATTAAGTTTTTGACATTTGGTTCTCGTTTAGGTCCTGCTTTGTATGGCAAACTCTTTGGTCGTTCACAAAAAGATATTGAATATTTTGCTGGTCGTGCAAAACCAATTGGTCGTGGTAAACAAAAACTGGTTAAAGATAGAACAGATGATGGTGATGAAGATACCAGTGGAATGAAAACAGTACTGAATCAGATGCTTACTTTTATGAAAAAAAGCCGTGAAGATGATTTATTGATGTATGAAAAAGAAAATAATCTAAAAGAAAGTAATAAATTACATGAAGAAAAAAGACACAAAGATTTATTAAAAGCATTAGGTGCAAGAACTACTGAAGTACCTACAGCCACTATTGAAAAACCAAAAGAAGATAATGGATTTTTAAATGGATTGATGGATTCTATCAAAAAATTGATTGAAGGCATGGAAGCAAAGATAAGAGATGTTATAGAATCTGTAAAAAATATTTCTAAAATGTTAGGTAGTATAAACAATATTGCTAAACTAATTCAAAATGTTGCTTGGTTACTACGAGTAGTAAGAACGCCGACAATATTGTTTCTTGCTGGTCTGGCGTTGTTTGAATTCGACAAATGGGTATCTAAAAAAGTAGATGATGCTATGGATGTTGCTGAAAAAGAAGCAATTGAACGTGGCGATGTTACATCATTACGAAAACATTTGGAAAATAGAAATAAGAAAAATCTTGATAAAGCTGCTCGAACTGGTGATGCGCTGGATGCTGGAGTGTATACCGATCCAATGACTATAGGTAATATAATGGTAAATCCAGCTGAAATAAGAAAAAAAACAAAAGAATCATTTGAATTTGCCGCCAAAACAGAAACGGATCAATTAAAAAGACAAAAGGCTATTAATGCTTTACAAGAAATTGAAGCTGATACACAAAGTAGGAAATTGGAGTATTTGAAAAAAAATAATATTGATGTTAAATCAGCAACACCTCAACAATTGCAGGCCGCACAAGATTATGCTGATGAGAAAATTGATATAAAAGGACTTCCTACTTGGGTAAAACCAGCAATACCAGCAAAAGTAGTTACTCCATTAAGTAAAACAGATAAAGAAACTCTAACAACTGTACAAGATATTCCTGCTAACTTTTGGAAATGGTACCAACAACCAGACGCAACAGCAAATACAGAAGATGCGAAGATGTATCAAAAAATGTCTAAGGTGATTGCAGATAATCCACTTGGACCTTGGGAATTTGACAAAAAAATTCCTGGTTATAATGAATGGAATAGAACAGTACCTAAACCTATGCCTGCGGCCGGTAAACAAAGTTCTCTAAATGATTTGATACAGGATAATATAGATTTAAAATTAATTGACAGTACTTCTTCAATTCAAAAGAATAAAGCAGCACAAGAGAAAATTAATTCGGCAAGTACCAAAGTTGCATCAAGTCAAAGTATTCCTATGCCACTTTCAAGGAATCAAGATTCCACTTATAACAGAATGTTGTATAATTCCATTAGGGTCGTATAAAAAACCCCGCACTAGGCGGGGTCTAAACAAAGTTCTGAGAAAGGAACTTTTGTTTAATCTTGTGCCAACTTGGCAAAATATGCCATGTCATCTTCATCGGCCATTTCCATTTCAGGTTCAGCCACAGGTTTCTTAGGTGCAGATTTCATCTGTTCAACTGTAGTCTTAGTAACAGGTTTCTCACCATTCAAGCCTAGGACCTTTTCCAGACGGTCTTTCAACGCATCATAGGTCTTGAATTCTTTATCAGCAACCAACTCTGATAAAGCGTGTTCTGATTTCCAAACCTTTTCAAGTTCATCATCGTCATCCAACAATGCTGATGGAGATTCAAATTCGGACTTGTCATAGTTTTGGTAACCCTCAACTTTACGAATCTTCAACTTGAAGTTAGCACCTTTCCACAAATCAAATGGATTGATTGCTTGTTCATCAGCGAACTGAGGATTCATTGCTTCTGTAATCTTATCAAAGATTTTCTTACCAAATTTGAACAACATTACTTTGCCTTCATTTTCAGGATGTTTTGGATCGCTGACAATGTATACGTTAGCAACATAATTCAATTTACGCTTTTGTTTGCGTACAATTTCTTTGTTAGCTTCAATGCCTGAATTCCACAAAGTAGAATTGTGTTCACACACAGGACATTGTTGATTCTTAGTTGTCAAACAGTTGTCAATAAGCCAACCAGAAGGACCTTGAAAACCATGACCAAAGATTTTAACCCAAGGTAATCCATCTTCACCATCAGCGGGTGATGCTGGTAAGAATCGGATTGTTGCCATGCCGTTACCTGCTTTGTCAACTTCGGGACGCCAGAATTTCTCTTTGTCGGAGGCACCTTCTGGTGAAGCGTTGAGTGCTTCTACGGCTGTTTTGAGTTTGTCCAGATTGCCTGAACTCTTTTTCATTTTTGAAAAATCTACCATTGTATTACCTTTCTAGTATTAACGGAGTATGAACGGATTATCCACATTATTCATTATATAACAATATTTAGGCGTTGTCAAAGCCAAACTTTCAACATTGCCAAGGTGGCCGGCACATTATTATGCCAAATTGCTCGACCACCTGCTCTACGCCAATCATCAATAACACTTACAGTATCATCAATAATCAATGCAGTCGGTTCAGCAAACTTATATTTCAGTTGTTTACCTGGAACAAAGTTTTGCTTGAATGTAATACCATGAGTTTTAAGCCATTCTTCTTTCTGTTCTTTAATGGTCTCATGTCGTTTTTCGGATGCTGTAGATGAAAGAATCTCTGTTGGAATACCATAATCTATGTATAGTTGTTCCAATGTATGAATCAATGTAACGGCACCTTCCATCATATCCAAGGTAGCAAAATTGTTACCTTCAATAAATGCATCAAAGTTTTTACCGAATTTATTTGTTCGGTCATCACGTTCTGGTTCTGTACCAAACAATTCTGTATATCGTTTATGGAAGTCACAAATCACACCATCCATATCTAAAAAAATCTTTGTAATCTTCATTGACATAATTCTTTAATACTTTCTTTAAGAATAGTTTTAAACTTCTCTTTATCGTACTGAATGAAAGGTTTATATCTCAAACATTTATCTCTATATGTAGGCCATATAATATCATCTGATATCTTTTTGTTCCACATAGGAAAGAAATTCATAATGTCATCAAGTATCACCAGCGTTTCAATACAAATTTTGTGTTGCTTTGCACCAAGTAACAATGCAGGATATCCATTTGATGGTACTTTGATAAGCTCATCTGGATTATCCGCCTGTTCTAAGATACGTATTATATCTTGTTCAAACTCATATGTCAAGCGCTGGTTTCTTTTTTGCCATTCTTTATAGTTTTCTTCGCCTTCGGCATTGGCAATATCACCAACCCAATTTACATCCTTAACCAAAAAATTGGAGACATAAAAGTCCCTTAGGTCTTGTAGGTTGTATTTTCTGGAAAGGCGATAGAAAGTATATTTGTCCTTTCGGTTGGCAAAAGTATCCTTTGAGATATTGGTTTTACCGCCATACTTAAAATAATCATAACTATCAGAGGTAAAATGTAATTTGATTGCATTGAATAAAGCAAAGGCTGAAAAGCCCGACCCTTCCTCAAACGTAAAACTCATAGTGGCAATTTAGAACTTTTCTTCATTAAGTTTAAATCTTCGGCTTCTTCTCTAATCTTGGCTTTTAATGCCGGTGATATCAATGAAGATGCCACATCAATTTCCATTCCAGTAGATTCACAATGATGCACAATGGCATCCATATATGAAGTACCAAGTGCATATGACAGTTTACCTACCATATCACTAAATTCAATAATCTCATTCTTTGTCGGCATCTCAAACTTTCGTATAGAACAAATGGTTTCCAATTTTTGTAACGTACTTCAATTTCCATCGTGGATTTACCGAGGTATTATGATAGTACATTGCTTGCGTTCTGTAGATTGTATCATGTAATTTGTTTTCTGTCAAGGCCTTTTTGGCCACAATTAGGCATTCTTCCCATGCATATTTGTTTCTAACTTCGTTAACCTTTTCACCTACCCAGCTAAATTGGTAAGTCTTGTTTGTTTTTTGATAGACCACTTCACAAATGGTCGAGGGGAATTTGGAACTATTTGCACGATTCATGGTAACCTGCGCTACTGCTAGTTTGCCTTCATATGATTCCATTGCAGCTTCATAGTAGAGGTTTTTGGCCATGCAAAGAACTTGCTTGCCAATATCTTGTGCCAATAATTGTTCGTATGAGAATGTTTGTTCTTGTGCCGATATTGGCATAATCATTGTGATAGAAATAACAATAGATGACAATAACTTCATCTGTACTCCTTGTGTGTAAAAGGGGGAAACCCCCTTAAACCCTCAGGTATTTTTTCTGGTCACCTTGACTTCAGGTGCCGTAGAAATGTTAGACACAAATCCATTCAAGGTTGCGGCCTTGCTGATAATGTCAGTTTCTGAGGGGGTTGTTGGCAGTCCTGGATGTTCAGGTGGTGTTTCACCTTTGGATCTTGCCGTTTCGCATTTGATGTGCCAGTCTTGTTGTAGACGGTCTCGTTCTGCGTAATAAGAATCATATAACATATCTTTTGCCATTTTTAAAAGCTCAAGACGGATTTCAAATGGTGTCATGTTTGACATAATTTTCTCCTTGTGTGTGTTGAGTGTTAGTGGATTATTTGAATGGGTCCCACCGAACCCATATACTTATTTATACAATTAGAAACCTACTTTAACTCCTAATTGTTAATAAAATGGTAATTTAATTCTGTTACGAGGATAAACTACCAAAAACCCTAGTCTGCGTTTAGGCAGCCAATGCGAAACGTGAGTCGTTTGCGGTTACTTTGTTTTAGTTTTTACACCTACTCTGGTGAGTTGTCCACTTCTGTACTATTTGCCCTGTCGAAACTATGCAGGCCCATCATAAAGATTGTGCTATTCCTTTTAGGAACTCTGCAATCATTTCAATAGCAGTTAATATTTTTTCTTTCATTACAATCCTTATGGTGGACCTGGGGGGATTTGCACCCCCGTCCAGAACACATTTCAAGTTGCTTCATACAACCATAACTTCACATTATACATTAAACTATTTAGTCTGTCAACTATTATTTTAGCCCCATGAAATGTATACAACACCGCCTGTACCAACAGTTCCCGTAGTGTTCGGGTTTGGAGAGCCACCATCTCCACCAGTACCGTAAGTAGTGCCGTTAACAGAAACACCTGCGCCGCCATAAGGATAAATACTACCACTGGTGTTTGGTGGTTGTACACCTGCACTACCTCCGGGGCTACCAGCAGCACCGCCTCCGCCTGCTTGGTTGCCGCGATTTCCTCCGTTACCAGAGTCGTTATAGCCAGTGCCAGATGCGCCGCCAGTCGCAGAAACACCGCCAAATGTTGTAGCGCCTCCTGCAGTACCTATAACATTGGCATAACCACCGCCGCCTTGGTTTGAACCACCACCTCCCACGCTATATGCAATAAGTTGCCCCGGAGTAACTGCAAGGGTTTGATTTATTCTTCTTCCCCCGCTACCACCACCACCGCCTATGTAATACCCGCCGTATCCGGGATATTGGCCGCCAACTTGGTAACCGGCTGAACCACCGCCACCACCACCAACAATTGAATAGGTTATAGAATTAACTCCATTAGGAACAGTAAAATCACCTGATCCGCTAGTATATGTCCGTGAACCTGATTGTCTGGCATTATGAAAATTATCTAAACTAATGGCACCAGATGCTGGTACGTTTGTATTTGTTGCTTGTACAAGACTTCCACCACGATACAATTCTGAGAATGATGTGGTTGCTGTATTTGAACGACCAAACTCATAATTGATAGAACGAATAGTTGATCCACCAATTGCTATATCTCCTGATACTGGTAATGCCATTTATTTTTGCTCTTTATAAAATTGAATTGCTTTTACTAGACCATCTATGTGGTCTTCCGTTTTTTCAATAAACAAAGCAGGTGGTTCGTTATCAATCGCCATAATAGTCACCAGCTGATTGATAGTTTGACCAACTAATTCTTCATACATTAAAGCATATGCTGTTTCCTGCCAAAAATAATCTAAAATATCATCACGTTGTTTGATTCGTTTGGATGTTTTAAAGTCAATGACTGAAAGAATACCATCAAACTCACCAATACAGTCAACACGACCTGCAAGACCTAATTGTTCGGACCATAGTGCCTGTTCCTGATAATGTATATTGTCAATTCTGTCAAGTAATGGTACCAAAGCAATAAACATCTCTTTGGCATCCGGCATAATGTCACCTAACTTATCGTTATTTAGGTATCTTTCACATAATGTATGTACATTAGTACCACGGGAACTGGCCTGTTTAGAGATTTTGTTTGCCGCTTCTTCACCCACACGCTTACGCCAAGCCATAATAGATGCCTTCTTTTGAGCACCTATGACTGTGGTTACAGATGGGAGTTTGTTTCCTGATGGTGTGACATAGTAACGTTTGCCATCAGGAAATGTTTGTGAAGTTAGGTCTGGTAATACTTTAGGTGGACAGTAATTGAACATAATATACTCATAGTTAAAATTTTATTCTTTTGGATATTTGTCTTTGATTGCTTTTATTGTTGCAGCCATTGATTCTGGAAAAACACCAGCATGATATAAAGCATCAAGTTGGTCACCAATAGATGGATATTCAGCGCTACGTTTTTGTACATAAGTTAGTGCAGCTTCATCTTCAGCTTTTTGAGCAGCTTGAATTAATGCTGTTTCTTCTTCAGTAATTTGTGTACAATGTGGTAACCAGACCGCTGGGTCGTCACCATCATCAAGCCAATATAGTTTATTTTCTGTGTCTTTAAAATGAGGCATAATTAATCCTTAACGAAGTTCCGCTACTGTTACATTTCCTAAGTTTCCACTCCAAGAATAAGTAGCACCAGATGGTATAATAGCAAAAGAAGTAACAGCATATTGTATGTTAGCTCCAGTCCAATATGGAGAGCAAACAGTAGTACCACTTACTGTTACAGCGCAAGAAGCAGTTGATCCTGATAAAGATCCAGATACTACAAAAAGGATTGGCCTACCTGTTGTATTTGTATAACTTGTACCTGCTGTACGAGTGGGGTTTGACCATGTTTGACCTGTACCAAGTGCATACGTATTTGATGCTGATTGTTGTACTGTAGTATCATTGAATGTTATGGTCGTTCCATCTATAATTGTTGCCATTTATTATTCTCCTCTGTAAGGACTCTATATTTATCCGTCAAATCCCTAACTTATCACAGGCCACAATAAAAGATTTCACCAACGAACTACGAACAATATCGTCCGGTGTAAAGGTAATTTCACTGAATTCATCCATGTGTCTAGCAACATTTAGAAATTCTTTCAGTCCAGATACATCATTCTTAGATTTAATCAGGTCATTTTGTTTTAAGTCACCAATAAAAATGATTTTAGACCTATGACCAACACGGGAAATAACTGAACTCAATTCATGGAATGTCATAGATTGTGATTCATCTACAAGAATAATAGCATCATCAATAGAAATACCACGTATGGCAGTAGTAGAAATAAATCTGGCATAGCTTTGTTCCTTTAGTCTGTCCCATGCATCAGAACGACCAAAGAGAGTCTCCGAGATTTCCTTGTAAGGTGTCTCGTATATCTCCATCTTTTCATCCAACGAACCAGGAACGAAACCTTGGTCTCTTACCTGAACTGCTGAACGAACTACTACAATTTGTTTGAATGGGTTGGACCTATCTAGGACTTCTTCTAATCCACGATACATTGCCAAGAATGTTTTACCTACACCTGGAGAACCAAATAGGCCAATGAAATAGTCTCCACGCTTATATGCATCAAAAAACTTCTGCTGATTTTCTGTTAGTGCATCAAATGTTTTTAAATGATCCAGTTTTATCTTTAATGAATTTGAAACTGATGGTTGTCTGTATTCTTCGTTTTCGTTATTTTCAACTCTTTGACGAGATGTTGTTTTTTTGGTTACCATCAAGACTCCTGTTAGTTTTACAATTGCAACAAAGATGCATACCTTTTATTGTTTTGTTGCTGCGGTTTGTTCTTAGGAACTTTTTTTGGAGTTTGTTTCACGGTGGTTTTTTTGTCATGGTCACCTTTCTTTGGAAGAAATAAAGCTGGAATCTGTGCCATCACCATTCCCTATTCATTTTGGTTTTGTGACCACCTTTGATAGTGTTTCCTGGAATGGTTTCTTTCATACGATTGATGACATACTTTTCAAACGTAGAGTCAGCCTTACCAGTTCCTGGTGTATCCATACGCATACCATCACCTAAACCTGGAATGCCATTAGGTGCAAAGTATCTTTGTAAGTGGGGATTTTTTTCTTTGAACTCATCATACTCAGCAAGGCGCATCGTATGTTCTTCAACTTCATTTGTATCTAAATTCAGAAATGTATAAATCATGTAGGTTGAAACCAGTTTGGAACTGGACGTGAGTTAATTTTTCCTTGCCATGAAGCAAGGTGCTGTTTATTATTTATATAGTAATTGTGATATGATGCCATAGAATCACCTGCCACTTTTACTTCGTCAGGCATGGCTGGTGTAGGACCTGTGAATTCACCTTTAGGTATGTTGTCAGGAATTCTTGCAAGGTCAGGCACCAATCTAGCACAGGCATGGGTTTTGCCATAACGATATGTGAATTCTTCAAGCAGTTCACACCACAAAGTATACAACCACACATAGTTTTTATCTGATTGCCGAGACCAGATTGCAGATGGATGATTCTGCATAGTTGGTTTCATGAGGCGTGTTTCACGACCATCAGGCAGTCGCCATGCTTTGATTGACCGATTATTTGCTGTTAATCTACGGTATTCTTCGCCGTCAAGTACACGGTGAGATGTACATAACAGCTGAGCATACTCAATAACCATTTTGCAAACGTGTTTGTCAACGTGCATTTCAGCACAGATTTTTGGATCGTTGTGTAGATAAAAAATGTTCATGTGTTCAAATACCGAATAAAACCCACAGTGTCAATGCAGGTAAGCAACAAATAATTAGCAACCATGCCAAAACTTCTCCGAGTATAAGCAGCCCAGCAGTATATAGCGCAGCCGCTGATCCATACGGGATAGAGAATATGGAAAGGAACATTTGGTACAGAGATGGCAAAAATGATAGCACAAAAAATAGAAGCAGCCCAAGCAAAAACTTCAAAGACAAAACGAATTTTGTTACTCTTCCAATCATTTTTTATCCATTCAAAAATACCATAAACAATATCATTCATCGTGTAACACCACATCCAATC
>Ga0209188_1002030_pt1 | contig 15324 bp, 10 predicted proteins | sample C_130625_EF_Meta_FD_187307 | JGI IMG/M metagenome (GOLD analysis project Ga0209188, IMG submission 187307) | Freshwater microbial communities from Lake Croche, Canada to study carbon cycling - C_130625_EF_MetaG (SPAdes) (version 2) | ecosystem: Environmental > Aquatic > Freshwater > Lake...
CGATAGGACAAACAGAAAAAAAAATTCAACTGCAACTGATGGTAGATGATGTCTCCAGCCTGGTTCATTTGCCTGTGATGTTGGCCCATCACTTGGGTTATTTTAAAAATGAAGGATTGCTGGTTGATATTGTGGAGCAAGCTGTCAGCCAAATCGATAACACGGCGACAGGCCTCACAGCATGGTCTGTACCTTTTGAACACATTGTGCGGGGCAATCAAAAGGAAACCCAGTGGATGTCAGTGATGCAAACTGGCAGAACCCCTCAATTGGTGCTGGGGATCAATAAAAAAACCATGCCAGTATTCAAGGGCTTGAAAGACTTGGAAAATAAAAAAATTGGCGTGTTGGAAATAAATACTTTCTCACAACACTGCGCTAATTACTTATTGTTGCAAGGCGGCGTCAGTCTGAATCACATCACTTATATACCTGTAGGACAAAGCGCCAATGCCATTCAAATGCTTAGAAGCAGCAGCGTAGATGCAATTTGTTTTTCTGACCCTTTGATTAGCTTATTGGACAAAAAAGGGGAGATCATTACCGTACGCAATCTCAGATCAACCAGAGACACGAGCCGTGTTTTTTCCGGACTGCTGCCGGGCCATAGTTTGTGTGTACCTGTTCAAATGATGGAAAAAAATCCTGAGGTATGCCAGGGGTTGGTGAATGCAGTCTTGCGTGCCATCAAGTGGCTACGGACTGCAGGGCCTTCAGACCTTTTGCACAACATGACCGACAATTCTTTTTTACCTGACAGAGCCATTTATTTGAATGCTGTCGAAAATATGAGAGAGAGTTTCACGTTAGATGGAATGCTGGGCCCTGAGCACTTAGCGACAGTTTTGAGAATGCAACGCACGCTTTCGCTGACCTCATCGTCTAAAAATAATTCACTAAATTTAAATCACACCAATGACTTTGTGATGCAAGCGAGAAAGCGTTTAAAGATTTAGCTTTCAAGCAACTGCCACTCATGCTTTTTTTCGCTTGCCAGAGGCTAAAGTAGCTTTGACTTTTTTGGATTTTGTAGGTGTGTAAATGACCAATTTCTGACCTGGCCGCAAAGCACTGTTGCTGCTTAAATCATTCCATTGCGCCAACTGCTCGAGATTGACTTTATAGCGCTTGGCAACCAATTGCAAGCTGTCATTTTTTCGTGCTTTTACCGTTTGCTTACGCAGTGAAATTTCTGGCGTTAAATTGAGTTGACCGTTGTCTGCCACTTTGGCAGAAACATCAGCTAGTTGTTTGGATGAGCGTGGGACCAATAAAGCGGATCCCGCTTTGATCAACATGCGAGGCGGTATTTTGTTGATATGTCGAAATTCTTCTTCAGCCATGTTGTAGCGCTTGGCGGCTTCAGATACCTTCATATTTTTGGGTGCTACCCAGACGGTCCAACTGGCCAGTCGTCCGCCATAGGCATCCATATTGCGTTGAAATATTTCTGAATTGTCCCAAGGAAGCAAAATTTGAGAGACGCCACCGGCGAGCAAAACAGGTTTGTGCGCCGATGGGTTCAATGCTTTGAAATCTTCCAAGGGGACTTCTGCCAATTTGGCAATCAGTGCAACATCCATATCGCCCGTCAATGGGACGGATTGAAAATAGGGATGATTAGGGATGGTGGGTAAATGGACACCCAGTGACTGAGGATCAGCCACCACATTTTTAATCGCTTGTAGTTTGGGTACGTACAAGCGTGTTTCTGCGGGCATGCGTAAATCTGTGTAACCCAATGAAGCACCTTGCTGTTGATTGCGTGCCAATGCTCTTTTGACGTTACCTTCCCCCCAGTTGTAAGCAGCCAAGGCCAAGTGCCAGTCACCAAACATACCGTAGAGTTTTTGCAAGTAATCCAGCGCTGCACGTGTGGACGCCAGCACATCACGTCTGTCATCTCGAAATGCATTTTGTTTCAAGTCAAAGTCCTTGCCGGTGCGGGGCATGAATTGCCACATGCCACTGGCGCGTGCCGAGGACACCGCTTGGGGATTGAAAGCGCTTTCAATGAACGGCAGTAAGGCCAGTTCAGTGGGCATGCCCCGACGTTCCAATTCTTCTACGATGTGATAGAGGTATTTGCTGGAGCGCTCTGTCATGCGTTGTATGTAATCGGGTCGCTGCGAATACCACTGCTCACGTTCTTGCACCAGATCCACCTGTAAATCCGGCATACCAAAACCTCTGCGTATCCTTTCCCACAGGTCGTTAGGAATATCGACTTGTGTGATGGAGGCGTTGGAGACGGGTTTGGTTTCTATCGGCTGCAACTCCTCTTGGTTGGCAGATGAATTGTTGCTTTGGGCATTAGCAGATGAGATTGAAAAAAAAGTGAAAACGAGCGCGAAGCAATAAAGCCGAAGCGTGAACAGTTGCATGGATATAAACCTAAGAGCAAGCGGCGCCATTCAATTTGCGGGCTTTGGGCAAGAAAAGGATGAATAGAATGAAGCACAACAACGCCATTTGCTGCGTCGTACAAGCTTTTACCCATTCATTCATGGATCATTCAATTATAAGAAGCCCCGCTAGCCTTGCTGATTGGCTTCAAACACCTGCCGGTCAGTACATGACTTCTTGGGAAATTGAACAGTTTGACAAGGTTGTTGCAGATGTTTTTGGTTTTCATGGTTTGCAACTAGGGCTTTCAAGCTTGCCGGTTTTGCGTAACTGCCGAATCCGTCACTGTTGGGTGGCAGAAAATCAAGTGAATGGACTCCACACTCAGGCAGGCAGTGCCCTGGCTTTGTTTGCTGATTCGGTTGCGCTGCCTTATGCAGACCAAAGCTTAGACCTGGTGGTGTTGCCGCATACGCTAGAGCTTAGTATCGATCCTCATGCCACGTTGCGTGAGGTAGAGAGAGTGTTAGTGCCCGAGGGCAGGGTCATCATCAGCGGTTTCAATCCATTGAGTTTCTGGGGACTGCGCCAAAGAAGGTCGCAATGGTATGCGCGTTTCGGTTTTTCAAATTATTTTTTACCTCCCGAGATAGATTTCATTGGTTACAGACGTTTACGTGATTGGTTGAAATTGTTGAGTTTTGAGGTTGATCGCGGGCGGTTTGGTTGTTACATACCATCGGTTCAAACCCCGTCCTTGGTGGCTAAATTTGCTTGGATGGACAAGGCCGGGGACCGTTGGTGGCCAATTTTGGGCTCAGTTTATTTTTTAGCAGCGGTTAAAAGAGTACGTGGCATGCGACTGATTTCGCCTGTGTGGAAGCACGCCAAGGTACGGTCTGCCAAAACAGTGCCTTCGGTCAACTCTGGGAAAGTCAGTCGAACAACATCCAAGCATTTACCCCAGGAAGAACAGTCATGAGCCGTGTGGTGATTTATACCGATGGGGCTTGCAAAGGCAACCCAGGGCCAGGAGGATGGGGTGTGTATCTTCGTTACGGTGATTCAGAAAAAGATTTATGCGGCGGGGATGCGCAAACCACCAACAACCGCATGGAACTTCAAGCGGTGATAGAAGCCCTTCGCGCACTCAACCGGCCTTGTCAGATCGACTTTTTTCTCGACAGCGAATACGTTCGCAAGGGAATCACCGAGTGGATGAGCGGATGGAAGGCTCGAGGTTGGCGCACTGCTGACAAAAAGGCAGTCAAAAATGAGGACTTGTGGCGGATTTTGGATGAACTTCTGTCACAAAGTGGACATGGCATCGCATGGCATTGGGTAAAAGGCCATTCTGGCGATCCTGGAAACGAGCGGGCAGACGCACTCGCAAACGAGGGGGTTCGGATGGTGCAAACAGGTTGATAATGAACCATCAGTCATTAGCAAATGTAAACCCATGTCCTCTTCTTATAAAACCACCGTTACCGCCTTGATCGCCTTAGTTTTAGCCGGAGGTGGAGGGTGGTGGTATCTACACAAGCCCCCTACTTCAGGTGCTCCTACCGCAGGTGCTCCTACCGCAGGTGCTCCCACTGCTGGTGCTCCTTCTGCTGGTGCTCCTTCTGCTGGTGCTCCTTCTGCAGGTGCTCCTTCTGCAGGTGCTCCTTCTGCAGGTGCTCCTTCTGCAGGTGCTCCAGGCGGCGCCCCTCCCGGGCCACCCAGAGCCATGGGGGTTGAAGTCTCAACCGTTCTTAGCGCTAGTCTGCGTGACGATACGCAAACCATTGGTACTTTGAAGTCGCGGCAAAACACCATGGTTCGCCCCGAAGTGGCAGGGCGAGTGGTTGCTTTGGGATTTACTGACGGCAGTCAGGTCAAGGGCGGGCAAATGTTGGTGCAACTGGATGATTCACTGCAACGCGCAGAAATTCAGCAATCGCAAGCACAAGTATCCATTGCACAGGCCAATCACAAACGAAACCAAGAACTGGTGGCCCAGAATTTCATTGCGCAAAGAGCACTTGACGAAAGTTTGGCTAATCTACAAGTTGCCCAAGCCCAACTGGCGTTGACGTGTGCCCGTTGGCAGCGCATGCGCATTGTTGCGCCTTACTCAGGCACAGTAGGTATTCGCAATGTGAACATCGGAGATTTTGTCAAAGACGGTGCAGACCTAGTGAACCTGGAAGATTTAAGTGGCTTGTATGTAGATTTCCGTTTGCCTGAACGCTTCCAAGACAAAGTCAATTTGAGACAAACGGTGGAAGTGCAAGTCGACGCCATTCCTGGTCGCAATTTTCAAGCGCGTATTGAAGCCATTGACCCATTGATTGATGCCAATGGTCGCTCCATCAGCGTACGCGCTTTGTTGAGTAACAGTGCGGCCCCGCAAAAATCCAAAGCGCCAGATGCGGGGGCCGCGGTCCCCAAGGCTTTCAATGCTTCTGCGACAAGCGCAGAAACTGTTTGCCCTGCAACACCTGTGGTTTATGCTGACAAAGCGGCCACGCCAGGCCCTTTACGACCCGGTATGTTTGCCCGAGTGAATGCATTGTTTGCCCTGAAACAAGCGGCCTTGTCTGTACCGGAAGAGGCTATTGTTCCTGTAGGTGGTAAGCAATTCGTGATCCGGGCAGTGCCGCCAGAAGAGGTGCCTGAGCACGGGCCGTTACCGCCTGACACCAAACTTGTCTCTAAACGTACCGAGGTCAAACTGGGCTCTCGCAAACAAGGTCGGGTGGAAATCCTCTCTGGCTTGAACGCTACTGACAGTGTGGTGGTGGCTGGACAGCACCGTCTGCAAAAAGACGGCACAGCGTTGCGTGTGGTTGAAACCAGGAACTGATATGCAATTGCCTGAACTATCGATTCGTCGACCGGTCTTTGCGACGGTCTTGTCATTGCTGATTCTTTTGATTGGCACGGTTTCTTTCAATCGTTTGGTGGTGCGTGAGTACCCGAAGATTGACAACCCCACTGTGACTGTGGAGACACGCTACGTGGGCGCTTCAAGTGCTGTGGTTGAAAGCCAAGTGACCAAAACACTCGAGGACTCATTGGCCGGTGTTGAAGGCTTGGATGTGATTACCTCCATCAGTCGTCAAGAACAAAGCCAAATTACCGTGAAGTTCTTGTTGACGCGCGACCCGGATGCGGCCGCTGCTGATGTGCGTGACAAAGTGTCTAGGGTACGTCAGCGTTTACCGGTAGGCATTGACGAACCGGTGATTGCCAAAGTCGAAGCCGATGCATTCCCTGTGATTTGGCTTTCCTTGAGTTCTGACACGATGAACACATTGGAATTGACCGATCTGGCCAACCGCATTGCTAAACCCATGATGCAGACTGCACCAGGTGTGGCAGATGTACGCATTTTTGGCGAAAGAAAATATGCCATGCGTATTTGGTTGGATACCGATCGCCTAGCGTCTTACCGATTAACCACACAGGATGTTGAAGAAGCGCTCAGGCGTGCCAACGTAGAAGTGCCCGCAGGCCGTGTCGAAAGCCAGACGCGAGAATTCAATGTCACCACCGCTACCGATTTACAAAAACCTGAGGAGTTTCAGGATATTGTGATCCGCAATATCAATGGTGTGTCGATCCGAATGGGCGATGTGGCTCGTGTTGAACAAGGACCATTGGCCGAGCGTTTTTCAGTCCGCTACAACGGTAGCGAAGCTGTGGCTCTTGGCGTGCTGCGTAATTCCACGGCCAATCCGCTGGATTTGAGCAAGGCCATCACAGCCATGTTGCCGCGCATTCGCGAAAATATGCCCAAAGGTGTGGATATTGAAATTGCCAACGACTCGTCGGTATTCATCGAAGAATCCATCAAAGCGGTCTATAAAACTATTTTGGAAGCCGCGGCACTGGTGTCGCTGGTTATCTTTTTCTTTCTGCGTACATTCCGCGCCTCCATTATTCCGCTGATCACTATTCCTGTGTCATTGACAGGCAGTTTTGCGTTGATGGCCTTGTTTGGTTTTTCCATCAATTCATTGACGCTGTTGGCTTTGGTCTTGGCTATCGGCTTGGTGGTGGACGATGCTATTGTGGTTCTTGAAAATATTTATCGCTATATAGAAGAGGGGATGGAACCGTTTGCGGCGGCCATCAAGGGCGTGCGTGAAATCGGTTTTGCTGTGGTTGCCATGACCTTGACCTTGGTGGCTGTGTTTGCGCCTTTGGCATTCACGCCCGGCCGTACGGGTCGTTTGTTTGCCGAGTTTGCGCTGGCCTTGGCAGGCGCGGTGTTAGTGTCGGGCGTGGTGGCTTTGTCGTTATCACCCATGATGTGTTCATTGCTGCTCAAGCACAACCCCCAACCCGGATTTTTTGATCGATACGTTGGTAAATTCCTTGAGAAGATGACCCAAATTTATGGCGGGATGTTGCACTGGACCTTGAGTGCATCGCGCTTAGGTGGTATTCAAATTTCCAGACGTTGGCTGGTCGTTGGTGTCATGCTTATAGCGGCTTGGGGCTCGTTTGAATTATTCAAAACGGCCAAGACCGAGTTGTCACCCATGGAAGACCGTGGGGTCATTTTGATCATCATCAACGGACCCGATGGCGCCACGTTGGACTACACCTCCAAGTACGTCAATTTGCTTGAAAAAATCGGCCGCAAATACGCTGAGTTCGATAAATTTTTTGCAGTCGTGGGTAATCCCACGGTAGCTCAAGGCGCTGTATTTTTAGGTGCTAAACCATGGGCGGAAAGACCAAAGTCCACCTTAGATTTGGCCCGTGAAATGATGCCTGCCGTGGCCAGTTTGCCGGGTGTGATGGCATTTCCGATCACACCGCCTTCATTGGGGCAGGCGTTTCGAGAGCGCCCGTTCAACTTTGTCGTGCTGACTGGCGACAGCTATGAAAATCTGGCGAAAGTCACCAAAGTTTTGCAAGAAGAAATTGCAAAAAATCCCGGCATCGTCAGTGCAGATGTGGACTTGCGATTGAACAAACCAGAGCTGAGCTTAGAGGTGGACCGCGATCGCGCAGCTGACTTAGGGATTCCCGTAGAGACCATTGCGCGTGCGGTAGAAACCGCCATGGGCGGACGCTCAGTCACGCAATTCAAGCGTAACGGCGAGCAATACGATGTGGTGGTGCAAGCTGACGCCAAAGGCCGCGACAGTCCTGACGGCATAGAAAAGATTTTTGTACGTGCCAAGGGCGACGTGATGGTGCCATTGTCAGCTTTGGTTCGCTTGAAAGAAGTCGTCGTGCCACGTGAATTGAATCACTTTGCCCAACGTCGCAGTGTGACATTCACCGCAAACTTGGCACCGACATATTCATTGGGCGAAGCATTGAAGTTTATGAATGAGGTCACTGCCAAGGTTCTGAAAACAGGTTATTCAACCGATGTGAATGGCAGTTCGCGCGAGTTCACGCAATCAAGTGGCTCATTGACTGGTGTTTTTGTGCTGGCATTGGTATTTATTTTTCTGGTGTTGGCCGCACAGTTTGAAAGCTTTGTCGACCCGTTCGTCATTTTGTTATCCGTGCCTTTGTCCATGGTTGGTGCTTTGCTGGCGCTCAAATACACTGAAAGCACTTTGAATGTGTACAGCCAGATCGGATTGATTACGCTGGTGGGTTTGATCACCAAGCACGGTATTTTGATTGTGGAGTTCTCCAACCAGTTACGAGCCAGCGGCATGACTGCCGTCGCAGCTGTACATCGCGCGGCCACGTTGCGACTGCGCCCGATTTTGATGACCACGGGTGCGATGGTGCTAGGCGCCATCCCCTTGGCGCTGGCCACCGGCGCGGGTTCGGAGAGTCGTCGTCAAATCGGGTGGGTGATTGTCGGCGGTATGACCTTGGGCACCTTGCTAACCATCTTTGTCGTGCCCACCATGTACTCTTTGTTTGCACGCAAGTCCACACCCGGGCCGAACCTTACCGTGGTGGAAGAAACTGCGCCATCACACGGCTAAGCTTTAGGCTTCAGGACGCCAAATCCTGAAGCTCTTGCAATGTGTTGGCGTTGGCAAAAGGGTCAGGGCCGCTCTCTGGTTTCGAATAATTGCACAAGCCTAGCGCGGCTTGTTGATGCGCCCACTCACTGATTTTGTGGCCATCGTTTTGCAAAAAATCATGCAGTGATGCGCATAGACTGCGATGCATCAAACAAAACACAGGCTGTAGCTCCCATGTTGTATCTTGCGTTCGCTGTGTTTGCACCATGGCAATCAATGCCTGTTGATGCACAGCGGCTGCCAGTCTGTCAAACAAATCGATTGGAAAAAACGGACTGTCGCAAGGTACTGTCACCAGCCACTCGGTGTCGCAGTGTTGCAATCCCGTTAAGAAACCGCTGAGCGGCCCGTGGTCGGTGAGGACTGTATCTGACACGACTTGACAGCCAGTTAACGCATATTCAGCCAGATGACGGTTGGCATTGATGATGACTTGCGCTACCTGCGGTTGCAAACGTGCAATGGCGTGTTGCACCAGCGTCTGGCCGCGAAATATTTGCAAGCCTTTGTCGATACCGCCCATGCGCGATGCCCGACCACCTGCCAATATCCAACCTGTGGTGTTGTGCTTGTTGGGTGGCGAATACAGCGGTTGCATGCTTAGCCGCCTATGTAACTCATTTCCACACGTTTTTTGCCGGGCTCGGTGGCGGGTAATTGGTTCAAACCACGCAACTCTGAATAGCGGTCTTCGCGTTGTTGCCAAATCAGGCCAATGGCCGATGCAATGTCTGAGTCGCTGGCGCCATCTCGCAAGAGGCTGCGTATATCGTGGCCTTGCACCGCAAACAAACACAGGTACAACTGACCCTCGGTGGACAATCGTGCGCGGTTGCAGTCGCTGCAAAACGCTTGCGTTACGCTGCTGATCACGCCGACTTCACCCAATGCCGGATCGAACCTGCCGGAAGCATCAGCATAGCCCCAGCGTTGCGCTGTCTCGCCAAGTGCCGAGGCTTCAAGCGGCACCAGTGGGAATTCGGTTTGCAATAACTTAATCAGTTCAGCAGATGGCAGTACTTCGTCCATTTGCCAGCCGTTGGTTTCGCCCACGTCCATGTACTCAATGAAACGCAGCGTGATGCCCGTGCCGCGGAAATGCCGCGCCATGGGAATGATTTCACTCAGGTTGGTGCTCTTCTTGACCACCATATTGATTTTCAAACCGCTGAATCCACCTTTGGCGTCGCGCCCCAAGCCCACTTCTTTGGCGGCTTCAATGCCGTCCAGCACATCGGCCACGGGGAAATCCACGTCGTTCATGGCGCGGAAGATGTTGTCGTTCAAACCATCGAGACTGACAGTCACGCGTTGCAGACCGGCGGCTTTCAGAGCGTGTGCTTTTCTTCTTAGCAGCGAGCCGTTGGTTGTGAGGGTCAGGTCTAAGGGCAGGCCATCTGGGGTGCGCAACGCAGACAGCTGTTCAATCAGCAATTCCAAGTTTTTACGCAACAAAGGCTCGCCACCGGTAAGCCGAATTTTTTGCACACCGTGCGCCACAAAGATGGAAGCAGTGCGGGTGATTTCCTCAAAGCTCAGCAGCGAGGCGTGCGGAAGGTATTTGTAATTGCTGTCGAACACTTCCTTGGGCATGCAGTAGTTGCAGCGGAAGTTGCAGCGGTCGGTGACGCTGATGCGCAGATCGCGCAGCGGGCGCCCGAGCTTGTCGCCGAGCAAGCCAGTGGCGGGAATGGCTTGGGTGGGGATGGTGGCGCGGAGGTTGCGCTGATCGATGACGGGGATGACGCGTTCGGACATAAAACGTATTGTCCCTCAGATCGGTTTGACTCTAATTTATCGCTATCGGGGTCAGATTCCAATTAATTCAGGACAGCTTGCCGACCCCCCATGTTCGCCAATCTGATGTGGTTTGTTTGGTCGACTAAAAACAATTGGGATCTGACCCCAATTATCTTGGGGTCAAACAATTGGGATCTGACCCCAATTATCTGACCCCAATTATCCTGACGCATAGCCATGAAAAAAGCCCGCCTAAGCGGGCCTTCCTCAAAGCGAAAAGCTAAATCAGCTTATTTCTTCTCTTCAGCAGCAGGTGCTGTAGCCGTCTCAGCAGGTGCGCTGACAGCTGCTGGTGTTTCTGCTGCCATTGGCGCAGCAATGCTGCCACCGTGGAAATGCATCATCACTGGCACGATAAGCAGCGCCACGATGTTGATGATCTTGATCAACGGGTTCACCGCAGGGCCGGCAGTATCTTTGTACGGGTCGCCCACGGTGTCGCCGGTCACTGCTGCCTTGTGGGTCTCAGAACCTTTGCCGCCGTGGTGGCCGTCTTCGATGTATTTCTTGGCGTTGTCCCAGGCACCGCCGCCGGTACACATGGAAATCGCCACAAACAGACCGGTGACGATGGTGCCCATTAACAAGCCGCCTAAAGCCGCAGGTCCGAGAACCAAGCCGACCACGATCGGTGCGACCACGGGCAACAAGCTGGGGATCATCATTTCTTTGATGGCCGCTGTCGTCAGCATATCAACCGCAGTGTCGTACTCGGGTTTGCCAGTACCGTCCATGATGCCTTTGATTTCCTTGAACTGGCGGCGTACTTCCACCACCACGGCACCGGCGGCGCGGCCCACGGCCTCCATCGCCATGGCACCGAACAAGTAGGGAATCAGTCCGCCGATGAACAAGCCAATGATGACTTTGGGGTCGCTCAAGTCAAACTGGATGTGCGCGCCCAGGCCTTCGAGCTTGTGGGTGTAGTCGGCAAACAGCACCAACGCTGCCAGACCCGCAGAGCCGATGGCGTAGCCTTTGGTGACCGCTTTGGTGGTGTTGCCCACCGCATCCAACGGGTCGGTGATGTCGCGCACGCTGGCAGGCAGTTCAGCCATTTCAGCAATGCCGCCAGCGTTGTCGGTGATGGGGCCATAAGCGTCCAAGGCAACCACGATACCGGCCATGCTCAGCATGGACGTGGCAGCAATGGCAATGCCGTACAAACCGCCCAAGTCATAGGCGCTGTAAATCGCAGCACAGACAAACAGCACAGGCCAAGCGGTAGAGCGCATAGAGACGCCCAAGCCTGCAATGATGTTGGTGCCGTGACCGGTGGTTGATGCTTGCGCAATATGCTGCACAGGAGCGTACTGGGTGCCGGTGTAGTACTCAGTGATCCAGACCAACGCGCCGGTCAGTATCAAACCGATGGCACATGCGCCAAACAATTTACCTGCGGTCAAAGCGGTGCCGTCAGGCAAAGCCACAGAACCGGGGAACAGCGACTGGGTCACAAAGTAAAAAGCGATCAGTGACAAGATGCCGGAAACAGCCAAGCCTTTGTAGAGTGCGGGCATCACATTGGTCATGCCAGGACTGGCTTTGACAAAGAAGCACCCGATGATGGATGCCACGATGGACACGCCGCCGAGCACCAGCGGGTAGATGACCATGTTTGGACCAGCGGTTCCTGCCAGTAAAGCACCCAACACCATGGTGGCGATCAGAGTCACGGCATAGGTTTCGAACAAATCAGCGGCCATGCCGGCACAGTCACCGACGTTGTCACCAACGTTGTCAGCGATCACGGCAGGGTTGCGCGGGTCATCTTCAGGAATACCGGCTTCGACTTTGCCCACCAAATCGGCGCCGACATCAGCCCCCTTGGTGAAAATGCCGCCGCCTAAACGAGCAAAGATGGAAATCAATGAAGAGCCGAAGGCAAAACCAACCAAGGGATTGAGCATGCCTGCCAGTGCTTTGCCGTCTGCAGGAACGCCTGCCGCCGTTAAGTACCAATAAAAGCCTGTCACGCCGAGTAAGCCTAAGCCAACCACCAACATACCGGTGATTGCGCCGCCACGAAAGGCAACATCCAGCGCTGGGCCAATGCCTTTGGTCGCGGCTTGAGCGGTGCGAACGTTGGCACGTACTGAAATATTCATACCTATAAAGCCGCATGCGCCTGAAAGCACAGCGCCAAGTACAAAACCGACGGCGCTTAATGGGTCTAAGACCACAGCAATCAGTACCGCCAACACCACGCCGACCATGGCAATGGTTTTGTATTGCCGCGCCAAATAGGCGGCAGCACCGGTTTGAATGGCTGCAGCAATTTCTTGCATGCGGGCGTTGCCGGCGTCTTGGGAAAGAATCCAGCTGCGTGCCCAAAATCCGTAAATCACGGCGATGAGGCCGCAAGCTAGCGCAAATACCAGCGCTGTAGAACCAGTCATAAGATCTCCTTGAGTTGTTTCGCGAAGAGGGGGGGCAACGTTCAAAGGTTGTTTGCCCCACCTTTGCGTTGCTTCCTCACGCACTCGACAGAGCGTGATTGGCCAACCCCGAGAATGTACGCCATTCGCGTTACCGTTCTTTGAAAATGCGCACGCAGAACAAAGTAAACTCAGGGTAAGTACTGATATTTCAGTGTGATTTTTTTAATTTATTTCATTTTTCGAAAAACACCATGGCCTTAGACAACGTTACCGCTGGAAAAAATACACCGCATGAATTCAATGTCATCATTGAAATTCCCATGAACGCCGACCCCATCAAGTATGAAGTGGACAAGGAGACCGGCGCAATTTTTGTAGACCGCTTTATGAGCACTTCCATGCATTACCCGACCAACTACGGTTATGTGCCTAAAACCATCAGCGGCGATGGTGACCCGGTTGACGTGTTGGTGATCACACCTGTACCGTTGATTCCCGGTGTGGTGGTGACCTGCCGACCCATTGGCATTTTGAAGATGGAAGACGAAGCTGGCATGGACGGTAAGGTGCTAGCAGTACCCACCGATAAAATTTTGTCCATCTACACTCAATGGCAAAAACCCGAAGACATGAACCCGATGCGCTTGAAAACCATTGCCCATTTCTTTGAACATTACAAAGATTTGGAGCAGGGTAAATGGGTGAAGATTTTGGGCTGGGAAGGCCCTCAGTCTGCCATGCAAGAAATCGAAGAAGGCATAGTCAACTACCGCAAACTCCATCCCTGAGTTAGGCGCTGCGCTTGAACGGATTGCGTTCGTCGAGGTGTTCAAGATAATTGTCGACACCTCTTGCCTCGCGGGTTAAAAATTCTTCAACGGCTTTTGAAAAACGTTGATCAGCTAACCAGTGCGCACTTTGCGTGCTGACTGGCAACAGGGCGCGCGCCATTTTGTGCTCGCCTTGTGCGCCGCCTTCAAAACGTTTCACACCATTTGCAATACACCATTGGATTGGTTGGTAATAGCAAGCTTCAAAATGCAGGCAATCAACCCTCTCTAAAGCGCCCCAATAGCGGCCATATGCCACCACGGGGCCTGAACCGTCAGCATCATGTAGTCCAATCAAGCTGCAGGCCATAGGACGGCCTTCTCGCTCGGCGATGAACAACAGCCAGTTCTGTGCCATATCTATGCGCATGTGACGAAAAAAATCTGGCGTCAAATAAGGGGCATTACCGTGTTCTAGGTAGGTACGCTCATAGCACTGGTAGAAAAAATCCCAGTCTGCGTTGCTAATGGTGGTGCCTTGGGCGTGTCTGAAAACCACCCCGGCTTCTTGCACTTTGCGCCTTTCTTGGCGGATTTTTTTGCGTTTCTCTTGGTTCATGCTTGCCAGAAATGCATCAAAGTCTGCCCATCCGAGGTTTTGCCAATGGAATTGGACGGTTTGTCTTTGCAGTAAGCCTGCACGTTCGCTGGTTGCGATGTCGTTGGCACTGCCAAATAACATGTGCAAGGATGACAGTTTTTCTGCTTCGCACCATGAGACCACAGCTTGCAGCAGCATGTCGCGGTGCTGATCACTGTTTGCCAGCAGACGAGAACCGGGCACAGGCGTGAACGGTACAGCAATCAAAGCTTTGGGGTAATAGTCCAGTCCGTGTTGGTTGTAAGCATTCGCCCATGCCCAGTCGAACACGTATTCGCCGTAAGAATGGGTTTTCAAATAGAGCGGGCAGGCGGCCACCAAGCTTTCTTTGTTCCAAAGTGTGAAAAATCTAGGGGTCCAGCCACTCGCGGGAACTGCACTGAGACTGTCATGCATCGCCAACAAATAGGCGTGCCGCATGAAAGGTCCAGGACAATCCTGCATCGCAAGCAACGCGTCCCAGTCGGTGGCCGGTATTTCTTGCGGGTGTTCGTGCACCCGAATGCCATAATCGTTCAGCTTTTTTTGCATTTCATCCATGACGCTTCAACTCAGTGTAGCCCAGCTTAATTTCACTGTCGGTGACATGACGGGCAATGCCCGCAAAATCATTGACGCCGCTCGCACGGCTTACCAGCGTGGCGTTCGCCTGCTCATCACGCCCGAACTGGCCATTTGCGGTTATGCCGCCGAAGACCTGTTTTTGCGGCCCTCTTTCATTGCCGCTTGCCAAGCGGCGGTGGCGCTCGTACAAACCGAGCTTGCTGATTTGCGAGGTATGCATGTGGTGGTCGGACATCCTAGCGGTGACGACAAGCGCACGCGTTCGGTAGCTGTGCAACAGCGTCACAACATGGCGTCGGTCTTTTGTGAAGGCAATTTGATTGCCACCTATGCCAAGCGCGAATTACCCAATTACCAAGTCTTTGATGAGCGCCGCTATTTCATTCCCGGTCAGGATACCTGCGTCTTTGAGGTGCACGGCGTGAAGATCGGCTTGCTGATTTGTGAGGATGCCTGGTTTGAGCAACCCGCGCTGGATGCTCTACATGAAGGTGCGCAATTGCTGGTAGTGATGAATGCATCGCCGTTTCACCGGGGCAAAAGTTTGGAGCGTGAGCAAGCCATGCAGGCCCGTTGCTTGGCTACTGGTTTGCCTTTGGTGTATGCCCATTTGGTCGGCGCACAAGATGAGGTGGTGTTTGAGGGGCGATCGTTTGCTTTGCAAGCCGATGGTGAAGTAGCAGGAAGGGCGCCAGGCTTTGTTGAACACGCTTTTGAAGTGAGTTGCGTTATGAATGCTGGTCGGCTGGCGTTGTCTGCGCACCAAGCGGATGTGGCTGATGATTTGTCTGATGTCTGGCAAGCAC
>Ga0209188_1002032_pt1 | contig 15313 bp, 12 predicted proteins | sample C_130625_EF_Meta_FD_187307 | JGI IMG/M metagenome (GOLD analysis project Ga0209188, IMG submission 187307) | Freshwater microbial communities from Lake Croche, Canada to study carbon cycling - C_130625_EF_MetaG (SPAdes) (version 2) | ecosystem: Environmental > Aquatic > Freshwater > Lake...
ATTGCCAACCTTATAAAAAAGGTAACTGAATATTCCGGCACTTTGCAGTTTGATGAATCTAAACCTGATGGTACTCCAAGGAAATTATTGAATGTTGATAAAATCAACAATTTAGGTTGGAAATCTGCTGTAGATTTAGAAAATGGTATCGAAATGACCTACAGAGATTTTATTTTAAATTATTCTAACTATACCAAACCCAAAAATTTCAAGCCAGCTGATTTAATTCAGGCATAATCACAAGATTTATTTGGTGCCAACCATAATTTTTTCGGGTTAAGTCTAAATATTAATAATTGCAATTCTCATTCTCTCTTTATTAAATGAGTAAGAATATTTTATTTATTACACTACGAGTTTTCTCTGCAACAGGTGGAATTGAGAAAGTTTGTAAAATATTAGGTAAAGCCTTACGAGAAATAAATCCCCAAAAAGAACAACTCTGTATTTTATCTTCACATGACTCAACGAATCAGTCTCGAAATAATTCCTATTTTTCAGATGATATTTTTACCGGTTTCAGTAACAACAGAATAAAGTTCTTGCTAAATAGCCTCAAAAAAGGTATGAATGCGGATGTAATCATCATAAGCCATGTCAATATCTTGCCAGTAGCCTGGTTAATTAAAAAACTCTTCTCGAAAAAAAAACTCGTAATGATTGCCCATGGAATAGAGATGTGGTCTCTGCCTTTGGGTCATAAGAAAAAAATGTTGGCAATATGCGATGAAATAATTTGTGTCAGCGAATTCACCAGACAAAAGGTTTCTGAAATAACTGAACTTAAAAAAGTAAAACTTTCCGTCATCAATAACTGTATAGATCCTTTTCTTAACAATCAGAAATCAGCAGATGCTACAGGCTTACTTCGCAAAAGGTATGGTGTTTTACCTAAAGAAAAAATAATGTTCACCCTTACAAGAATGGACGCCAATGAGAGATATAAGGGATATGACAGAGTCATTCAAGCCATGTCTAGTTTGACAACCCTTTACCCTACATTGAAATATGTAATTGGCGGTTCTTATGATGAGGAAGAAAAAAAATATGTTGATGACATTCTCCAGCAATTTAATTTGAAAGACAAGGTCGTTTTCACAGGATTTATTAAAAATGTAGAGCTTAAAGATCATTTCTTGATGTCTGATTTCTATATCATGCCAAGCTATGGAGAAGGTTTTGGTATTGTTTTCATTGAAGCCATGTATTTCGGATTACCAGTAATTGCTGGAAATAAAGACGGGTCAGTTGATGCCTTACTTAACGGTAAACTCGGAATTTTAGTAGATCCGATGAATGTAGAAGAAATAAAATCAGCAATAGAAAAGGTAATGCAAGATTCCGAAAAATATATTCCCGATAATAAATTGCTTTTGGATCATTTCGGTTATCAGCAATTTAAAAACAATTGGGAAAAAGTGATGATCAACTAATATTAAAATGAGTCAAAACATTGACAAACAAGAAAAATGGGATTTGATTCTGAAGGCAGGCAGTTCTGAAAAAAACTATTGGAAGGATTTGTGGCGCTTTCGTGAGTTGTTTTACATTCTCAGCTGGAGAGATATTAAAGTCAGATACAAACAAACTGTTTTAGGCGCAGCATGGAGTATTATCAGGCCATTGTTAACCACAATTGTTTTCACTGTTGTTTTTAATAAAATCGCCAAACTGCAAAATCCAGGAAATGCACCCTATGCACTGATGGTTTTCGCAGGCATGCTACCATGGCAATTTTTTAGCAATGCGCTCAGTGAATCAAGTAACAGTTTAATTGGTAATGCCAATCTGATTACAAAAGTATATTTTCCAAGAATGATAATTCCTGCCAGTTCGGTAATCACGAGTATGGTGGATTTTGCTATTTCATTTCTTATTTTAGTTGCGATGTGTTGTTGGTATCAATATTTACCTTCTTGGCATATTATTTTTTTACCGCTGTTCATTTTGATTGCTTTCTTTTGTGCTTTTGGCGTTGGGTTATACCTTACTGCTGTGAATGTGAAATATCGTGATTTCAGATATATCATTCCATTTATCATACAATTCGGGCTTTACATCACACCAGTTGGATTTAGCAGCTCGGTTGTTGGTGAGCGTTGGAAATTTTTATATTCACTCAATCCCATGGTTGGTGTCATTGATGGATTCAGGTGGTGTATTCTGGGGGATTCCATGTCATTGAGTTCTTTATTGATTTCATTGACTACAACATTACTTTTTCTGATATTAGGTTTGTTTTATTTCAGAAAGATGGAAAAAACATTTGCAGACAATATTTAACTGATTCACTTGTCGAAAATTATTGAAGTTCGCGGCTTATCAAAATCCTACATGATTAAACATGAAGGGAAAGAAAATTATACAGCATTAAGAGATGTGTTAGCTAACAATGCAAAAAAAATATTTTCATTTTCAGGATGGAAGCCCAAGAAGTTCACGCAGGAAGAATTTTGGGCATTGAAAGATATAAATTTTGACATTGAGGCGGGAGACAGAGTGGGGATCATCGGTAGAAATGGTGCCGGTAAAAGTACTTTATTGAAAATTCTCTCGAGGATTACTGAGCCATCACAAGGCAGCATTAAAATAAAAGGAAGAATTGCATCTCTTCTTGAAGTGGGAACCGGTTTTCATCCTGAGCTTTCAGGTCGTGAAAATATTTTTTTAAATGGTGCTATTTTGGGGATGAGCCGAAATGAAATAAAAAAACACTTTGACGCCATTGTTGATTTTGCTGAAGTAGAAAGATTTTTGGATACTCCAGTAAAAAGATACAGTAGTGGAATGTATGTTCGTTTAGCATTTGCTGTTGCCGCACATTTGGAGCCTGAAATTTTGATTGTAGATGAAGTACTTGCGGTGGGAGATGCACAATTTCAAAAAAAATGTCTGGGGAAGATGGAAGATGTGAGCAAGAATGAGGGAAGAACTGTTTTGTTTGTGAGTCATAATATGGGTGTCGTCGCTCAACTTTGCACAAGTGCAGTCTTACTAAATAAGGGTACAATAGATTTTATTGGTTCTGTTTCTGCTGTTGTAGATAAGTATCTAAGAAATCAATCTTTTACAAACGAGTTTCAACATAATAAAGAGGCGATTGGTATCAAACCCAACTTCATAAAATCAATCAAGATAAAAAATGAAGCTGGGGAAAATGTATCCAGTTTTTCATTTGACCAGCACATAGTTATTGAATTTTCTTGTCAAATATCAAATTACACTCCTGATTTACTCATAGGCATTGGTATGCAAGATAAAACTAACAGTAGAGTGTTTACTGTAGTAAAAGAAGTTGAGTATTTTTTTAATCCGGAAATTAGTGAAATCAGCGGTACGCTTAAGCTTCCCAATTCATTATTTGCTCCGAATGTATATTCTTTTGTATTTGCTTTGTGGACAAAAATGGGCCAGATTCATGATGTGGCTGAAAATGTATGCGTTATTAGTATTCATGATAATGGAACTTCACTCGCTGCATTTGAAGGTGCTGATTATGGATCAGTTATAATCAATCCTGTTTGGAAATCATGTTAAAAAGAGTCGTAAAAAAAATTATTTTTAGTTTTTTCAGCATTGGTATGAATGAATATCAAAGGCTTGAATCCATTCGTCAAAGAAAATATTTTTCTGACAATTCAATTTTTGATAACAGTATTATTACCGGTAAACAAACAAGGATAATAAATAATTCAGGAATAAAAGAGCGCATTGTGCTTGAATCGCATTCAATTATTTTGGGTGAAATACAAACGATGCAGCACGGAGGAAAAATAAAGGTTGGGCAGTATGTATTTATCGGAGAACATACCAGAATTTGGTCCTCAGTATCAATCACAATTGGTAATCGTGTTTTGATTTCACATAATGTAAACATCCATGACAACAATTCTCATGCTTTAGATAAAGTATTGAGGCACGAGGAATTTAAATATGTTTATGAAACCCATAAACCTTATCCTCATGAGAATTTATCTGAAAAGGAAATCATCATTGGAGATGATGTTTGGATTGGATTTAATGTAACTATTTTTAAAGGCGTTCACATTGGTAATGGAGCAATTATAGGAGCGAACTCAATTGTTACAAAAGATGTACCTGCAAATGCCGTGATTGTAGGCGCTGATCAGAAAATAATTAAGTATTTAGATTAATTTTTTTTAGTTTCTCAAATAATAAGTGGCATCGCACTAGTTAAGAAAAAAAATAATAATGAAAATAGCTTTTGTTGATAACCTTCAAGTGGGTGGCGGACTGTCTCGCTTTTCATTATTGCTTTGTAAAAGCTTGATTGAAAAAGATGAAACCATACAAATTGATTATTTTATTCATAGTCAGAATTTGAAGTTAGTACCGGAATTACTTAGTATTCGGAATGTAAAGGTTATCGTTTTAAAATCAACATTGCCATTGAGTTTTTTAGGAAAGGTTGCTTTTAAAGTAAGTTCGATTTTAGGTATAAAGTATAATGAAAACCCGGTCATTGCTGAAGTAGAAAAAATGGTAAATCAAAAATATGATTTAGCCTACTTTCCTTCGGCACACATGATGGAAAGACCTTCTTTAAATATCCCTATCGTAGGAACCATTCATGATTTTAATTGGAAATACTTTTTCGGTCGTCAAATATTTTCTAAGTCATTTGTGAAAAAAATGGACACAGAAATTGTGAAATGGATGAATGGCGGGTACAACGTTTGCTCTGCTCAGGATGTTGTTGACGAAGCACAAAAGTTATATCCTGGTATGGCAAGATATCCCGAGGTGGTTCATATTGCACCTGTGATTTTCAATTCGGAAATTTCAGAAAGCAGGTCAAAGGAAATTCTTAATGAGTTAAACATTAATTATCCATACATTATTTTTCCTGGAAATTTTTTTCCTCATAAAAATCATTTGAATCTTTTTACAGCATTTTATCTTTTAAAACAAAAAGAAGCTTTTAAGCATTTCAAATTGTTGCTTACAGGAATGAACTCAGATCAAGTTGCATTGGCTAAAGCAGAATATAGAGGCGTAAGATTATTAAGTGAAATAAATAGCACTGAAGATTTTGATATAATGGGTATGGGTTATCAAACAAATGAATACAATGATGTATTGATTGCCAATGCCACATTATTGGTGTCTCCATCTATTTATGAGGCTATATGCACACCAGGAATGGATGCATGGAATTTTGGAGTGCCAACTGCTATTTCTGATATTCCGCCATTTCGTGAACATGAAAAAGCTTGGGGCATTCATTCAGTATTTTTTGATCCCATGAATCCAAAAGATATTGCTGAAAAAATTGAAAATGCTTTAGTTGATTATGAAACTACTAAAGCAAATGGAAAGCTGTCTAGAGAAAAAATGTTGAACTATGGTTGGGAAAAAGTAACAGAAGGTTATTTGGCAATATTTAAAAAGGCTATTGTTAAAAAATGAAAATTTTAATTTTAGGATCTGAAGGATTTATTGGTGGGCATTCAGTCAATTATTTTCAATCAAAAGGAAATGAAATTCATGGGGTTGATTTTTTTGAAAAATCAAATCATGGAATTATTTACCATCAATATCAACAAGAAGATCAGGGTTGTGCTCATGTTTTTAAAAAAAATGAATTTGATTACTGCATCAATGCAGCCGGTAATGGCAATGTGAATTTCTCAGTTACTCAGCCTGAAAAAGATTTTGTGGCAAACACACAATTTACTTTTCAAATACTTGAGTCGCTGAGGTTGTATTCTCCTCATTGCAAATATCTTCATATTTCAAGTGCTGCTGTTTATGGCAACCCAGAAGTATTGCCTATCAATGAAACATCATCCATTCAGCCAGTCTCACCTTATGGTTGGCATAAATTTATGTCTGAGCAAATTTGTAAAGAGTACTTTCAATTATATAGAATACAATCTGCAATTATTAGGCCTTTTTCAGTCTATGGTCCTGGTTTAAAAAAACAAATTTTCTGGGATGTATTTATGAAAACATTTCAAGAGCCTATATCCATTGAATTGTGGGGTGGAGGGGAAGAAGCTAGGGATTTTATTTACATCGATGATCTGGTTTCAGCTATGGATAAGATAATAAATCATTCTTCTATGGAGGCGGATATTTATAATGTCGCCTCTGGTCAAATGACATTCATAAGAGATGCCGTGTCGATTTTGTTGCAGAATTTAGGTAATCAACTACCCATCACTTTCAATGGTGAAAGTCATAAAGGAAATCCAATTAAATGGGAAGCAGATATTTCGAAAATAAAATCGTTAGGATTTAATCCAATGGTAAATCTGCAAGAGGGTATATCTAAGCTAGCTGACTGGATGAAAATTCAAAAAATCTGATTTTGTCAATTCCTATTACTTTTTTTATTGATGACAAATTAGGTGGTGTTAGTTCACTCAATTTGAATCTCATCGAGCATGCACCAGAGGGTTTCAGTCAAACAGTAATTCATTTGGAGGACCGTTCATTAAAGCTTTCCAAATCCGGTATCAAATATCCTGTTGACAATCAAATACAATTTGTATTCGATAAAAAATCTAACGTTTATTGCGTTTTGGAAAAGATGAGAAAATTGGTCGACAACAAACCGGGTGTCATGGTATTAAATTACGGTAGCGAGATGGCCATGCTCGATCATCATCAGGTTTCTCAAACCACGTATCAATTGGTTCATGATGCTTATAATTTAGATCTTGCAAAAATATATGGTCATTTGGTTGATGTGTTTATTTGCCATAATTCATTTATAGAATCAGAGCTTAAGAAATTATTTCCGTCAAGACTGAATGATATTTTTTTTCTTTCACATGGTGTAACGATTCCAGATCAATTCAGAAAAGAAAAAAAAGCAGATGAACCATTGAGGCTTTTGTTTTTAGGAAGACTTGCAAAATCGAAAGGCATCTTTGATTTACCTCAAATCGCAGCCTTATTGCGAAAAAAAAACATTAAAGTAAAATGGACTTGCATTGGTTCAGGGCCAGAAGAATCAGACTTTAAAAAAAGTTGGAGTCCAGATGATGAAGTTTCTTTTCTTTCACCAGCAACAAACAAGGAAGTACTTGAAATTTGTCAACAACATGATCTGTTTGTACTACCCACCAAATTTGAAGGGACGCCTGTTTCATTGCTTGAAACTATGAGTGTTGGATTAGTTCCTGTAATTACTTCTTTGCCCGGAGGAATAGAAGAGATTGTAAAAACTGACATTGGATATGCAATAAAGATTAATGATAACAATGCATTTGCTGATGCTATTGCAGAACTGCACAATAATAGATTAAAGCTGGAACAATTAAGCATCAACTGCAGAAATAAAATAATTGAAGACTTTAATATTACCAATACTTCAAAGAAATATTATGAACTGTTCAGTCAGTATAAGCATTATAAAAAAGAAAAAAAACTAAAGAAAATAAGAGTTGGCTCCAGACTTGATCATCCGATGATTCCTGAAATGGTTGTAAGGATAATCAGAAACGTTGTCAACTAATCTAACTAAAAATGAATATACCAGCTGTCAGTGTTTGCGTTTTTACCTATAACTATCAAAGTTATTTGTCAGAAGCCATTGAAAGTATTCTGACTCAAAAAACAAATTTTGAGATTGAAATATTGATTTACGACGATTGTAGTACTGACACTACTTTTGAAATAGCCTTATCATATGCCGAAAAATATCCTGAGAAAGTAAGGGCTTATCAAAATCCTACAAACATAGGGGGTACCAAAAACTGGATAAAGGCCATTCAGGCTTGCAAAGGAAAATATATCGCGTTGCTTGATGGGGATGATTATTTTTCAGATTCGCTGAAATTGCAAACCCAATTCGACACTTTGGAAAATAACAATAAGTATGTCTTGTGTTTTCATAGTGTGGATGAAATATATGACGATGCTCTAGAGCTAAATAAAACCGTCGAATTTCAGCATGAAACTTATACTTTGAGTGATTTTATGCTGAATGGTTGGTTTGTAAGAACTTCTTCCACTTTCTTTAAAAATGGAGTGATTCCCCAAACAATTCCGGATTGGGTACACGAGTATCCTTACAGGTTTGATACCATTTTGCATGTTTTTCTCTGTATGCATGGAGATGCTTTTAATGTGAAAAAGAGCATGAGCGTATGGCGCAAACACAAGAAAGGAATGTCGTTTTGGCTGATGACCAATATGATAGAAAACACCCAAAAAAAAATATTGCTGTCTAGGAAGTTGAATGATTTTGCAGGTGGTCAATACAAAACTGAATCCGGAAAATTTATCTCTTACGAAAAAACATTGTTGTTTTTTTATTTACTCAGAAACTTCATCTTCTGGAAATATCCTTTGGTATTCATTGATTCATTATTGAACATGAATTTAAAACTGTTTCTCAAACTATTAAAAGGCAAGCGACATGGAATTAAAAATGCTTGATTGGGACAGTAATTTCTGGGGAAAACGGATTTTTTCTTTGCATATGAATTCTTTTGATTCCTTTGAAGAAGCCCAAAAAATTACAAATGATTCAGACGCAGATTTATTATACATATTTACAGACAAAAACGCATATGCCATTCCTCAGTTGGAATCAGAAAAGGCAATAACCTTGTTGGATAACAAGTTGACATTTTCAATGGAATTGAATCTTATGGATTTGTCTTATAACCAGGAAGTTATTGACGAAATATCTTTTCCAGATATAAATTTCGTGGATTTGGCAAGATCAGCCGGCAAGCATTCAAGATTTTACCTGGATAAAAATTTGTCTCATCAATTTGATGATTTATATGAAATGTGGTTGGTCAACTCATTAAATAAATCAATAGCAGACAAGACTTTTGTTATTAAAAATGAAAATCAAAAAGTAGTTTCATTTCTGACTTCAAAAATTAAAAATGAAAGAGGCAGTATTGGTTTAATCGCAACTAATGAAAAATACATGGGTAGGGGTTATGGAAGCAAATTGATTACCCACTTACACAAATGGTATTTAGAAAACAATATTAAATTTTCTGATGTAGTTACTCAAAAATCGAATGTTCAAGCTTGCGCGTTCTACTCAAAAATTGGTTTTAGTGTAATAAAAGAAGAACTGGTTTATCATTGGTGGCGAAATTGAAAATTAATATAAAGGTCCATTTTCAATAACTTATTGAAAAAAGCTGCGAATAATTTTCATCAGCTTAAATAAAAAATATTCAAGAAGCTCAATAATAAAATAACAGCATGAGAATACCATTTAACAAACCATATTTAAGTGGAAATGAATTGCAATACATCAATGATGCTGTATTGAATGGCAAATTGTCTGGGGATGGTGTATTTACAAAAAAATGTCATGATTATTTCAAATCAAAATTCGGTTTCAAACATTGTTTGCTTACAACTTCTTGTACTGATGCGCTTGAAATGTCTGCCATTCTTTTGGATATCAAAGACGGAGACGAAGTAATCATGCCGTCTTTCACTTTTGTATCCACCGCAAATGCATTTGTTCTAAGAGGTGCTAAAATCATTTTTGTAGACAGTAGAAGCGATCATCCAGGAATGGACGAATCACAAATTGAAAAGCTGATTACCCCAAAAACAAAAGCGATTGTTGTAGTACATTACGCTGGAGTAGCTGTAGACATGAAAGTTGTGATGGATCTCTCTGTAAAGTATGGTGTGTATGTTGTGGAGGATGCTGCTCAGGCTATTGACAGTTATTATAATGGCAAACCATTAGGCAGTATTGGACATATGGCAGCTTTCTCATTTCATGAGACAAAAAATATTCAATGTGGAGAAGGTGGCATGCTCGTTGTTAATGATGAGAAGTTTATAAAAAGGGCGGAAATTATCAGAGAAAAAGGTACCAATCGTTCAGCTTTCTTTAGAGGCGAAGTTGATAAATATGGCTGGGTTGATATTGGTTCATCTTTTTTGCCCTCTGAAATTACCGCAGCTTATTTATTTGGTCAACTTGAAAATCTTGAAAGCATTCAAAAAAGAAGAAAAGATATATGGGAGTTATATGATTCAACTTTCAAATTACAATCAACTGATTTGAATTTGTCTACACCATTAATTCCTGAATTTGCAAGTGTAAATGGACATATGTATTACTTGTTATGTAATGACCAACAAGAAAGAACATTTGTAATTGATGCACTTAAAAAAGCGGGCATTTATGCAGTATTTCATTACTTGTCTTTACATGTTTCAACGTATTATCATCAACTTCATGATGGAAGAAATTTGATTAATTCAGATGCATACACTGATCAATTATTGCGACTTCCCTTGTATTATGAGTTAACAGAATCGCAGGTAAATGAAATTTGTGACACCGTTATCAAAGCTATAAAAGAGTATAGAAATTAATTGTAACTACAGAATATCGTAAGAAGAAGTGCAAAACATGAACATGCCTGAAGTGAGTGTATTGATGACTGCATACAATAGAGAAAAATTTATTTTGGAATCTATTGAAAGTGTGACTCAATCTACATTCAAGAATTTAGAATTAATCATTGTGGATGATGGTTCTAAAGACAATACAGTAGAATTAGTAAGGCAATCCATGCAAAAAGATTCACGCATTCTTTTATATCAAAATGAAAATAATTTAGGCGACTATCCCAATAGAAATCAGGCAGCTTCTTATGCTAAGGGGAAATATATTTTATATGTGGATTCGGATGACCAGATTCAGCCCGATGCCATTGCTTATTGCATAAAATATTTCGAGGCGTTTCCTGAAGCAGATTTCAGTGTAATATATCCTCATGATGACATCCAAACTCCAATGATGTTGGATTCGCAAGCAGCAATCAGAAAGCATTTTTATGAAAAAAGTTTTTTGAATTTGGGGCCCGGTGGTGTAGTATTCAAAAGGGAATTTTTTTTGAAGAATAATTCTTACAGTACTCGATTCGGTCCAGCCAATGATTTATACAGTCATTTGAAATTTGCAATTAAAGGTAATGTACTTCTGTTGCCATTTAAGTATCTGATTTATAGAATACATGATGGACAGGAATCTACAAACCGTTACAGGTATTTATACCTGAATCAACTGTATATAAACGCAGCTTTTTCTAAATTAGATTTTCCTCTTAATGAAAAAGAAAAAAAGAAAATCAAAAAAAGATATACCAGAAATAATGCGCTGGTAATTTTGAAATATATTTTGAAAACATTTAAGATTAGAAAAGGCATTGAAGCCTATTTGAAAGGGGAATTTAAGTTCCGTGATTTGATCTGATTCAATAGGATTTTATCACTCTTATTTTGAACAATAAAAAATTTAAACATAAAGTAGATGTGCGGAATAGCGGGTATAATAGGTTATAATAAGTCAGGAGTTAAAGTACATTCCATGCTTGAGAAAATTGCTCATCGTGGCCCTGATGGATTGTTTTATTGGAGTGGAGAAAATGTAGCATTTGGTCATGCTAGATTAAGCATCATTGATTTGTCACAAGCAGCTAATCAACCAATGATTGATCCACTCACAGGGAATGTCATAATTTTCAATGGTGAAATATTTAATTATCTCGAATTAAAGGAGCAATTCAAAAATGATTATCAATTTAAAACCAACTCAGATACAGAAGTAATTCTGGCGGCATATCAGCTATATGGTGTTGGTATGTTTTCAAGGTTGAGAGGCATGTTCGCTTTCGCATTGTATGATGCTCATTTGAAAAAAGTAATAATTGCACGCGACAGAATGGGCATAAAGCCTTTGTTCTACAGAAAAATAAATCAAGCATTTTATTTTGGCTCTGAAATGAAATCAGTTACTCAGTTTCATGGCATTTCAGACAATCTGAATGAGTTAAAAGTATATGAATTCCTCGCTGATGCAAGAATGGATGCGGATGAATATTCCATGTTTGAAGGTGTGATGCATCTGCCACCTGCACATTATATGTGGATTAATCAAAATGGAGAGGAATCAAAACCCTTATCATACTGGGATTTCCCACAATTGGGTAAACGTAAGTTTGATGAACAAGCTAAAGATGAGTTTATAGCTCAAATGGATGAGACTATTAAAATGCATCTTCGCTCAGACGTTCCTGTGGGTGCCTTTCTCTCAGGTGGATTGGATTCATCTTCTGTAGTTTGTTTCGCCCTTAAGCATTTGAAGCAGGATCAGCTAAATGTTTTCTCTGCAATTTTACCCTATTATCATCCCGAAAATTCACTCATCAAAGAAATTACTTCTATGGATGAAAGGATTGTTTGCAATGATCTTCATCTTTCAGGAGATAACTTTTTTGAAGATATACCTAAAGTAATTGAGCAAAATGGAACACCAATTTTAGATGGCTCCATGTATACCCATTACAAACTTTGCGAAATGGCAAAAGAAAAAAATGTGAAAGTCTTACTTTCTGGTTCAGGAGGTGATGAGTTGTTTGGCGGCTACGAATCTATGGTACATGCCCAACACTCAAGATTGATTTATCAAAAACGCTTCGGCAAATATTTGAAAGACTTAATCAAGTTCAGAAAGGAAAGAGATGTCAACACGTATTCTCATCTTTTTTTAAGAAGTGCATATGAAAGTTTACCTGTCAGTTTGCGTAGATTTGTCAAGAATGCACAGTTGCATCTGAAATTCAATCACATCGAAATCAGTCCCAATGTTCCTCATTATTATTTCACCCATCCGGACCCTTATTTAGCCAATATGCTGAATAATTATCGCAGTTGGACAGCGCCTCCTTTTTTACATTATGAAGATAGAAATTCAATGAAGTTCGGAATTGAAATAAGAGTGCCTTTTTTTGATCATAAACTGATTGAATTTATTTTACAATTCAATACAGAAGATATCATCAGTGGGAATAGTAAAAGTATTCTGAGAAAATCATTTCGTGGTATTGTTCCTGATAAAATCCTTGATCAAAAGGGTAAATATGGCTTTCCTTCTCCTCTGGATCATACATTAAGAACTAGCAACACGGGGAAAGAAATATTTTATGATTTGTACAATAAAACACCTTTGCTTTCCTCCAAAAATACACTGAAGCTTGCTCAGCAGTTTTACGAGGGCAAGGGTGATGTCTCAGTATTTTGGAGAACATTGAGTTATATGATCTGGTACGATATCAATAAAAATAAATCGCTTAATAATAATTTTTAACATGCAGCATCAATATAAGTCGATACTTTATGTTGGAAGTCTTGAGAAAGATGGCAATTCTAAAAAGCGATTTGAGACACTAAAAAAAATGGGTCATTATGTTGAAGGTATAGACATTGATCCATTCATATTTGTACCCTTTTGGCTGAGATTTCATTATCATTTGTATTTTGGTCCGGGTATCAATGCACTGAATCGTGCCGTACTGAATAAAGTGAGTGACATGAAGCCTGATCTTTTATGGGTTGACAATAAACCTTATTTGAAATCAGCTACATTGAAAACTATCCGAAAGGAAAATCCCAAAATGAAACTGGCCAATATTGTTACTGATGATCCATTCGGATCTTACAGTTATTGCTGGAAAATCATTTACAAAACATTTAAATATTACGATATCCATTTTGTGCAACGGAGTATCAATATAGCCGAATTTAAAAGCAAGGGAGCCAATAGGGTGGAGTTGTGTTATCGTTCTTTTGATCCTGAATTTCATCGTCCGATTCCTGAAATTCAATCCTTAAGAAACAATGAAAAACCTGTAATCGGATTTATAGGAAGTTATGAAGAAGAAAGAGAAGATTACATAGCGCATTTGATTAAAAATGGAATTGATGTTGAGGTATATGGTAACGATTGGCCATCAGGTAAATATTGGGATGTTATTAAACCTCATTATAAAGGGGCTTCTGTTTTTGGTAAGGGTTATGTTGAAGTTATTAACAGAATGGACATCGCGCTTCATTTTCTTAGGAAAATCAATCGCGATCAGCAAGATAGTCGAACATTCGAAATTCCTGCTTGTAATGTTTTCATGTTGTCTGAAAGAAGTTATTTGCACCGTGAATTGTTTTCAGAAGGACAAGAAACAGATTATTTCACTTCCAAAGAGGAATTGTTACAGAAAGTGAAATATTACATCAATCAACCTGAATTGAGAATTAAAATGGCCAATGCGGCTTATCAAAGATCATTTGAATCAGGGTACTTTCACGAAAGCCGATTGGAATTGGTATTAAATAAGATTTATCAACAGCCAAATGAAATCAAAAAAATCAAAAGAGTTGTTGCTGGAATTTATATCGATCCAGATTTTTATCCCCCAACCATAAATGCCCTAATCAATTTGTCTGAAATAGCCGAGGAAGTTATAGTAGTTACCAGAAATCATGCTGCTTTGAATTTTCCTTACCCCAGCAATGTGACACTGATTAAAAAAGGGAAACTCACAACCGTATTGGATACCGAAAAGAAGAATATCGTAAACAAGCTGATTTCTTTTGTTAGTTATTCTTTTTCATTATGGAGACAATCTATTAAAAGAGAAACTAATCTCGTTGTTTATTATGATGCCATACCATTATTCTCATTTTTTATTAGCAGATTATTTATTAGTGGCAAAAAGAAGTTCTGGTACCATAATCATGATATGCCAGGAACGCATATGACAAGAAAATTTTCGGTAGGTTGGTTTTCCGGTAAGTATGAACACAAGGCAATGAAACACATAAATTATTTTTCACTGCCTTCAGATGACCGGATGAAGTTTTATCCAAATTGGAAAAGGCCGAATGATTATTTCTCTATCCCCAATTATCCGTCACTGAAAGTTTACCGAAAGTCAGAAAAAACTGAATTTATAAACAATGAAATCAGAATTATTTTTCAAGGCACTATTGGAGAAGAGCATGCTTTGGAGGCATTGATAAGTTTATTGAAAAAAGAAATAGATGGTAAATCATTAAGATTGATACTTAAAGGTTCTGTCAGGCCCCATTATAAAAACCAAATTGATGAATTGGCCAAATCATTGGATGTTGCAGACAAATTGGAATGGAAATCATTAGGACCTTATTGTGAATTGCCTTCACTTACCAATACTTGTCACATAGGCATTGCAATTTACATGGGCTCAGACAATGTCAGAAAAACTTTGGGCACTGCATCCAATAAAATATATGAATACGCAGCGTCAGGGCTACCTGTGATTTTATACGACAATGAGCAATTTAGAAAATATCTCTCAGGATATACTTGGACATATTTTACTGATGGTACTGTAGATTCTTTGGAGACATGTATCAAAGCGATTATGAGTAATTATGTATCTGCAACAAAAAATTCCAGAACTGATTTTGAGAATTCCTTGAATTTTGAAAATCAGTTTGATTATATCAAAAAAAGGCTACTCAG
>Ga0209188_1002041_pt1 | contig 15284 bp, 13 predicted proteins | sample C_130625_EF_Meta_FD_187307 | JGI IMG/M metagenome (GOLD analysis project Ga0209188, IMG submission 187307) | Freshwater microbial communities from Lake Croche, Canada to study carbon cycling - C_130625_EF_MetaG (SPAdes) (version 2) | ecosystem: Environmental > Aquatic > Freshwater > Lake...
GAATCAGCACAGCTTCTTCATGTTCAACGTTTACACATTCAACAGGGCCAATGCCTTCTGGGAAGTCGTAAGTCTCAAGTTCGCTAAAAGGCTCTGTTGTATACCAACCGCGATCGGCGTTCCAAATCAGCGGGGGATTAAGACACTCCTCGATTGTTGTCCAGATAGAAAACGAAGGGGCGAAGTCATAGCCATCAACCGTCAGATTAGAACCATCCATCACTGCTAAGTAATCGATGCGCGAGAAGAGTTCATCTTCGGCATATCGCGCAAATACATCACTCATACCTGGCTCGATACCCATGCCAACAACAGCGTAGTTGCCATTCTTTGACCAAATATCTGCGCGAGCAAATTGTTCATCGCCTAATTTGATTCCTGTCTTGTTAAATGGATCATCAGGATGTGCGATAGATAGCGACATCGCCATATCCATGTAATTAACTTTCTCTTCTTCACACGCTAAAAAAATTGGCATGACAAAACGCGGATCTACCGCGTTCACCACAATATCTGGAGCAGATTTACGAATGAGAGCGCGAATATCGTTCACATCAGAGGCATCCACCTCCTGCGCAGAGAAACGTGGGTCATTGACCTTTGCAACGACTGCTTGTGCGCGTGACAGACTGCGATCGGCAACAACCATCGATGTAATAAATGGTCTACGAGATGCGATATTTGCGATTGCACTGCCAACTCCGCCTGCGCCGATAACGAGCGCTTTCATGGGTGGCCTTTCATTCTTGCTTACATGCGCTTGATATAAGCGCGTTAAAGGAAGGCTATCTCTACCGATAACCTTTGCCAAGTAACTTCACTGTTGAAGTGCCCACGTCCCCGTAGCTCAGTGGATAGAGCAACCGCCTCCTAAGCGGTAGGTCGCAGGTTCAACTCCCGCCGGGGACACCCACCTAGGATGACATTATGAAATTTCGAGTTGTCATTGTTCTGTGTGTAGCGACAACTCTTGCAATTCTTGCGACACGAACATCATCGAGTGCGGATACGCGCCCAAAAAATAGCGATGTAATTATCAATGTAGTCGGCGATATTCATGGTGTGGCAGCCATTGATCGAACCGCAATTCCAGCCCTGAAGAAATATTTTGCAGATGGCAATCTCAATCTATTTAATCTTGAATCAGCAGTAACGAGTGAAACCAAGAAAGAAGTTAAGGATTACAACTTCAAGACCAATGTGGAATTTCTGCAGACGCTCAAATCTGTGGGGCTCAATGTTGCAACAGTGGGTAACAATCACAGTTATGACTATGGCTTACAAGGATTTCTTGACACTATGCAGAGCCTGAGAAAGGCAGGGATCTCCTATGTTGGTGGTGGGGTCAATAGCGGTCTTGCATACCAGGGCGAAGTATTTAATGTGAAAGGGTTAAAGATTGGCATTCTAGGTCTGGCAAAAGTTAATGGCGGCCCTGACTCGATTGCTAAAGTAGAAAAAGCCGGAACTACTAATGGATATGACGCACACTCAACCGAGCAAGCAATCACAGCTATGAAGAAAGTAAGTGATGTATTAATTATTCTGACCCACTGGGGAGAAGAAGGATCTTTCTGCCCAAGAGATTCTGAAAAATCCAGCGCAAAGAAGTGGGGCGCTCTCGGTGCTGACATTATTGTGGGAAGCCACACACATACCTTGCAACCGATCACCCTTGAAAATAATAGGCTTGTGGCTTACTCAATGGGCAACTTCATCTTCTACTCATCGAATATAGAGAATAGAAGTACTGGGATTCTAAAGATTCGAATCTCGCCTAAGAAGCAGATTACTTACACACTTCAGCCATTTATTATCAATAATCTGACTAAGGTGCCAGAGAAGAGCTCTGCTTTTTATACACCTGCTATTGATTGTGCAGATCAAGCAAGGTAGCTAGTGAGTGATCGTAAATCGCTGCATCCATTTAGGTGCCCACCAGTTGCGCTCACCAAAGAGGCGCATCAGAGCAGGAACTAATAGACCGCGAACGATTGTTGCATCAAGAATAACTGCGAGTGCAACACCAAACCCCATTGATTTAATCGATGTAACACCACTTGTCATAAAGGCTGCGAAGACCACTGCAAGCAATAGAGCTGCGGCAGTAATGATTCGAGCAGAACGTTGAAGCCCGGTTGCAACGGATTCGATATTGCTCTTACCTGCCATATGTTCTTCACGAATGCGTGAGAGCAAGAAGAGTTCGTAGTCCATTGATAATCCAAAGACAACAACAGCAATCAAAATAGCAATCGATGTATCCAGCGTTCCGGTGAGTGTGAAAGAACCAATGAGCCACTGCATATGTCCATCGATAAATACCCACGTAAGAGCACCCATAGTTGCAGCAAGGGATAGCACGTTAAGCAAGACCGCTTTAATTGGCAAGATGATTGATCCAGTAAAGATAAAGATCAGTACAAAGACGCTGAGTGCAATCCAACCAAGTGCCCAAGGAAGAGTGGAAGAGATTCCATCTTGTGAATCTGTGTAATCAGCTGCAACGCCTCCGACCAAAGTTCCTTCGGGGGATTTGATATCGCGGATATCGTGAATCATTTTCTGAGCATCAGGTGTGCGAGGGAGCATCGATTCATAGGCAACGAGACGGATATCTTGCCCAAAAGTTTGTGGTGGAGTTACAGCAACAATTCCCTCAACCTGTGCGAGATTCGCTGAGTATGTAGCTATCTCTGCATCCTTACCTGCACCACCCATAATAATAATTTCAACAGGGTTACCTGTTTGACCAGAGAAGCGCTCTGCCTGAACTGCAGTTGCAATTGCAGCTGCATTACTTGCTGGCAAAATACGTGAGTCCCCTTGAGAGAATGCAATGTTCTTCAAAGGTGAAGCGAATATCCCAAGAACAATCAGAGCCAAAAGAACAATCGCTACAGGGCGGCGCATCACCATTCGTGCCGTTTGTGCCCAACGACCATCTTCTTTAGGAGTAATTGCAGATTTACGAACGACGCCTTTATCAACCTTGCTTCCAACCATCGCCAAGATCGGTGGAAGTCCAAAGAGCGCACCGGCAACTGCAAGTGCAACAACGGATACTCCTGCATAGCCAAATGATTTAAGGAATGGGAGAGGGAAGAAGGTCAGTGATAGCAGGGTGACAAAAACTGTGAGACCTGAGTAGAAGACCGTTTTACCAGCAGTCTTTAACGTTGTGATGATTGAATCTTCCACACCTTTACCGTGATGCAGCTCCTCGCGGAATCTGTTGACCATCAAGAGTGCATAATCAATACCGAGTCCAAGGCCCATACCTGTGGTCAGATTAAGCGCATAGATACTGACATCGGTAAAGAGTGTGAAGAGAAAGAGAATAAAGAAAGCACCAAGAATTGCTGCAACCCCGACAACAAGTGGCATTGCTGAAGCAACCATGGCACCAAAGACAAAGACCAAGAGGATAAATGTTGCAGGAATGGAGATTGCTTCTGCAATCGCTAAATCCTTTGAAATCTTCTTGTTGATTGCATTTCCTACGACTCCCACTCCACCCGAATACAGAGTGAATCCATCTACCGTGCCGTCATAGTGATTCTGGAAAAATGCACCAAGTTTTTCGCTCTCGGGAGAGAATGCATCAGCCTTGCTATAAACAAGTATGTAACCGGCTTTGCCATCCTTAGATTTAAAAGCTTGCTCTCCGCCTGAGCTCCAATAAGAAAGAGTCTTGCTGACACCGCTCTCCTTTGCCATCTTGGCTTCAAGAGCAAGTGCGCGTTGAGTAACAGCAGGATCAGAGATATCTGAGTCCCCAGCATCGACAACGACAACAATCGTTGGGTCTGCAATTTTGAGAGTGTCATGAATGTAGTTGTAGACCTTGTATGAATCACTCTTTGGATTTGAGTATCCACCTGAATCAAGTCGATTGAAGACTAAGGATCCAACTCCGCCTGCTGCAAGGATTCCAATGACAAAAAGGCTTACTGCGGCCTTTCGGCGGCGATACATAAGATGACCAAGTTTCTCGAACATGGAGATAAGTATGTAGGATTACTTTGTCGGTCTCGAATCGATAGAACAGGTGTTCCCGCATGAGTGATGTGTTTCCTGCAACAACTGACGATGAACGCGATCCTGGTGAAGACCAAAGTGAAGACCGTAAGCGTGAAGCAGAAATAAAAGGGGATAAGCCCCCTCATCACGACTAGTTCTTATTCAGAAGTTGGTGCAGGTTTAACTGCAGAATCTGTCTTATAGAAACCAGATCCTTTAAATACAACCCCAACATTGGAATACACCTTACGAACTTCGCCCTTACAAACAGGGCACTCAGTGAGTGGATTTTCTGAGAAGGACTGGAAAGCCTCGAAAGCGTGGTCGCATGCGGTACATGCATATTGATATGTAGGCACAGTGTGACCTTTCTCTTGAAGTATCTCGGATTCTCTCTTTGCCTTAGTCTAAAGAAGTGAGACGATAGGTGCGAATCGGTAGGTATTTGAGCACGGGGGAAATGATGAGAATCAGGCAGATTGCAGTCGCGATCATGGGGCTGCTACTTATCGGGATTTCTCCTGCAGTGGCTAACACTCTCGTTGCAACAACTCCCGTGGTTGGATCAACGATTCAAAGCGCACCGAGTGCAATCACAATCACCACACAGCTCGCACTGATCGATGCAGGTAACGAAGTAACCGTGACAGATCCCACCGGTGTTCGCGTCGATGATGGAGCGCTCACTATCGATGGTGTCAATGCAGTTATCGGTTTGAAGCAACTCGTAAAGACAGGTGTTTACACAGTTCGCTACTCATTGCTTGCCGAAAATGATGCGCCTTTTGTTGGTTCGTTCACATTCAACTTTGCTGAACCCACTGTGATTGCCACTGCTGCGCCACAGACCACTACAGCGCCAACTCCTTCAGGAAACAATCTTGGAACAACAATTTTTGTACTTGGCTTACTCGTAGCAGCAATTGTTGTCACTGTCGCGCTCTCGCTCTATGCAAGAAAGCTCTATAGGGATCGATGAACTCTCTGTCAGGATATCTGACTGATGTTGCACCAGTTCTGAGCGCACTCGGAACTTTCAACAAGTCACTCTCTTTCTTTGCCGCATTTAGTCTCATCGGAATTTTGCTTGCAATCTCCTTCTTGCTTATTGAAGATAAAGGAAAGTTGCAGCAGAGCGCTCTAAAACTTCGACGTGCAGGTCAATTCATCGCAGCGCTATGGCTTGTGACAAGCGCATTTCAGATCATTCTCACGCTCGCAAATATCTTAGGGACAACGCTTAGCGTTGCACTTGATGCAACAACACTTCGTTCTTTTGTGACACAAGTTGATCTCGGCAAATTCATGCTATTTCAAACGTTGGCAATTGCAGTCGTCTTGGTAACACTTACATTTGTACGGTCAGTATTGCCTAGCGTGATCTTGCTAGGACTTTCACTTGCCGCCCTTGTCGCTCCAGTTTTTCAAAGCCATAGCGCTTCAGGTGGATCACACGCTTTAGCAATTGGTTCACTCGTAGTCCATGTGGTGGCCTTGTCACTGTGGGTCGGTGGAATATTTGCAATTGTTGTTCTTGATGAGTCAGATCGCCGCGTCGCACTTCCTCGCTTTAGCCAATTAGCGCTGTGGGCTGCAATTGCAGTGGTAGCAAGTGGTATTGCAAATGCTTGGGCGAGACTAAATTTCACATCTGCGTGGACAACTCTGTATGCGCAAATTGTGATCGCAAAGGTGATTTTGACGGCAGTACTTATTTTCTTGGGATATCGCAATCGCAGAGCCTTGCAGGCTGGTGATAAAACTGGATGGAGTCTGCTTTCGCGAATAATTTTTATTGAAGCTTTAATTATGGGCCTTGTCACTGTCTTAGGAAGTTGGCTCTCTACAACACAACCACCTGCTGGTAAGAGCCAACCATTCAACGCCGCCCTGAGCGTTGTTGGCCTTACAACACCAGCTGCACCAAATCTTTCGCGGTTACTCCTTCTCTATAACCCAGATGCGCTCATGATTGCAATTCTTATCACTCTCGTCGCTCTCTACGTAAAGGGAGTTTCAATTCTAAAAAAACGTGGAGATTCATGGCCGGTTGGTCGAACCATTGCATTTGCTTGTGGCATCGCAGCAATTGATTTTGCAACTAGTGGTGGGCTTGGCGTCTATGCGCTCTTCTCATTTGAATATCACATGGTTGCTCATATGGTCTTAGGCATGGTTGCACCGATTGGGTTGGTACTTGGAGCACCTATAACTTTGGCGCTTCGCACACTTCCTCAAGGTCGCACTAATGACGAACGCGGAGTGAGAGGAACTCTGATTGCAGTTCTTCACTCGCGCTACTCGGTAATTTTAACCAACCCACTCACAGCGCTAGCGCTCTTTGATGGGTCACTCTTTGTTCTTTACTTCACCAATCTCTTTGGTAATTTGATGCAATCGCACGCCGGCCATTTCTTTATGAATATTCATTTTCTCCTTGCAGGATTCCTCTTCTTCCACGTCATCATTGGTATTGATCCCAATCCTCGTAAAGTGCCACACCTTGTCCGTATCGTCATTCTCTTTGCAGCAATGAGCATTCATGCCTTCTTTGCAATCGCGCTACTTGCAACAACAACTCTGATTGATGGTGGTTTTTACGGATCTCTGAAAACTCCATGGCTTGGCGACTTACTTGCAGACCAACATGCAGCCGGATCTATCGCATGGGCAATGGGCGAGGTCCCAATTATTCTGGCTTTGATTGCCACCTTTATTCAATGGATGCGTGATGACAGCCGTGAAGCAAAGCGCATCGATCGCAATGAGGCACGCATGGCCGCGATGGGTGAACCAGATGATTTGGCGCAATACAATAATTATCTCAACCAGTTGAACCAGCGAGACCAAAGGAATAATTCAGAATGAGCCTCGAAGATATCTTTACTCTTCCATCTGAATACAACGACCTTCGCGACAGCGTTCGCTCACTTTCCGAAAATGAAATAGCGCCACATGCACACGCAGTCGATGAAGATCATCGCTATCCGCAGCAAGCTCATAACGCTCTGGTTAAAGCGGGGCTCTTTGCAGCACATGTTCCAACAGAATTCGGTGGCGATGGTGCAGATGCGTTAGCAACATGCATCATCATTGAGGAAGTCGCACGGGTCTGTGGTTCATCATCACTTATTCCAGCAGTAAATAAATTGGGTTCACTTCCATTGATATTAAGTGGCAGCGCAGAACAGAAAGAGCGTTGGCTTCGCCCACTTGCAAAGGGCAAAGGTTTCTCCTATTGCTTATCTGAATCTGAAGCTGGCTCGGATGCTTCAGCACTTAAGACAAAGGCAGAACGCAAAGGCGATAGCTGGGTTATTAATGGCAGCAAGAAGTGGATCTCAAACGCTGGAGAATCTGAGTTCTACACAGTGATTGCTCAAACAGATCCATCACTTGGTTCTAAAGGCATCACAGCTTTTGTGATTGAAAAATCTGACTCTGGCGTCTCCTTTGGTGCACCAGAGAAGAAGATGGGCTTTCGAGGTTCACCTACCCGCGAGGTCTATTTCGACAACGTCACGGTAGGAGATGAACGTCGCATCAGTGAGGTTGGAAAAGGTTTCGCACTTGCCATGGATACTCTCGATCACACGCGCATCACCATTGCTGCGCAAGCTCTTGGCCTTGCACAAGGTGCGCTCGATACCGCCAAGAAATATGCACACGAGCGCAAACAGTTTGGTAAAGAGATCTTTGATTTCCAGGGTGTGCAATTTATGTTGGCAGATATGGCAATTGCTGTTGAAACTGCTCGACAGATTACCTATGCAGCAGCGGCAAAGAGCGAACGAGGCGATAAAGATCTGAAATTCTTCTCAGCTGTAAGTAAGACATATGCCACAGATGTTGCGATGAAGGTAACTACAGATGCTGTGCAAATTCTTGGTGGTTATGGCTATGTATCTGATTATCCAGTTGAGCGAATGATGCGTGATGCAAAGCTGACACAGATTTACGAAGGCACCAATCAAATTCAACGTATTGTGATTGCGCGCAATCTTCCGTAATTAAGAGTTGAAGCGAAGCACCAAATCTGGTGTTGCAGCTGCATGTAATGGAATATCCCACGGCTCGCGAGGTAGATCTTCACCTGAAATCTCATCTGGGTGAATAAGTCCAATACTCCATGCAGCAAGGTGAGGCAGTGCGCGATCGTAGAAGCCACCACCTTGTCCTAATCGATATCCACTTCTATCTATACGAAGTGCAGGAACAATAATGACTTCAATAGCTGCAAGGTTGGTAAATGCAGGTCCACTTGGTTCGCTGATCTTTTTCTTCTGTTGCAATTGACTTTCGTCACCGTTCCATTGAACCCATTCGAGATTATCGCCGTTGATGCGCGGAAGTAAAAGTGTCTTGCAAGTTTTGATTAATTCAAGATTGAGTTGACGTGTATCGGGTTCATCCCCGTAGGACATGTAACTTGCGATGACTTTTGAGTTGAGAAATTCTGGTGAGGTGGCGAGATACTCAAAGCTATGTTCGATGTAACGTTCATTACGTTCTCGGCGGTAGCGAGTGCGAAGTGAACTCTTTTCTTCGCTGATACCCATGTAAATCCCCTAGAAGTAACTCGTCTGGAAGTAAGGTTAGTGATTATGTCAGAACGTGTGCGCGTAGATGAAGTACTCACCTCACTCTTAGAGCTATGCCGCCCGCTCGAACCATTCGATATGCCACTTCTTGATGCGCATGATGCAACCTTGGCTGAGGATATCTTTGCAGGCGAGCGACTCGTCATGAAAGCTGGCAGTCGAATTCGTTCTACTCAAATAGGTCTTGCTGCATCTATCGGACTCGACCATCTGCCAACGCGTCCACACCCACGCGTTGTAGTTATTTCAGCAGGTCCTGATCTTGTCGAACCCGGAGTACCTCTTAAGCAAGATGAAGAGTATGAGACCAATTCTTGGCTTTTGACCACAGCAGTTCGCGAAGTTGGCGCCGTTGCTTATCGCGTGCATTCAATTCCGGATGATGAATCACAATTGCAGAGCGTGATTGAAGATCAACTTGTTCGCGCAGATCTCATTATCATCAGCGGCGAACGTAACGATGATTCCTTCGATCTCATTACTCGCACACTCGAAAAGATAGGCGAGATAACAACTGTTGAAATCGCCATTGAATCAAGTGGCCGCCATAACTATGGAGTCATCGGTCCAGATAAAACCCCTGTCATAACTCTTCCCGGAGATCCCATCGCCGCATATATCTCCTTCGAACTTCTTGTCCGCCCCATGATTCGCACCATGTTAGGGACTGCAAATATTCACAGGCCATCGGTTAAGGCAAAGCTTGAAAAGGCCCTGACATCATCAGGTGGAGATCGCTCGTACGTTCGCGCAATCTTGAGTGAAGATGGAAAATCAGTACTTCCGCTTGCATCCCAAGATGAACAGGCAACGCTCTCTGATGCCAACTCATTTATCGCAGTACCTGAAGGCGAGACCAATCTTTCGGCTGGTGCGCAGGTAACTGTTGTTGTTCTCGAACGTCGATACCTGTAATAGTTAGGTATGGATACCTGGCCCGTCGTCTTGCAAAGCGATGAGATAACTCTTCGCCCCGCACGGTTTCGAGATCGTGCACGGTGGAATCAGGTACGAGCTGAAAATAAAGAGTGGCTCACTCCGTGGGAGGCAACGCTTCCTGTAATCCCATTTGGTTCACCCGCACTAGAGAATCAGACTGAGCGCCCAACTTTTTATCAGATGGTTCGGTTGCTCAATCACGAGGCAAGAGCGGGCCGCTCATATTCATTCCTCATATGGAGTGGAGCAAATATGGTCGGCCAGGTAACGATGGGTGGAGTTATGTATGGCGCACTTCGAGGTGCACATATTGGATATTGGATAGACCGCAACTTTGCTAATAAGGGCTTGACTACCCAAGCGGTGAAGTTGGTATCTGGCTTTGGCTTTGCTGAATTAGGTCTTCATCGCATTGAAATCAATGTGCGCCCAGAAAATGCTGCATCCTGCAGAGTTGCTGAGAAAGCAGGATTTGTCATGGAGGGCCAGCGCAAAGCGTTTCTGCATATTGATGGAGCGTGGAGAGATCACATCTGCTTCGTTAAGAACAATGAATTAATTCAGTAAACCCCCCTTGAAATCCACAGGGTTGCGGTGGCACCCCTCTAACCTTTACCCACCATGGCTTCAGGAATCATTTATCTAGCAATTATCGGGATGTGGGTTGCCTACTTCCTGCCTCGCTGGGTGCATAATAAAAATGAATTTTCTGGAAAGAGCGTCGAACGTTACAAGAGCGCACTTCGTGTTGTTGCAAGTTCGACGCCAGGAGCGCTCATCGGTAGCGGTCCAATTTATACCGACGTTGATCGCGCAGGTCGTGTAGCTCAACAACTGATGCGACGCAGAATCATCGTCACTCTTATTTTTACCTCTCTCATTCTCACAACGGTAGGTGCGGCAATGCAAACATTCTCATATATCGCAATCGCTATTCCTGTGACTGCAGGAGTTATTTATATTGCACATGTACGCCGACAGGTAAATGGCGAACGTATCCAACGCCGTCGCGTTGATCAGTTGCACCGCACAACAGAAGGTGTTTCACATACCAACTTGGCTGATGTAGTTACATCAAAATCTCATTCCCACATTGCAGTAAATCAAGATCACTGGGTTCCACTTTCAGAACGCGAACTCACGGGCGTCACTCTTCTTCCAAAAGGAACGGCTCAATCACGTGCTGAATGGCAACCCAATGAGATTCCGGTACCTACGTATGTCAACGCACCTAAGGCCGTTGCCTCTAAGCGCATCATTGATCTGACTGAACCTGGTAAGTGGTCTGAAGAACAACAACGTATTGAGCGAGAAGCACTTGCAGCAGCAGCTCCATCACGTGATGAAGTATTTGATCAACAGCTAGCAGATGAAGCCGTTGAAAGACTGCGTGAAATCAGAGCGGTAAACGAATAGCCTTAAATCCAATTGGTAAACCACATCCTGGCATGCCAGGCATCGTAGGTAATTAGGTCGCCCACATAGAGCGGCAAGAAGTAGATGAAGTTCACCGCTATCAATACAAGTAGTGAAATAACTACGATCTCACCTGTCTTTCCATAACTACTCATTATTGATCTGGCGCAATAGACAAGAGCGAGTATCAGAAAAGGCTCGAAAACAATTGCGTAAAATGAAAATACTGTGCGACGTTGGAAGAAGAACCATGGCAGATATCCAGCAGCCATTCCTGTGACAATTAATGAGAGCGCAGGATCAATTCTTCTCACGGCGAGACTACGTATCCATAAGCCAATGACGGTAATAACTGCAATGGTTCCGAGCCACCATAAAATGGGCGTCCCCAATGCAAGTATTTCTTGTGAGCAACTTTGCGAACCGCAACCTTGTGGAGTTTCGTAGTAGAACGATGTTGGACGAGCCATGATTAACCAACTCCATGGGTTTGCCTGATACGAATGTCGTTGCACTAGACCTGTATGAAATTCCAACATTTGTTGGTGATAGTAGATAAATGATGTAAATACATTTGATGAGTACTGTCGATCCCAGCCACGATTACTTGTGAACCAGCCAACCCATGACGAGAGATAGACACCTAGCGGAATCAATCCAAATTGAGCAATGCGTTGCAGGGTTGGTTTTATGAGAGCTCGACCACTGTGATGAGTAAACGCGCGATATAGACCGATTGCACCAAATGCAATGAGAAAGTAGAGCGCGCTCCATTTTGTTGCCATGGCGCAACCGAGTGCAATTCCAGTCCACCAATATCTACGAGTAAGAAAGAGATATGTTGCCAGAAGGATGAAGAAAGCTAAGAAGTTATCCAGAAGCGCTGTACGAGAATGTACAAGAGCTAAACCATCGAGTGCCATCAGTGCACTTGCGAGAGCCGTAAGGAAGGTGTTTCTAAAGAGGCGATGGGCAATGCGCGCAACTAGAAGAATCATCAGCGATCCAACGAGTGCAGATGTAATGCGCCATCCAAAACCACTATCTCCAAATACTTTGATTCCTAATCCGATGAGCCATTTTCCAAGTGGAGGATGGACAACAAACTCTGGCTTTGCCCCGGATACCTCGACACCATATGTAAGAAGATCGCGAGCACCATCGACGTAGTAGAGCTCATCAAAGATAAAAGTATTGATGCGCCCAAGATGAACTACTCGAAGCAAGAATGAGATGAGTGCGATGACTACCGGAGCAATCGCTGCAAACATACGTAAAGAATATGGGAGGATTCGCTTATGGCCCTAGTTCTTGCAGCGACTCCACTGGGGAACCCGCTTGATGCGAGCCAGCGGCTCAAAGATGCAATTGCATCAGCAGATATTATTGCGGCTGAAGATTCACGCAGATTTCACAGATTAGCTTCAGATCTCGGGGCCACATTTACGGCGCGCATCATCTCCTTCTTCGAAGGCAACGAGACAGATCGCACTCAAGAAATATTGACTCTACTTCGCGAAGGTAAAGAAGTTCTGGTTGTCACTGATGCTGGAATGCCAACTATTAGTGATCCTGGCTTTCGATTGATGCGCGATGCAATCGCTGAGAATTTACCCACCATTGTCATTCCAGGACCGAGCGCACCCACAATGGCAATTGCACTTTCTGGACTACCGACAGATCGATTTACCTTCGAAGGATTTGCTCCACGTGCACAAGGCGCACGTCGCGCTTTCTACGAGAAGTTACGTTTTGAAGAGCGCACTATGGTGATCTTTGAAGCCCCTCATCGCTTACTCGAAGCTCTGCAGGATGCTGCTGCAATATTTGGCGAGGATCGTAAAGCTGCAATCTGTCGCGAGATGACCAAGACTTATGAAGAAACAATTCGTGGCACTATCTCAGAATTAATTAGATGGGCGCAAAGCCGCGAAATTCTTGGAGAAATAACACTTGTATTTGCAGGAGTTGCAGAAGGCTCTGAAATCAAGACTGCAGATGATGCAGTGGCCCGTGTTCGTGAATATGAAGCAGCTGGCATGGACCGCAAAGGCGCAATCGCCACTGTGGCCGATGAATTCGACCTTCCCAAGAAGATCGTTTATGCAGCGGTAGTCGATGCGAATAAGATGAGCAGATGAAGTCTTTCTACCTGACTACGCCGATTTACTATGTAAATGATGCGCCGCATATTGGCCATGCATATACAACAGTTGCCGGCGATGTTCTTACTCGTTGGCATCGCCAGCGTGGAGAATCAGTCTGGTTCCTCACGGGCACAGACGAACATGGTCAGAAAGTCATGCGCACTGCAGAACAAAATAGTGTGGCGCCACAAGCATGGGTCGATAAGTTAGTCGCAGAAGCGTGGAAACCTAATTGGAAAGCGCTCAACATTGCAAACGATGATTTTATTCGCACCACTGAACCACGGCATACAGAACGTGTTCAGAAGTTCCTGCAGTCACTCAAGGATTCTGGCCATATCTATGCAGGTAAGTATGAAGGGCCATACTGCGTAGGCTGCGAAGAATTTAAGTTACCTGGCGATCTCATTGATGCAGATGGAGAAAAACTCTGTCCCATTCACAGCAAGCCAGTCGAGCTCGTCAATGAAAATAACTGGTTCTTTAAACTCTCTGAATTCACACAGCCACTCCTTGATCATTACAAGAAAAATCCTGAAGCTTGCCAACCAGAAAGTGCGCGCAATGAAGTTGTTGCATTCCTAGAAGGTGGAGTCTCAGATCTTTCTATCTCTCGCTCAACATTTGACTGGGGTATTCCAGTTCCGTGGGATACAGACCAAGTGGTCTATGTCTGGTTCGATGCTCTGCTCAACTATGCAACAGCAGTTGGGCTTACCGATGCTCCAGATTCTGAAGGTGGCAAGAAGTTTGCGGCAACGTGGCCAGCAGATGTGCACCTGGTCGGAAAAGATATCTTGAGATTCCATGCTGTCATCTGGCCTGCAATGTTGATGGCGGCTGGCATTGATATCCCTAAGAAAGTTTTTGCACACGGTTGGTTGCTCGTCGGCGGCGAGAAGATGTCCAAGTCAAAGCTAACTGGAATTGCACCTTCGGATATCACCGACCACTTTGGTGTCGATGCATTCCGCTATTACTTCTTGCGTGCGATTCCATTCGGAAGCGATGGATCTTTCTCTTGGGAAGATATGAGCGCTCGTTACACATCAGAGCTTGCTAATGATTTTGGAAACCTTGCATCGCGCCTTGCTGCGATGATTGAAAAGTACTGTGGTGGAAAAATTCCAGCGGTTGCAAGAGATGCTGAACTCTCTGCCTCCCTTCAGGCAACTGTCGAAAAGGCAGACGCTGCAATGGTGGCCCTTGATTTTCAGGGTGGAATCAATGCTGTGATGGATTACTGCAAGCAGGTCAATGGCTTTGTCACCATCAAAGAGCCATGGATCCTTGCTAAAGATCCAGCTAACCAAGCACTCCTTGAAGATGTTCTCTATAACACTGCTGAATCATTGCGCGCACTTGCTGTCCTGCTTCACCCAGTCATGCCTGCAACAACTGAAATCTTGTGGGAGTCACTTGGTGCAAAGGCAACTCTCGGTGAAATAGGCAGACAAGAAATCTCTCAGGTTGCTACCTGGGGTCAGTTGCCACAAGGTGCAACCGTGACAAAGACTCCGGTCTTATTCCCACGGTTAGAAGTTAAAGAGTAATTTTCTTATGGCCGATCGCCACAATCGCGATATTGATCGTCAACCGGCTCCGCTGCCTGAACCACTTCCTGTTCCAACGGTAGATGCGCATGCGCATATTGAAATCGTTACCAATGAAGCTCCAGATTCAGATGCAGTGCGTCAAGTTCTCGATGATGCACAGTCAGTTAATGTCGATCGCATAGTGCAGGTTGGTTATTCAGCAGAACAATCACAATGGTGCGTTGAGATGGCTAACGCCTTTCCCGGTCGAGTGCTTGCAGCAGTTGCGCTGCATCCCAATGAGGCACCGATAGTTGCTGACCTGGAAGCAGATTGGAAGATCATTGAGAAGCTTGCGCAAGAATCACGCGTACGTGCAATCGGTGAAACCGGCCTTGATTATTTCCGCACTGAACCTGCGCTTCGAAAGCGCCAACAAGAATCTTTCAAATGGCATATCGATTTAGCAAAGCGCACCAATAAGGCGCTCGTTATCCACGATCGCGATTCACATGATGATGTTCTATCGATCTTGCTTGAAGTCGGTGCACCTGAAAAGACCGTCTTTCATTGTTTTTCAGGAGATGTTGAGATGGCAAAAATATGCATCGATCGCGGATACA
>Ga0209188_1002042_pt1 | contig 15281 bp, 22 predicted proteins | sample C_130625_EF_Meta_FD_187307 | JGI IMG/M metagenome (GOLD analysis project Ga0209188, IMG submission 187307) | Freshwater microbial communities from Lake Croche, Canada to study carbon cycling - C_130625_EF_MetaG (SPAdes) (version 2) | ecosystem: Environmental > Aquatic > Freshwater > Lake...
TAGAAAACCAAATCAATCTTAAAAAAGGAAAATATTATGAGTAAGACTTACATTGAAAAAACACAGTATCTTTCAAAATACAGTAAAAACCAAAAAATTACAGAAGAATTTATAGAAAAATATCGTAATTTAACAAAAGGTACTGTAGAACACATTCTTCAAATGAGTGAGTGTGTGAGAGAAATGAAATTAAAAGAAAAATCAGGTGAACTGAACAGTTACGACATGAAGTATTTTTGTCACTCGATTGGTATTACAGAAGGTAGTTCCACTTTCAGAAAATTCATGTGTATAAGTGAACGAGTTAATGTGTTTAGAAAGTATCTAGATAAGTTACCAGATTCATATACTGTTCTATATAAAATAACTACTCTTGATCCTGATAAGTTTGAAGAATTAATGAGTAACAATTTAATCCATTCTTATGTAACTTTGAAGGATATAGAACAATTGGGAAACAAAAAATCAAGTAATCTACAAAATCCTGATGAAGTGTCTTTTACAGTAACTTTTGATAAATCATTACCCGACTCAAAAAAAGATACCTTGATATCAATTATTAATGAATTAGTTTCAATGAATGAAATTAAGATAGATGTACCAAAAAAGTATCAGAGTTACCTTCCTAGTAAGAAAATGAATCCAAATCCATAAAATTGTTCCACGTGTGAACAAATAAATTTCTCCCCACCACGAAACTGATTATTTCCAATAATTTTTTTCTAGTGGGGATTTTTGTATTTTGAAAATTTTTTCGGGTGTCGGACTATAGGAATTTGAAATTTCACCTGATGAAATAGTTTCATATTTACCACTAAATTCACTATCTACTGATGTCATCTTGTATAAATACTTATAGAAGTATTGAACAAAGTCCCAAAGACTCAGTCACTGATTACGGAACGACAGAAGTATAGGACCGTGTCGTATCAAACTGTCAGTTAATAAGACAATTACATAATGAGAACACCAAAGACGAATATGGGTGTTGTGATAAAGATTATCGTCACGATGGGATGAAAAGACTCCCGAAACAGTTTAGATATTGGTCGTGTGGTACTAGATTGTTACCGTTGGGTTCGAGAGAACAAAAGAAGAAGTAAAGGAAAACGACTAACCGTCCTTCCTAATAGACATATTAGGTTTTCTACACGACTGTATCTGAGAGTTCAAGACTCAGGTAACTTCATCTATCTCGGATAGGTGAAGTGTATCTTCAAATTCATCCTCAGATAATATGGTTCTAGATTGGTACTAACACATTCATGTTCCTACGTCACATGAATCATCACTACGTGATAACTCCTATTTGATTAATCCAAATATGTAACCGAACGAACGAAGTGAGTGAGTATGACTGAACGTAGTGAAGTCATTCTTAATGTTCCTACTATGAACAAATTTGGTATCCACTATCAACCATCTAGTTCCAATTTATATAAATACTTCATAAGATCCAAATGAATACTAACTTGTCGTTTATTAAGTCGTTATAGATGACCATAAGTAAGTCTTAGTTTGTGTTTCTAATTAACCAAAGGAAATCAATGACAACAATCCAATTTGAAACTACACCACAAGTTCAATTTCCATTACGAATGAATCATGAACTCCACAAGAGATTCTCCAATATCTCATTTAAGACCAAGATTCCTATGTCTACTCTAGGTCGTTTAGGTATTACTAAGTTTCTAGATGAAATCGAATCAAAAGGAATAACAACTGTTTTAGAAGAACTGGAGACAAAATGAGAAAAATATTAACCGAGGAAGAAAAAACACTAAAAAATTTACCTAAAGAATTAAGAAATCTTCATGGAATAAGTTTAAGTTCTCTTTATATAGAAACTGATAAAACATTGAAAAAAGAGTTTGGTTACTTGTATTCAGATGAACAACTCAGAGAATACTTATTTGATTTTGTTAAGTTATGTAAAAAATTAAATACTGAACATCCGATTCATATATTTTGTTTTTTTGGTGGAGATGATGTGTGATTGATAAAACCAACCTCAAAAGAATTATAAACACTACCAAACCTCAAGATTTACTTGTTCTTACTGTGAACAATCTAGAAAAAGATTCTTTAAATCATAACTTTAAATTAATTGAAAAGTTTACAAATTCAAGAGAAGATTATGTAATCGTTGTGATGAAAAGGTGAAATATGACTTATAAGATTAATCCTGAAAAAGGTTGTATGGTTGAGAAAGAAACTTATTGGAAAGAAAACAAAGAATTTCATGTGGGAATAGTTTGGAAATGGGGGTGTGTATACACAAATTCAAAACCTTCATTCTTAAAAAATTATGATCCAAATATTGGTATAAAAATATACGATATATCTGAATTTGAGGGTTATGAAACTCAAGATGGTGATGTCGAAGTTTTTTTCTCTGAAACAATTTCAGATTCTGAAAAAGAAATGTTAGAAGATGTTTTATCAGATTACTCATATAAAGAATTATTAGAAGATATGGGTTGGGATACTGATGAAAGTGAAATAGTAATTTGGGGTGAATTAACTATTTCTAAAGTTGATGAGTGATATTAAACGATTCAGTCAATAGAAGAACTTGGTGGTGATGGTGGTCTTATCGAATATCACTTCTTATCCTCATAATATCCTTTATGTGGAATGACGTTACGAACACCACCTTTTGGTTGTTCAACATCTCCCTTACGTCTAGGTATTAGGTGAATATGACAATGAAATACCGATTGACCAGATATTTCACCACAATTCATACCAATGTTATATCCCTCAATCGTCTTATCCTTTTTATCTAACAAACCCTTCTGTTGGTGTATTAGAGAGTTAATTGAGTTAAGTTCTCCTTGAGTTAGACCAAAGAAATCAAATGTATGACGTTTAGGAATAATTAAAGTGTGACCTTCCGTTACAGGGAATCTATCTCTGATTACAAAAGATAGAGTGTTCTCAGAAATAATTCTTTTTTTATCTATTAGTTGAATTTCACAGAAAAGACAGTTTTCTTCCCTATATTCATATTTAATGTCTTGACCACGAAAATCAGTTGAATCCCTATTACCTTTATTTGTATTACAGACGTAACAGAGTGATTGGTAGTTGGAGATATCGTCTTTACCACCTAGACTTTTAGGAATGATGTGGTCAACGTCTAAATTTCTCTTGTCACCCGATATCCCACAATTCTCACAACGAAATTTTCCACGTTTAAGAACTTCATATCGAATAGAACCTGATATTACTTTTCTACCTCGTTGACGATGTTCCCAATGACCACCTTTTCTTTTCTCTTCATATTCCTGAATCTTTGATTCACAAAGAGATATAAGTTCATTAATCTGTTCTTTAGTGAACTTATCAAAGTCTTCCAAATGATAAAAGTCACCATCTTTAGTTGTTATCCCACGATTCTTTGTTAATACCTTACCAACCATATTCTTAACAATTTCAGAGTAATACTCAACTTGTGTCGGATCGTGATTGAGTATTGATTGAGAAATTTGTTCAACAGATGAGGTTCCTTTTCTTTTCAACAACTCAATTAACATCACAGGTTGATATATCTGTGACATCTTCATTTCTATGGTAATGAAGGTTTTGAGTTCAGAGAAATTCATGTTTTGATAGGTTAAAAATAGTCTTTAAGTTAACTACTTGAGATGATATTGGAATGATTTATTTCATTTTCAATCGTTGTTCGAAAACCATCAAAAGGTTAATCTGAAAATCTCTTATGTTTACTTGATTATTCTGTATCAATAACCTTATTCAAATATTACTATACCTCTGTTCGTAAAGGATTAGGTTTTAAAATTTCTTCTTAGTTTCTTTACACATTCCATCAAATGATGAAATAGAATCACTTACAAATATTTTTTTTCGGTCTGCTTTTAGAGTTACTATTTCATTTACTATTCCTGAGAACCTACTAATCTCTATATCTCTTGATTCAATCCAAACAGAACCTTTTATTTCAGAACATTTATTTCCTAATATCTCATCACAAGAATAACGAATTTTATCTTCACTCCATTGAACAATTTTTTGTCCATTTAACTTTCCATCTTTAAATATATATTCTCTTGTAGTCTCTTTTTGTTCGTTATATTTTGGAGACTGAATGTATACATTTTTTTCAATACCATTACAAACCAATGTTAAAGTTTGAGAAAAGATAATACTTGGATTTAATAAAAACGTAAAAAGAAAGATTATTTTTTTCATATCAAGATTTAATCTTAGGGTCACATGGATAAAGTTCAGTCAGTTTAGACATAATCATTGGTTCAATCTGTAAATCTTCATAATTTGGTTTGTTACTAAACTCTTTAATTCTTCTATCTAACATTGTCTGTAACATCTCATTTGTAATTCTTAACTCTGGAGGAGGACAGTAAAGTGGAGATAAACCTTTTGATTGAAGTTCTGTATTAGAGAATCCAAATCCATTTCCTAGACCATTGAAATACCATTCAAGAGAGTTCTTATCTTTTCTAAATTCTTGATAGTCTTTTACAGTCATTCCACTGAATGAGAAATTGGAAAAAAGTAGAAGAAGTAAGAGGTAATTTTTCATCTAGTACCACATAACTTGAGGTAATCAGAAGAACCCTTTAAATACACTTCTGATTGTTTAATCTCATATTGTTTAGAATTTGTATCTAGAGAAGGTCTACTTCGACTTTCATCAATTTCATTTTTTAAAGTCTTTAACTCTTTTTTCATAGAATCACAAACTTCTCTAGTATCTTTGTTTCTCTTTTGAACTTCAACTTGTTGTTGTGTTTGGGAATATGAGAAATTTACAACAAGAAGTATGGTTAATAAAAGTAAGTTTTTCATGATAGATTAGATTGTTATATATTTACAGATTCTAGACAACATATTATTAATTATGGGAAATACCTACGAGTTCAAATGTCCTGATTGTGATTTTCAGACTTCTTGTTCTAGAGGGGTAGATAGAGGTTTTACTATTGAAGTTCTCCCTATGTTTTGTTCAAAATGTAAGTTTGTTAAAAATATTCATATCGGAAATTATGTTGATAACAAATCTGGTGATACCGAATTCAAGAGTGTAGATAAAATTTGTAAGAATTGTGAAACCGGAGAACACTTACAAGAGTGGGATTGTCATACTTGTGTCAGTTGTGGAAAAGTAGGTATTTTATATAGAGATAGTGGAATCTGTTGGGATTGAATGATTAGATTTTTTTCCCCTCTATTAAGTCAAACAAATAAAATTTAAACTTCCTCTCAAATTGGACTCTGAAGATATCATTTTTAGTAGGTAAATAATAAAAATTAATTTGTAAAGACTTCTGACTATAGGAAGTTTTTTCACCACATTTACACTTTAGATGTACAAATGTAATCGATAATTCATCCCTCAAACCTTGATTTTCAATCTCATACTCTAGTTCTATTTGATGTTTACATAAAACACATTCAACTTTAATATTTGGGAGTTGAAATTTTAAATTCAAAAATTGTTCTTTTAAGAAAGTATTATTGAAATAATTCAATTTTGAATCATAACCTCCAGACAGTTTACCCAATACTCCAAAATTTGATTTATTTTCTAAATAATAATTGTTAACAAGTTTAAAAGTATCTTTATCAAACTGCGTCAACAATTTTTGGTAATTATTAAACTTATCAAGTGTTTTGGATGCTTGAATTTTATATAATTCAAATTGCTTATTTTTTATTTCTTTTTGATTTAAATATAAATTTATTTGATTTTTAGTTTCTTCATTATTTTTGTAATACTCTATTTTTTCCATATAAAATTCTGTACTTAAAAGTTCAATAACATTTAATACGGGTAGTTTAAATATATTTTTTGAGAGACTAGTTTTGTAGGGTGTTAACCTTCTATGAATGAAGTAATTTTCATAGAATCCAGATGGTAAATGATATTCTGTAACTGGATCAAAGATCAATGTGTCGACAACACCACTTACTGAACCATAAAACTTTGATTGAAATTCTAAATTTACAGTACCAAATTCACTATATTTTTGTTTAATATCTAATCCGTTATCTTCAATAGGATTTTCCCCTACAACATCAACAATTGAATAATGAGGTAGGTCTGAACAAGACAGAATACATAAAAAATTAGACATGACAAATTTAGAAATAAATTTTACTAATTAACCGGTTCAATTCCATGTTCTTTAACTATCTTCATTGTTGTTCCAACTCCAATAGAACAAGTCTTAGAGATGTCTCTTATTGAGACACCTTTCTCTCTTAATAGTCTAACCGAAGATATCAATGAAGAGTTAACTTTTGTCGGTCTTCCACAATGTTTTCCTTGAGATTTAACTCTCTGAATACCCTGATTGATTCTTTCTATCATTACTTGTCGTTCTAATTGATAAAGACTACCCAATACAGTTAGAAAAAATGAACCTGTGGGTGTCTTAGTGTCAATCTGTTCTCGTTGAAAGATAATTTGAACACCATGTTGATTAAGGGTTTCTACTACTTCAATCAAGTCTTTTACAGAACGAGAAAGACGATCTATTGAGATGACGTAGAGGGTTGAGAATTTACCTTTTTTACCATCTTCAATCATTTTGTTGAGATTCTCTCTATCTCTTTTTGTACCTGATTGACCGAAGTCTGAGTATTCGTGAATGATGATGTGACCATTTCGTTCAGATAATTCTTTGAGAACTAATCTTTGATTATCTAAGTTCTGGTCTGTTGTAGAAACACGAATATATTGAACACACTTTGACATAAAACCTCCACTGTTAAAAATGGAAGGAAGGTAACAGGTCTGGAGAAAATTACAACCAGTTAGATACTATTATTTTGTATCAAATAATGAATCTACTTCTTTTAATTTATCAAGGGAGATTTGATAGTAATGTTCACTTAATTCACTACCAATATATTGTCTTCCCATTTTTTTTGAGACAACCGCGGTAGTACCTGTTCCCAAAAATGGATCATAGATAACATCACCCTCTTTTGAAAAGTTATCCAAAATTGTAGCAATTAATTTTTCGGGAAAAGTCGCACCATGATTATTAACTCCTTTTTTTCTCTCTCTATCAATAACCCATATATCTTCAAGAGTCCCCCTTTTGAAAGTACCAGATCTAAATTGACGACTAATTGGATAGTCTTTCTCAAATACAAGAATAAGTTCAGTTCTTCTGTTAAGAACTTGTTCACCCATTGCGGGTTGACCGTGACGTTTATCCCAAATAATTATTTCTTTTAGAGAGTCAGAAAAGTCACCTATCATCTTAAAAAACGCACGTTTACTTCCAGTCACAATTTGAATGTTGTAAAACACAAGATTACTTATTCTTAGAAGTTCCTTTAATACCTCACTATGAAAACTGTAGAACTCATCAATGGGTAAGTTGTCAGAGAAACCTTCGTATTTGGTACTTAATTCTTTAACAATTTGTCTTGAACAATATTCACCTTTACGAATTCTAAGATTCATATTGTAGGGGGGAGAGGTAATCACCACATTTACAAAATCATCAGGAATCCTTTTCATCGTATCGAGACAAGATTCATTAAATACAGTGTTTATAAGTTGAGTTTTTTTTCTTGAAACCATCTATTTTGATATTTTTGTTAAATCATGGAAAACACCTATAGATCATAGGGTTTTTACGGGTGAGTATTAATTACTTAACAAAGGTAATTATAGATGAACCCCGAAAAAATCAAAGAAGAATTTATTAGAATCAGGAACTTAGGTTTTATTCTAAACACAAGATCAGACACAAATGATGGTTCCGCCGGGAATGTATTTGAGGATCATTTGGGTGTCAATGAGAACAATCTTAGAGAACCAGACTTTGACGGTTTTGAGGTAAAAACTAAAAAATATCTTGAAAGTGATTCTTATATATCTTTATTTACACAAAGACCATCACATCCAAACAATGGTGATAGTTATATGAGAGATAATTGGGGAATTCCTGATGACACGGTTCCTTCCGTTAAATGTTTTAGAACCTCCCTTCATGGTCATAGGTGGTCTCTAGTCTATGGAACACATCAAATGAAAGTTGAAGTCGATAGGGAACAACAAAGGGTATACATTCATCGATCAGATCTTAACTATCAAACTGTTGATAGAAATGTATATTGGAATTTTTCAGATATAAAACGTGGATCAAAGAAATTAAATAATTTGTTTTTAGTTGGTGTTGAAGTTAAAAATATTAATGGTAGAGACCATTTCAAATACATTGACTCTATTGTTTATATGGATTATCTGGGAGATACAAATCTAATAGATCTTATTGAAGATGGAACAGTTCGTTATGACAACAGATTAGGAATTTATGGTCAAGAAGTTTCAGACGTAAGTAAAAGAGGAAAACCTCATAATCATGGTGGTGGTTTTAGAGTATCAAGACAAAACTTAGATAAACTTTATGGAACTAAATTAGTTATTCCACGAGAGTAGTATCTTTTAGTAATTTCCGAACATCTTTAGAGTGTTAAAAGGTACGAATGACTGAGTAAATTAATGATGAATAGATGTCTAAAATCTTTAACTTACTATACTACAAACTATACTACTATTTATATTTACATATATAAAACAATAGTTTATAATTAATAATTACGCACTCATAACCCGAAGGTCATAGGTTCAAATCCTATCCCCGCAACCAATTAAAGGCTTCCTAATCAATGATTTGGAAGCCTTTAGTGTTTTAAAATGGGGAAAAATCGCCGACAGTTATCTAAAGTGGGTTTTGTTATCCTTTATTGTGAAGCTCTAGTTAATCTTCAGCGAGCGATTTTAAAGTTGTTAATTTTTCTAAAACTATATCCTGACCATTCTAAGAAAATTGACTCTCCTTAACAATTCCCAAATAATCCTTATTTTTTAACATTCCTTGGAATTGCTAAAGGCATATTCTCTTTTGTTAATTAAAGCGCTTCAATATGAGAAATTTAAGTTCCTATTTATTAAAAATTCATTTTCAAATACAAGATTGCCATTACGATAATCAATGAATCTGAGTTTCTTTAATTTTTTAAAAATAAATTCTTAATGCATATCAATAAAACGCTCCTTGTCAGTATTCTTACCCTCTTATTAATAGGTTGCTCTGTTTCCAATGCCTTGATTGAGCAATCAAAACATAACAGTACACAAATCTATCAAGTCGTGGGCGATGGGAAAGTAATTGTCAGAGCCATAACATCTGAAAAAATGTGCCCGACTATTCAATGGGATAAATTACCGGCTCAACAACTAACCATAAGAGCTCAAGCAGCAAATATTCCACTTCGTAAAAAATCAGATGAAGTTGCTTCAAATTTTCCAATTACAACCTGTGAAATTACTTGGCCCAAAGGAGTTCAACAAGCAACTATTCAAGGACAAACTTTACAAGCCATTAAATCTGAAATAGAACGAATTTTGATCATTGCAGATACTGGATGTCGCTTGAAAGCTTCTGATAATGCGTTTCAAGATTGTAATGATGCCAATAAATGGCCATTTAAAAAAATTATTAATCATGCTGTAAAAACCAATCCCGACCTAGTTGTTCATATCGGAGATATTCACTATCGTGAAAGCCCATGCCCAGCCGGACAAATGGGTTGTAAAAATTCACCATATGGATATGGTTTTGATACTTGGAAAGCTGATTTTTTTGATCCCGCACAGCCCCTTTTAGATAAAACTCCTTGGTTATATGTCAGAGGTAATCATGAGTCCTGCCAGCGTGCAGGTCAAGGTTGGCATCGCTTCATCGATAGTCGTCCTTGGGATGAAAATCTGAGTTGTAATGATGCGAAAAACGAAGCGGGAAATTTCTCAGACCCATACGCAGTTGCTCTTGGAGCAAAAGCCCAAATTGTTAATTTTGATTCTGCCAACCTGCCCTCCAAAGATATGAAACCTGAAGATGTGAGTTATGCAATTTATACGAAGCAAATTGCTCAGGCTGAAGACCTTGCAAAGAAAAAATCATTCAGTATTTTTGCAAATCATCACCCTATTTCAATTGTTCTTCCGTCAAAATCGGATGCAAAGGATGATTTATCTCTTAAGATAAATAGTCTTGGGATACTAATGAAAAATATTCAAGGCGATACTCTCTTATCCTCTAATTTTCATGCATCATTACACGGACATGTTCATACAGTTCAAGCAATCTCCTATGAGAATCTTCATCCTGTAACTTTAATTTCAGGTAATGGCGGATCGGCTTTAGATGAATTAATATCAAAAAACATCACTTTAAGTCAAGAACAAAAGAAAAAGATGAAAATTAAAGAGTTTGAAAGTTATTTAGATTTTGGTTATGCAACTCTCGACCGACAAGACAAAGAAGGTCTTCAATGGTTATTCACCGAATATAGTCAAGACGGGAAGAAAATTTTTAGTTGTTCGATTAGCAAAAACCAAATTCGATGTAACCGTTAATCATTATTTATAAATCTACAATGAACATATTTTTATAATAGTTTCCTCCAAACCTGATTTTGGCTTTGCTTTTTCAAAATTAAGTTGATTGGTATCTTTTTCTTGTTGATAAATCAACTCACCGGCCGCAAAAGCTTCAGTGAAATGATAATAAGAGACTTGTGCAAGAGATTTTTTTGAGCAATCCACTGAGTCATTAGATAGAGTAGAGATATATTTTTTATCGTTGTATACATTTTTTACTGGTAATGAAAAATTTGTCAGGGACCAAAAACTTCGTAAATTTCCTTTGATTTCAATATTTGAATAATCAATATAGGTTTTAGATCCAAGTAGGTCTGAGGAACTATACAAGGTCCAATTTCTCTTAATTTGATACTGAGAATTTGTTGAGCATCCCCATAACAATAAGAATGAAAACGTTAGGAAAATATTTTTAATATTCATTTGAATTGTTTTTACGTGAAGAAGTGAAATCCCTTGCATTGGAATATAAAGATAACAATCCAAAACCGAGTATCAGACAAAAAATAGTATTTTTAAGAATAAGTCGTGACATGAAATGAGTTTTTAAATATATTTTTTAGAGCAATTTGATAACATTTGTGGGTAAATTCTAAACTCAAATGTTGTATCCAACTTAATTTGCCACAAAAACTACGTTAACCCAACGACTCGAAACTACCGGAGAAAGATAACCACTATCCATGCGGTAAGATGTTTTCACAATGTAATCACCCGACATCGGTAAAAACACAGTGTCCCCAGAATTACAGGAACTATAACCATTACAACCAATCTCCTCACCATTAGGAGTAATTATCGACCATGTATACACTTCTCCACTTTGGAGACTGAAGCGCTGGTTTTTACCTAAAATCAATCGAAAAGCTTGATATCCTGCATAAATATTACCTCGCCATTCAGCACTAATAGCACCCCGTTGAAACTGAATACGAATAGGAGCAGATTGTGCAAATACAAATTGATGGATGAATTCAATCAAAATAAAAGCAGTAATGCAAACTGTTTTTTTGAACTTCATATTTTACCCCTAAAAATAGCCCTTAGAACAAACCAAAAATATTATCAACTTATGCCTCATGATGACCTAAATTAGCAATTGCCATTAAAAGTTGACTCTCACTTTTGCAAAATAAATTTGGTTTTTTTGCAGTGTCCTGCACAGTTTTTAATTCATCAATATTGTCCAAAAGTAATTGAATGAAAAATTCCTAATAGAATAAAAATTAAAGTTAATAAGTTCTTATTCATATTTCAGTTATTAAAGGAAATTAGTTGTATGACTATTCTTGTCCACTCATAAATAAACTAAAAACTACTAGGCAAAGAATCAAAATAATAAAAATAGCAACCCCATTTGCAATGTGAGGTTTTTCTTCAACGAAGTTTTCACCAAAAATGGCACGCAAAATAGACCCAAGCATTGAGTTATTAACCCAAAAAGAAACAAACTTTTTCATATAAAACTTCCTTTAAATTGAGATAAGTACATCCATATTATTACTGTATACCACTAAGTATAACCTTTATATATAAGCTCCCGTGGCAGGGACTATCTATAAATTCATAGGGCATAAAATTAAGTATAAAATCAAAACATAATTAATATGAACCAGGGATGCTCTCATGATCATTAAAAATATAATTGTTTTTTTCACTACTTTCACCTTGAGTATCTTATCTTCTTCTGCTCATGCCCAATTTGGGGGGTTACTTGATAACTTAAAAAAACAAGCTGAACAAATCACTCAGATAAACAAAACAGAAATACCTACTAAACCCTCTCTGAATTCAGGCAACACCAAAGAAACAATTCCTACTAAAGCTGATAACCCATCAAACCTTGCAAAAGATTCTAGCTCCAACGCATTTACTCCAAACACAAATACCGCCTTCGCCTGCAAAATTGAAGGTAAACAGCTCGTTTACACCAAGAATCTAGATTCAGATGACCCAAATATTTCTGTTAACTTTAATCTAGTGGATGTAACCAGTAATGAATCCGACTTCCGCACTACTTTTAAGGAACCCATCATGCTTTCCATTAACGAAGGCAATCGACAAACCATTACAAGTTATTATTTTCAAGTCAAACAAACAACTTACGCCATATCCCATTGCGAAGGAATGCAATGTGGAAACCCATCACAACCGTATTGGTTTACTGTATTTGAAAACAATAAAAAAATTAAACAAGATGATTGTGAAGACAACACCGCGACTGACTTTAAATTCCCAATTATTACCGAGAAAAACGGCATAATTAAAACTCAAGATAAAAATGTTTTAATCATTAAAAAATCAAATCTGAAGTTTGATCCTTTTAATTAAATTCTAGGCCTAGTGAATAAATATCAATAGCTCTATTCAGATTTTTAAACTTTTAAGCCTAATACTCTAGCAGCATTACCTGACAAAATACCGACTCTCTCAGCATCTGTAAGATTCGGTGTTGCCATCACATGATCTACAGGCTGTTCAGCCCAAGGTATCGGATGATCTGATCCAATCATAATTTGACTAGCTCCTACTTGAGATTTTAAATAGTTAAGGGCTTCTGGAGTAAATACCAAAGAGTCAAAGTACATTTGCTTAATATATTCAGTTGGTTTTTTCTTTAAAACAATATTGGGATCACACATGGTTGGTGATACGGTACAACTATGATCAGACCTTGGAGCATAGGATGGAAAATATCCACCTCCATGAGCGGCAATAATTTTTAGTTGAGGGAACTTATCTAAAGTGCCATCAAAAATCAAATGCTGTAAAGCAATCGTCGTATCTAGTGGATTACCGATGGTATTGGATAACCATCCATTGCCTTTAAAACGCGAGGCTAATTGGGGGGTACTTTGCGGGTGAATAAAAAACGCCACATTTAATTCTTGTGCTTTTGCAAATACAGGGTGGTACTTAGGATTCGAGAAATCATCACCAGCAACACTGCCGCCAATAGCTGCGCCAACAAGTCCATATTTTTTTACTGCCTCTTCTAATTGCTGAACGGCCAGGTCCGGAAACTGCATTGCTAAGGAGGCAAAGCCTGCAAAATGTTCAGAATTTTCTTGGCAAAGTTTTGCTAAATTTTCATTATTGATTTTACAAATTGCCTCTGTGGTTTCTCGATCCTTACGATACCAAAAGGGATTGATGCTTAATACTTGCATATCTACGCCCTGCGCCTGCATTGCTTGCACACGCTCCGAGACATTGATAAAGTTCTTCATCTGACCCCGAGTCGGTGCTAAAACTGATTTTGCCTCAGTACCCATTAAATCAATTGCATCCTGAAAATAACAATGGGCATGCACATCAATCGCTTTAATTTTTTTTCCATTAATGATCACTGGAGGCTTTTTCACGGTATAACTCTGGGCATTGGCTGAGCTTAACAAACCACATGAGCAAAAGGTTAATCCCCCAGCAAAAGAGCTAGTGCTTTTTAAAAATTGTCGACGTGTAAACATAATTAACAGAGATTCCTTACTAGGAGGATTTCTTTAAATGGTTCAATAAATGATTATTTCTTAACCGAGCAACGCTTCTCTTGAGAACAATTATCTCCAATAACTCCGATGGCTTGAATTTCTATTTCAATGCCAGGTCTAGCAAAATTAGTCACTGTAATGAGAGCACTTCCAGGATAGTTACCGTTTTTAAAGTAATCTTTTCGCATTTCAACAAAACGATCACCATAACGAGATTCTTTAATAAAGACAGTCATTTGCACAACATTAGCAAGTGACCCACCCGCATCTTTTAATACTTGATCAATTTGTCCAAATACTTGTTTTACCTGTGCCTCAAAGTTATTCGAAATATCTTTACCTTCAAAATCTCTCGTGGCTGTTTGACCTGCTACCCAAACAATCTTGCCTCCTTCAGTAATAACTCCTGGAGAAAATGCTCTAGATAATTGAAATGGTGTTTTATCCATATATTCAGCGGCATAACTGAAATTGAATGCGATAGAGCAAAAAACCACAACTAATTGAATTATTTTTTTCATAAATGTCTCCGTTGATTGTTTTAATAACACCATCTTAATACATGACCTATTTTTCACATTAGGTTAAATACCTAATCGATACAACTATAAGTTAATCAGCTCTGATTTTGGCGCTTTTGGCAACCTTGGCCCATTTAATCGTCTCTTCAGATATATACTTTTCAAACTCTTTTCGGCTCATGGGTAGCGGATCTGCTCCTTCACTGGTAAATCGATTTTTAATCTCTTGTTCACCTAGTATGTGATTCATTTCAGAATTCAACTTTTCCAAAAACTCATTTGAAGTTCCAGTTGGAGCTAAGATACCCCACCAGTTCATAGCTTCAACATCAATGCCTGATTCTTTCAGTGTTGGTGTATTCGGAAATAATGCAACTCGCTGATTGCCCGCAATAGCCAAGGCTCTTACTTGTCCTGTTTTAATAAAGTTTTGATTTTGTATCAAACTACCCATACAAATTTGCACATGGCCTGCAACCGTATCAAGAAGTGCTGGACCTCCGCCTTTGTAATGCACCAATGAAATATCTGCATTAGTTTTCATCATGAGAAGCTCAACGGCAAAATGCTGAAAACTTCCTACTCCAGCGGTACCAAAATTTGTGCTTTTAGGATTTTTCTTAGAATATGCAATCAATTCTTTGATGTTTTGAACAGGTAATTGATTGTTTACAACAATAATACTTGGCCCCACTCCAAGCATCGCAACTGGGGTAAAGGATTTCACGGGATCATAATTTAATTTCATAATCGCTGAATTCATGACAAAACTGGCTGAGGCTAGCAATAAAGTACTACCATCTGGTTCAGATCTTG
>Ga0209188_1002045_pt1 | contig 15270 bp, 16 predicted proteins | sample C_130625_EF_Meta_FD_187307 | JGI IMG/M metagenome (GOLD analysis project Ga0209188, IMG submission 187307) | Freshwater microbial communities from Lake Croche, Canada to study carbon cycling - C_130625_EF_MetaG (SPAdes) (version 2) | ecosystem: Environmental > Aquatic > Freshwater > Lake...
CCGAAAGCCTGGCCATGACGCCGGCCGCCAGCGTCAGCGGTTTTTACTTGGCCCACCCCGAGGCCAAGTACTTCAACGTGGGCCGTATTGGTGACGATCAAGTGCACGACTTGTCACAACGACAAGGCGTGTCTGACAAAGATTTGTTGAGGTTGCTCGCCCCGAATTTGTAAAAGCGAGAGCAAACCAGTCAAATAGTTGATCGTCCTTGGAGTCACCAGCGAATCCAGCGCGATCCAAGCAACGCTCCTATCAGAATGAGCAGCACCATGGTGAAGCTGTCGCTGTAAATGTAAAAACTCAGGTTCTCTTCTTTTCCACTCAACAATTGAAGCATAGCTGTCAGCGTGCCGGATACCAGGCCTGCCATGGCCCCGGAGAGTCTCAAATGGATAGGTGCCATGAAGCGCAAATGCATGAACAACAACACCATCCATGGCAGTGCAAACAAAACCATCCACATCACTTGAGGCAGCCAATCGTTCAAGGAAATAGCTTCAGCGGATAACCCTAAGCGTTGATATGCCGAAGCCAATAGAACGGGAATCCATAGCAGCAATAATCCTATAGCAAGCATACTGATGGCATAGCCCGCGTATCCCCTTGGTCGGCTCAAGGCGACAAATATTTTTGCACTACTGGCGTAAATCAGCAGTTGACAACACAGCAGATATTGAAAATAACCTCGATAAACCAAGTCACCTAATTTAGACAGATGCCATGCATTGAATGAGTAAAAGCTGATCGCAGTTAAAACGCCGACTGCAAAAAAATAAGATAACGGGATGCGCGCAGATCGCTTTGGTAAGTGGTCGCTGCAAAGCATTTGAATCAATTCGCTGGTCAGCATAAATGGCCCCAGTGTTTGTACAAGACTTTTATCGCCGCGTGTAAATCAGCGTCGTGCCTGCCCTGTGTGGCCCTGCTTATACATACCGAGGAGTCACCCATTTGGGCGCGTTCCACGGCCAGTCGTTGCTTAGCGCTCAAGTTGCGCGAAATTTTTCCAATATCTATTTGGGAAGCGTGAGCAGAATGCAAGGTTTGGTTCAACACAATTTCAGACCATTGGTCGAAGGCCATGACAGGTTTTGTAGTTCGTCCCCGCTGACGCTGGTACAGCATCCATTTGAAAACACAAATGTCATACAACCAATCAGTGATCCAACCTGTTCCAACATAGGTGTGACGTTTGAGGTGAACTGCCAATAGGCAAACTTGAAGCACATCTTCCACTTCGTTGGAATGATCTGGCATCAAGTGTTCTAAAAACTTGCGCAGCACAACAGCCAATTCAGACATCAGTTGTAGGTAACATAAGTCATCGCCAAAACCAGAATGAACCCACAGAGAATTTAATTCTTGTTCTATATCGACTTGTCTATTGGACATGGGGTATCTGAATGAGTAGGCCGAGTGAAAAACATCCTAAACGAATAACACATTAACTCTAGGTGAAATTACTAGCAAAAACTGCAGACATAAAAAAACCACCCGGCTTTCACCGGGTGGTTGTCAGTAGCGTTAGTTATGCTCTAAATGCAGTTATCTGTGGTAAGCGGTTTCGCCGTGACTGCTGATGTCCAAACCTTCGCGTTCTTCTTCTTCGCTGACGCGCAGACCCAGCACCAAGTCAACCAATTTGTAAGCAATCAAAGACACCACGCCAGACCAGATGATGGTGGTGATGACGGCTTGTAACTGGATCCAGACCTGACCACCAATGGAGTAATCTGGGCTGACAGCGTTGGCCACATAGTCATAGATGCCTGTGCCGCCGAGTGATGGTGCAGCAAACACACCGGTTAACAACGCACCGACGATACCGCCCACACCATGTACACCGAACACGTCGAGTGTGTCGTCAGCACCCAGCATGCGTTTTAAGCCATTGACACCCCATAAACACAGGAAGCCGGCAACCAGACCAATGACGATGGCGCCCATGGGACCCACAAACCCGCAAGCAGGTGTGATGGCAACCAGTCCGGCGACCGCGCCAGAAGCTGCGCCCAACATTGAGGCTTTGCCTTTGCTCAGTGCTTCACCTGCCATCCATGCCAACGTGGCCATGGCAGTTGCTACCAATGTGTTCATGAAGGCCAGTGCGGCGACACCGTTGGCTTCCAAGTTGGAGCCAGCGTTGAAACCAAACCAACCCACCCACAACAGCGCAGCACCTACCATGGTCAATGTCAGGCTGTGCGGTGCCATGGATTCTTTGCCATAGCCGATGCGTTTACCCACCATGTAAGCACCGATCAAGCCAGCGACAGCTGCATTGATGTGAACCACGGTTCCGCCGGCGAAGTCGAGTGCGCCTTTGGCCCATAACCAACCGGCAGCGGCAGTGACTTTGTCGAGCGATGCGGCGTCTGTGATGGCGTCAGGACCGTCCCAATACCAGACCATGTGAGCGACCGGTAAATAGCTGAAGGTGAACCACAGCGCACAAAATAACAGCACGGCGGAGAATTTCATACGCTCTGCGAACGATCCCACGATCAACGCGCAGGTGATGGCAGCGAAAGTTGCTTGGAAAGCCACGAAGGTCAGTTCAGGAATGACCACACCTTTGCTAAAGGTAGCAGCGACCGAGTCGGGTGTGATGCCTTTGAGGAACAGCTTGTCCAGCGAACCGAAGAACGGGTTTGACGCCGAGAACGCCAGTGTGTAGCCGTACAAAGTCCACAACACATAAATCAGTGCGGAGACGACAAACACTTGCATCAGCACGGACAACATGTTTTTCGAACGAACCAAGCCGCCGTAAAACAATGCCAGACCAGGGATGGTCATCAGAATCACCAACACAGTCGCCACCGTCATCCAAGCGGTGTCGCCTTTGTTGGGCACAGGGGCTGGCGCAGCCTCAGCCGCAGGCGCTGCCGCTGGGGCCGCCGCCGCCGCCGTCGCCGGTTGGGCGGGCGCATCTTCGGCCATGGTAGCGCCTGAGGCGAAAACCAGACCCAAGCCTAAGGCCAGAGTGGCTAAGAATTTTTTCATGGTATGTGTCCTTGTTCGTGAATCAAATGGCCGCAGTGCCGGTCTCACCGGTGCGGATGCGCACAACCTGTTCCAGGCTGGTCACAAAAATCTTGCCGTCGCCGATCTTGCCGGTGCGCGCCGAGTGTTCAATGGCTTCAATCACTTGATCGACCAGACCGGCAGCCACGGCTGCTTCAATCTTGACCTTGGGTAAAAAGTCCACCACATATTCCGCACCCCGATAAAGCTCGGTGTGTCCTTTTTGTCGACCGAAGCCTTTGACTTCAGTAACGGTAATGCCTTGTACCCCGATGGCAGACAAGGCTTCGCGTACCTCGTCGAGCTTAAAGGGTTTGATGATGGCCGTGATCAATTTCATAGGTTCTCCTAGAGTCAAGGGTCTGCGCAGTTTGAAAGCAGGAAGCCCAAAAAAACGCAGTGCACGTAACCCTTAGCAGTCTCTGTGCCAAGCAGAATTCAGGAGCGGTTCGCCCTAAATAGGGGCTTGCCACCGAGCGAAACCGATAGCAAACACTGTTTTGGTGCGAAAAGCCAAGAGCGCGCGCACGCTTTTGGTGAAAAATAAGGAATGGAAGGAAATCAGATGGCCTATGCACAGGTACACAGTTGCACTGTATTGGGCATCAAAGCCCCGACTGTCACGGTAGAGGTGCATTTGGCCAATGGACTGCCCCAATTTGCCTTGGTGGGCTTGGCTGATACAGAGGTGCGCGAAGCCCGTGAGCGGGTACGTTCAGCCATTATCAACAGCGGCTTGGAATTCCCCACCAACAAACGCATCATCGTCAATTTAGCACCGGCAGACTTGCCCAAGGAATCTGGGCGGTTTGATTTAGCTATTGCTATCGGCATCTTGGTCGCCAGCGAACAACTGGACGCCAAAGCGGTACAGCAACATATATTTGCGGGTGAATTGTCCTTGTCGGGTGAATTACGCCCAGTGCGCGGGGCCTTGGCCATGGCACTGGGCATGCAACAGCAGATGCCCGCTTTGGCTTGGGTGCTGCCTGCGCACAGTGCCGAGGAAGCAGCATTACTGCCGGATGCCAAGGTGTTTCGTGCACTGCATTTGAAAAATGTGGTGCAGGCGTTTGCATTGCCTTCACAAACCAAGGAACTGGCCCCGCCAGACGACGGATGGGTCAGATTGCAACCAGGTTGGCAGACCACGCAATCGCAGGCGCAGACAGGACCTGAATTACAGGATGTTCGTGGTCAAGCAGGACCCAAGCGAGCGCTGGAAATAGCCGCAGCCGGTGGTCACAGCTTATTGATGATCGGTCCACCTGGCAGTGGCAAATCCATGTTGGCGCAACGCATGGCCGGTTTATTGCCGTTACTCAGCCAAGCGCAAGCCCTTGAATCTGCGGCCATGCTCAGCTTGGCAGGGCAATTTCATCCCAGTCGCTGGGCCAAGCCGGCGTACCGACATCCGCACCACAGTGCCACCATGGCTGCGCTGGTGGGAGGAGGCGCGCCGCCCAGACCGGGCGAAATATCGCTGGCCCATCACGGGCTGCTGTTTTTAGATGAATTGCCCGAATTTTCAAGGCTGGCGTTGGAGGCTTTAAGAGAGCCGTTGGAAAACGGGCACATCAGTTTGTCGCGTGCCAGGCACCAGGCAGAGTTTCCAGCGCGGTTCCAATTGATCGCGGCGATGAACCCATGCCCCTGCGGTTATTTGGGCTCTGTTCAACCGGCATGCCGCTGTGCGCCGGAACACGTGACTCGCTACCAAAGCAAACTGAGCGGCCCATTACTGGATCGCATGGATATGTGTGTCCATGTACCTGCCATACCCGCAGAGTTGTTGATGCAAGCCTGTGAGGGAGAAAGCAGTGCGGTGGTGCAACAGCGGTGCCAGCAGGCACATGACCGCGCCATCCAAACAAGAGGTGTCAGCAACCACCGCCTGTCTGCGGCGCAGTTACAAGACTTGACCATAGATACGGCGGCCGAGCGCGTGCTGCAACAGTATGCGGCCAGACAAGCTTGGTCGGCGCGTGCGGTGCATCGGGTGCTGCGTGTGGCGCAAACCATTGCCGATTTGGCGCAATCGCAGGAAATAGAAGTCACACATGTCATGCAGGCCATGCATTTCAGAATGGCGTTGAAACAATGAATGCAAAGGATCGTACCAACGTGCAAATTTCTGGGAAGATGCGAAATTCTGAAGTGCCTGGTTCACGTTTCAATCGGGCTTTGCAATGGAAGAAGGAACAATCATGGCCCGCAAACACCGCATTGCCGTTATCGCCGGAGACGGCATAGGCACCGAAGTCATGCCCGAAGGCTTGCTGGTCATGGATGCTGCAGCAAGAAAATTTGGCATCGACTTACAGTTTGACCATTTCGATTTTTCCAGCTGGGCATATTATGAAAAGCACGGCAAGATGCTGCCTGACGATTGGAAAGACCGCATCGGCGGACACGATGCCATCTTCTTTGGCGCAGTCGGTATGCCCGACAAAATCCCTGACCATGTTTCGTTGTGGGGCTCATTGTTGATGTTCAGGCGTGAGTTCGACCAGTACATCAACCTGCGCCCGGCCAGGCTCATGCCCGGCATCATCGCGCCGGTAGTGCGACGAGACGGAACGCCACGGTTACCCGGTGAGATCGACATGTACATCGTGCGCGAAAACACCGAGGGCGAATACTCCAGCATCGGCGGGCGCATGTTTCAAGGGACAGCGCGTGAAATCGTCATGCAAGAAAGCGTGATGACGCGCATCGGCGTAGACCGTGTGTTGAAGTTTGCCTTTGAGTTGGCCATGGCGCGACCCCAAAAGCACTTGACCAGCGCCACCAAATCGAATGGTATTGCGATCACCATGCCTTACTGGGACGAGCGCGTGGCTGAAATGGCCAAGGCCTATCCAGACATTCGGTTGGACAAATTCCACATTGACATTCTCACTGCCCATTTTGTTCAACGACCGGATTTCTTTGACGTGGTGGTCGCCAGCAACCTGTTCGGTGACATCTTGAGTGACCTCGGACCTGCTTGTACCGGCACGATTGGCATTGCACCGAGCGCCAACCTCAACCCTGATCGTATGTTCCCGTCATTGTTCGAACCGGTGCATGGCTCGGCACCCGACATCGCTGGCAAAGGGATTGCCAACCCTATCGGACAAATTTGGTCCGGCGCCATGATGCTTGAATTTCTCGGTCACAAAGACGCACACGACGCTGTGCTGGCGGCGATTGAAAAGGTGCTGGACCCGACAAGCGGTGCACCTAAAACGCCGGACATAGGGGGTAATGCCAAAACCACGGATGTGGGCAAAGCGATTGCGGCGGTTTTATCCATCTAACGCACTGAGGCTGTCTGAATAGAGCGTCAATTGTTCAAGACATGGTTCTGGGTATGACGCTTTCAACACCACATGTCGGCCAAGCACAGTGACTTGATCACAAAGGGCAGGGGCCATCGGTATCATCTGGGCAAATGGATCAAAGGCGTTGCTTTGAGCGACTGAATAATGAAAATAATTTTTAACACGGGCGTGTTTGGAAAAAACGGCATAGAGCACGCGTTGGTCAACTTATTACTTGAACTCGACCAAACCCATCATCAATTCATACTTCATCAAATTTATGAATTGAATGAAGACAGTCTACTTTTAGACAAAATCAAACACATGGTTGTAAAAGACTGCAGCTTGCCCAGAACCAGTTTTTGGGGGCATACACACATGCATCGAAAAAAAAGTATTTTTTACAAACTACTTGATGCATTCGGTATATTGAATATTCACCGCTTGATTGCCAACCATATCAATCAACAGCAGGCGGATATGGTGGTTGACTATGATTTATCTTTATTAAGGTCAGCGCATTTAATCACAGCCCCCAAAATAGGCTTTTTCCACTTTAGACCCAAGCGATTTAGAAATGGTGGCGTCAAAAGATTACGCCGCATTGGCAAGAGACTGAAGCACTATCAAACCCTGGTGGTGTTGTGCGACGAAATGTACCAAGAAGCATGCGATGTGTGGCCACACCTGAAAGATAAGTTAATTGTTTTGCCAAACGCTATCAATATGGGCAGCTTAATTAAAAAATCCCAAGAAACAATTCACTTGCCACCCGGCATCAATTCAGGTTCATACTTCATCTCCATTGTCAGGTTAACGCATCAAAAAAACATTGAATTGCTGCTAGCCGCCTATCAAAGAGCCAAAAACCTGGGTTGCTCATGGCCTTTGCTGGTGATAGGAGATGGTGAAGACAAAGAAAAACTGATGCAATTAAGCATAGGATTAAATATTGAAGAAAGTGTTTTCTTTTTAGGCTACCAAACCAATCCTCACCCATACTTGGCACAAGCAGGCACACTCGTGATGAGCTCTCGAGAGGAGGGATTCCCTGTTAGCTTATTAGAAGCCCTGGCCCTTGGATGCCCCATCATTTCATTAGCCTGTCCGACGGGCCCCACAGACATACTTCAACACGGCGTATTGGGCAGACTGATCCCATTCACCGAAGACAATCCGGCGGAGTTAGGTTTGGCTATGTTTGAAATGAGTGAAAACAGTCTTCTTAGAAATGCTTACACACAAAAATACGCGACAGCAGTTGAAAATTACGCAGCCGACGTCATCGCTCACCGTTTCATGGACATTTTGCGCAATACCGCATTTGTTCATGGATCTGAATAAAGCGTGAGGAAGATGGGATGAACCCAATGGCATTTAAAACGGGATATCGTCATCCATGTCATCAAAACCTGACTTGGCTGGTGCCGGCGCTTTGGCCGCCGCAGCAGGTGTTGATGCGCGCGGTGCACTGCGTGCGCCGCCATCTTCACTGGCAGGAGCGCCCATGCCTTCGCGTCCGCCAAGCAACTGCAATTCAGTGGCAATGATGTCCACGGTGTTTTTTTCCACGCCGGTGGTTTTGTCGGTGTAGACGCCGTATTTCAAGCGGCCTTCCACATAAATGGGGCGGCCTTTTTTCACGTACTCGCCCGCGATTTCGGCCAGACGGTCATAAAAAGTGACCCGGTGCCATTGCGTGTCTTCCACAGTTTCGCCGCTGGTTTTGTCTTTGCGCTTGGTGCTGGTGGCGATGGATACATTGGCCACGGCTTGGCCGCTGGGCAAATAGCGGACTTCGGGGTCCCGGCCGCAATTGCCGAGCAGTATGACTTTGTTGACGGATGCCATGGTGTACCTCTTGTGTGACAGTGAATAAATGAAGTCTTGAGATGGATTATGCGTCTTGCTGACAGGCCAATCAGTGCGCCGTGCCAGTTGTAGGTGGTGCGCTACGCACGTAGCGTGTGCCCCAGGACACCGCCAACCAAACCAGCATCAGCAGGCTACTGGCCAGAAAAACCCCGTGAGCGCCAACGCGTTTGACCAGCCAGCCGCCGAACGCTCCGCCGGCAAAAATGCCCAGCGACTGCAAGGTGTTGTACACGCCCAGCGCCGCGCCGCGTGAGCCTGTAGGAGCGAGTCGCGAGGCGAGGCTGGGTTGGCTGGCTTCCAGCACATTGAAACCGCAGAAAAACACAAACAGCAACACTGCCATCAGCCAAAGCTGCGGCTGACCGGCCCAGGCCATCCAACCCCAGGCGGCTTGCACCGTCAGCACCAGCGCGATGCAAGCCAGAAACAGAGGCCGCAAATGGCCTTGGCGTTCCAGCGGAAACAAGGTCATGCCCATGAACACAAAGGACAACAGCACGGCGGGCAAATACACGTAGCCGTGGTCGGTGCTGGCCACTCCGGCTTGCACCAACAGTGCGGGAATGGCGACCCAGGAGGCAAGTTGCACCGCATACAAAGCGAACACGCCAAAATTCAATCGAATCAAATCCCTATGCACCAGCAAGCCCCACAGGCTGTGTTTTGATGTTGTGTGGTGTTGCAAAGGCATTTCAACCGGCGTCCACCAGCGAACAATCACCATACCGCCCAGCGCCAACAACAACGTCACGCCGAAGATGGCTGACAAGCCGCCCCAACCCGAGAGCACCGGCCCGAGCAACAGGGACAGCGCAAACATCAAACCGATGCTGCCGCCGACCAGCGCCATTCCCTTTGTGCGAACCGCGTCGCGGGTCTGATCGGCTAACAAAGCCGTGACCGCCGCCGAAATCGCGCCGCTGCCCTGCAGCGCACGGCCCCAGGCCAAGCCGTTGACGCTGGTGGCCATGGCGCCGATGACGCTGCCCAGCGCCAGCAAGGCCAATCCCAAGTAGATGACTCGTTTGCGGCCCCAGCGGTCAGCCGCCAAGCCGAAAGGGATTTGTAACGATGCTTGCACCAAGCCGTAAATGCCCATGGCAAAGCCCACGGCGGTCGCATCCTGTCCACCGTCGTACTGGCGCGCTTCGATCATGAAAACCGGCAGCACCATGAACAAGCCCAGCATGCGCAATGCGTAAATACTGGAGAGTGAAAACGCCGAGCGCTTTTCGGCCGGCGTCATGCGCGCGTCGGCAGGGGTGTCTGAAGAGGGAAGTGAGGACAAGAGCGGGTTACCTGTGAGAAAACCAAAGTGAACAACACACATTGTCGCCCATGACCCGCCCGTATCATGCAAGCCATGGCCAAAGACAAAACCCTCTTCAGTTGCAGCGAATGCGGCGGCACCAGCCCTAAATGGCTGGGCAAATGCCCGCATTGCGAGGCTTGGAATACCTTGGTGGAAAGCCGCGTCAGCGAGAACGCCGCAAGCAAAAACCGTTACAGCGAACGCTCCGGTTTGGCGCCTGCCTCACCAGTCATGGCGCTCAGCGACATCGAAGCGCAAGAAGTCGATCGCACACCGACCGGCCAGGACGAACTTGACAGGGTGCTGGGTGGCGGCATGGTCGAAGGCGGCGTGGTGTTGATCGGCGGTGATCCGGGTATTGGCAAATCCACTTTGTTGTTGCAGGCGCTGGATGGTTTGCAGCGCAGCGGTCAAAGCACTTTGTATGTGACCGGCGAAGAATCCGGTGCGCAAGTGGCTTTGCGTGCGCGCAGGCTGGGTTTAGACAACAGCAGGGTGAACGTGTTGGCTGAAACCCAGTTGGAAAAAATCATCAGCACTTTGCAATCGCAAGCACCGCATATCGCGGTCATCGATTCGATTCAAACGGTGTATTCAGATCAACTCACCAGCGCCCCGGGTTCGGTGGCGCAAGTACGCGAATGCGCCGCGCATTTGACGCGCTTGGCCAAGTCCAGCGGTACCGCCATTGTGCTGGTCGGTCATGTCACCAAAGAAGGTGCCTTGGCAGGCCCGCGTGTGCTCGAGCACATGGTCGACACGGTGCTGTATTTTGAAGGTGACACGCATTCCAGTTTCCGACTGGTACGCGCCATCAAAAACCGGTTTGGTGCGGTGAATGAAATCGGCGTGTTCGCCATGACCGAAAAAGGCCTCAAAGGCGTCAGTAACCCAAGTGCGATTTTTCTCAGCCAACACGCCGAACCGGTGCCAGGCAGCTGCGTCATGGTGACCTTGGAAGGTACGCGTCCGCTGTTGGTGGAAATACAGGCGCTGGTCGACAGTGGCGGGCCGTCACCGAGGCGTTTGTCCGTAGGCTTAGACCGCGACCGCCTCGCCATGTTGCTGGCAGTGTTGCACCGCCATGCGGGCGTGGCTTGCATGGACCAGGATGTGTTTGTCAACGCGGTGGGAGGCGTGCGCATTAGCGAACCGGCGGCGGATTTGGCGGTGTTGTTGGCCATACAAAGCAGTTTGCGCGGCAAGCCGCTGCCTAAAGGCTTTTTGGCGTTTGGCGAAATCGGCCTGGCCGGTGAAGTGCGGCCCGCGCCGCGCGGCCAGGAGCGCTTGAAAGAAGCCGCCAAGCTGGGCTTTAGCGTGGCACTGATTCCTAAAGCGAATGCGCCTAAAAAACCCATAGAAGGCATGACAGTGCATGCGGTAGAGCGGGTTGATCAGGCGATAGCGGTGTTGCGACAGTTGGATTGAGACGGTCTACTGCGGGGTGTCATGCCGCGTACCCCAAGCATCAGCGGGCGACAGGGCCGGACAAGGCCGACAACCCATTGGTTTCTTGCGATGGATCAACATCACATGAGCATTTCATCTTGACAATGGACTTTTGTTTTGCAGAAAAGTCAAGATGTCACCTTTCCCAAAAATCGCCATACTGGCTGTTTGTCATAGTGGCTTGATCTTGGCGCAAGCGCAGGTCAGTGTGCCTATGCCGACATTCACACCATACACGCAGCAATGCACGGTGTGCCACATCGCTTATCCGCCGGGCATGTTGTCAGACCAGGCTTGGCAGAAGTTGATGGCAGACATGCCTGCACATTTTGGCGGCAGCGTCATGGTGAATGTAGACACACAACTAGAAATTTCTGATTGGTTACAAAAAAATGCGGGGACTTATGCGCCAGCACAAACGCAAGACCCGCCGCAACACCGCATCACCCAATCAGACTGGTGGCAAAACATTCACCGCAGAAGTAAAAAAATCCCGGCCAGTTTCTGGAAACCCCCGGTGCGCTTAAGTGCATCCCATTGTGCGGCTTGCCACAGCCAAGCCGCATCGGGTGAATTCAGCAGCAAAACAGCCAAACTGCCTAAATAAATGAGCCAAGGCTGATTGCGTCAAAATCAGCGCATGAACTGGCGAAATATTTTTTTACCTGCTGGCCTGGCCGGCCTCTTGTATCTTTCCTTCCGCGCATGGGGCTGGTGGGGTTTTTCGCTTGTCTCTAGCGGCATCATTTTTTGGCTGTTGCAACACGTGACCCGTTTGATGAAAACCATGGAAAGCGCGGCTGAGCGCCCAACGGGTTCGTTAGACAATGCGGTGATGTTTCATGCGCAGTTGCACAAGGGACAACGCTTGCTCAAGGTCATCGGTATGGCACAAAGTTTGGGTAATTTACAAACCGCGCAAGGCGAACAACCCGAAATTTTCGCCTGGCAAGACGCGTCTGGAGACCGGGTCGAATGCACGTTTCAAGAGGGGCGTTTGACCTATTGGAACTTGCAACGGATGGCTCATACACCCTAGCCCTTTGGCGGGACGTAAAATCGTCTGCTTTGACTGCTGAACTGCCACCGAAAGGATTTTCATGAGCGCCCTGCCACCCCCGATGCACGACCGAGACGGCAAAATTTGGATGGATGGCGAATTGGTTGAATGGCGTGACGCCAAAATCCACGTGCTGTCTCACACCTTGCATTACGGCTGCGGTGCTTTTGAAGGCGTACGTGCTTACGAAACCGTCAACGGTACCGCCATCTTCCGTTTGCAAGAGCACACCGAACGGTTGTTTAACAGCGCCAAAATTCTGCGCATGAAAATCCCGTTTACCCAAGACGAAGTGAACGAAGTGCAGCGTACCGTCGTGCGGGCTAACAACTTGAAAAGCGGTTATGTCCGTCCGTTGACTTGGATAGGCTCACAAAAACTCGGTGTCAGCCCCAAAGGTAACCGCATACACCTGATGGTGGCGGCTTGGACCTGGGGCGCTTACCTCGGTGAAGACGGCATGAAGCGCGGCATCCGTGTCAAGACCAGTAGCTACACACGCCACCATGTGAATATCACCATGACGCAGGCCAAAGCCGTCAGCAATTACACCAACTCCATATTGGCCAACATGGAAGCGCTGGACGATGGTTATGACGAAGCCTTGCTATTGGATGCTTCGGGTTTTGTTTCTGAAGGCGCTGGCGAGAATCTGTTCATCATCAAAGGCGGTGTCATTTATACGCCCGATTTGTCGGCCGGTGCGTTGAACGGTATCACCCGCAACACGGTGTTTCATATTGCCAAGGACTTGGGCTTGGAGATCGTGCAAAAGCGCATCACACGCGACGAAATCTATATCGCGGACGAGGCTTTTTTCACCGGCACAGCAGCTGAAGTCACCCCCATACGCGAACTCGACCGCATCGAGATCGGCATCGGCAGCCGTGGCCCGATCACAGAAAAAATCCAAAGCGCGTTCTTTGACATCGTCAACGGCCGCAACCCCAAGTACGCCCATTGGCTGACAGCCGTTTGATCACGTGAACGCCAACACCCTACCTATCGAACTCAAGGCGGCCGACTTGAACAGCCACGGCGGCGTGTTTTGCCCCAGTCCGCTGGCGCACATGAAAACCTGGAACACCCATCCCAAGGTATTTCTTGACGTGGCCCGCACTGGCGAGGCCAAGTGCCCTTATTGCTCCACGGTTTACCGCTTGAAAGACGGTGAACATGCGCACGCGCATTGAATTAAATGTTGTTGACCTAGGTGGGCGTATGGCCAAGCCATGACCCGAACATTGTTTATTGCCCCGCAATGGATTGGTGACGCGGTCATGACCGAACCGCTGCTGCGTGAATTACACCGCAGGGGCGAACAAATCACCGTTGCCGCTTTGTCCTGGGTAGCGCCTGTCTATGAGCATATGGCGTCGGTCTCTGAGGTAGTGACCTTGCCGTTCAAGCATGGCCAATTGCAATGGTCTGAACGCAGGGCTTTGGCGCGGCAATGGCGCGGTAAATTTGACAAGGCCTATGTCGCCCCCAATTCTTTCAAAAGCGCATTGATCCCATGGATGGCAGGCATTCCTGAGCGTATCGGCTACCACGGAGAGTCACGCTATGGCGTATTGACAAAGCGCTTAGCTAACCCCGACCCCAAGCAACTTGCGCCAATGGTGGCTTTTTACTTTGGCTTGGCCAGTGGCAAAGCAGAAGGTGGCAGTGGCTGGCGCCCGGTGTTGCAACGACCGACCGAAGCCGTGCGACACACACTGCAAACCTTTGCTTTGCATGCGGGAGGGTATACCGTGATAGCACCCGGTGCAGAGTATGGACCCGCCAAAATGTGGCCAGCCCATCACGTGGCCCGCTTGTGTCAATTGACAAACAACCCGGTCGTGCTGCTGGCTTCCGCCAAAGAGCGTGACCTGTGTGTATCTATTGCGGATAAAGCGGTTGGTGCTCAGGTTCAAAACCTGGCCGGCATCACCAGTTTGAGTCAAGCGCTGGATCTGATTTCTGCTGCGCATGACATGGTGAGTAACGATTCAGGATTGATGCACGTGGCCGCGGCACTCAGTGTGCCGCAGGTGGCTGTGTTTGGTTCAAGCAGTCCAAAGCATACCCCGCCGTTGAGTGATAAAGCACAGGTGGTCTGGTTGGCAGATGACCCTAATTACTCACCCGCATTGGACTGTGCACCGTGTTTTGAGCGTATTTGCCCGTTAGGCCATACCCGTTGTTTGAATGATGTGAAGCCCGATCGGGTCGCGCAACTGCTACAGGCTATGTGACAACGCATCAAGCGCGTGACGACAAAATTTTCAGACGCGATTTAACCAGTCGAGATAAGCGCTGACGCCCTCGTCAACTGTCATGAATCGCTCGCCATAACCCGCTTGTCGCAATGCAGATATGTCTGCTTGCGTATAGCTTTGGTAAGCGCCTTTCAAATGGGCAGGAAACGGAATGTATTCGATGCGGTTGTCGGTTTGCCGGTGTTGCTTGTGCCAAGCGATAACAGCGTTTGCCACCTGATTGAAACTGTGAGCTTGACCGGTTCCTAAATTGAATATTCCGCTGACATGGGCATGGTCCATGAACCAAAGATTGACTTTGGCACAGTCGGCGACATAAACAAAGTCCCTCAACTGTTCTCCGTTGGCATAACCATCAGTGCCTTCAAACAAGCGGCATATTCCATCGTTTTGCAATTGTCGATTGAAATGAAAAGCAGTCGATGACATGCTGCCTTTGTGCGCTTCACGCGGTCCATACACATTGAAATAGCGCAGGCCCACCACCTGATGCCGCAAGCGCCCTTGCAGACTTCGTACATATTGATCGAATTGAAACTTCGAGTAAGCGTACATATTGATCGGCAGTTCGCAATGGCGTTGCTCAGAAAAGCCATGCTTACCCAGTCCATACACTGAGGCTGAAGACGCATAAATATAAGAGGCATTGACACGCTGGCACCAGTCCAGCAGTTGTTTGCTGTATTCAAAATTGTTGCGCATCATGAATTGCCCGTCCCATTCGGTGGTGGCGGAACACGCGCCCAAATGGAACACCGCACTCACATGACCCAAGTCTTGGTTGGCCTGAATTTTCGCCATGAAATCATCACGGTCTAGGTAATCACGGATATGCAGATCGGCCAAGTTATGCATTTTTTGGCCGTTTTTTAAATGGTCAACAACCAGTATGTCGGTATGACCGCGCAGGTTGAGTTGCTCGATCAGGTTACTGCCGATAAGGCCGGCGCCGCCAGTGACGATGATCATGTGTGAGGA
>Ga0209188_1002047_pt1 | contig 15266 bp, 12 predicted proteins | sample C_130625_EF_Meta_FD_187307 | JGI IMG/M metagenome (GOLD analysis project Ga0209188, IMG submission 187307) | Freshwater microbial communities from Lake Croche, Canada to study carbon cycling - C_130625_EF_MetaG (SPAdes) (version 2) | ecosystem: Environmental > Aquatic > Freshwater > Lake...
CCAGGCGCAGCAGGGCGACCACATCCTCCCCGCTCGCCTGGCCGCGCTGCATGAGGTCGCGGAGCGAGGCGCCGACCGTGGGCTCGATCGCCAGCGAGATCCGCACCGCCCCCTCCGGCAGGCGAGAGGGCCGCTCGGCTGCCTCCGCCACCCCGCGCAGGTCGCAGACGGTGCGCAGGCCGAGGCCGGCAATGGTCGCGACATCGCCTTCGGTCAGATTGGCCAGCGTCGCCGAGCGGTAGAGCACGCCATGGCGCACCCGCCGCCCATCCAGCACCCGATAGCCGCCGAGATCGCGGAGGTTCGAGGCACCTTCGAGGGGAATGGCCCGGGGGAGCGTGTCCATCCGCCCGGTTTAGCCCCCGGACCGCGCCGGCTCGAGGCCCCGCGCCCGCTCGCTTGACGCCCCCCGGCCCCCGCCCGACCATCGCGCCCGCACACGCACAAGGGAAACGCCTGATGGCCAAAGCCAATCTCTTCGACCTCGCCGGCAAGGTGGCGATCGTCACCGGCGGCAGCCGCGGCATTGGCCGCGCGATCTGCGAAAGGCTGGCCCAGCACGGCGCCAAGGTCGTCGTCTCCTCCCGCAAGCTCGACGCCTGTGAGGCGGTCGTCGCCGGCATCAAGGCCGATGGCGGAGAGGCCATGGCCATCGCCTGCAATATCGGCCGCAAGGAGGACCTGCAGGGGATGGTCGATCAGACCATCGCCACCTGGGGCGGGGTCGATATCCTGATTTGCAACGCGGCAATCAACCCGCATTTCGGCCCGGCCATGACCCTACCGGACGAGATCTTCGACAAGATGATGTCGAGCAACGTGAAGTCGAACATGTGGCTGTCCCACATGTGCATCCCCACGATGGAAGCCCGCGGCGGCGGGGCCATCGTCATCGTCTCCTCGATCGGCGGCTACAAGGGCTCGGTCAATCTCGGTACCTATGCCATCACCAAGGCGGCGGACCTGCAGCTGGCGCGCAACCTCGCCTGCGAATGGGGACCGAAGAACATCCGGGTGAACTGCATCGCGCCCGGCCTGATCCGCACCGATTTCGCCCGCGCGCTGTGGGAGGACCCGGTGAACTACAAGAAGCGCACCCGCGACACGCCGCTGAAGCGCATCGGCGAACCAGACGAGATCGCCGGCGCCGCGGTGTTCCTCGCCAGCGCCGCCGGCAGCTTCATGTCCGGCCAGAGCATGATCATCGACGGCGGCGTGCTGTCCGGCCCGCCCCCGAACAGCGACGACTAGAGCGGGCTGCGTTCACATACGTGCACGCAGCCCGCTCTAGCATGTGTTGGATCGCGCGATTCAGCGCCTTCGGCGATGCCGCCTCAACGCATCGCGCTCTAGAGCAGGCTGCGTTCACGCCCGCCCCCCAACGGATGGGCTGCTCTGGAGGCCTCGGCTTCTGGGGCAGCCGCCGCCGGGCGGTCCATGCCGGGCGCTGTAACGCGCGGCCAACTCCAGATCAGACCGCCCAGGCTTGCGGCAGCCGGGGCGCCTGGCCGCCGCATCCTGAGGCAAAGCCGCACCGCCCCGCCGGCGTTTTGCCAGCTTGCCCGCCACCTTCCGCGCCAGCAACAATTTGTGACTGCGTGTCGCATGGCCAGACGCCAATCTAAGGAAGGCGGCGGGGGCCGCATAGCAGGGGTGGCCGATGGATACCGCACTGGACATCTTCGCCGACTACGCCCGGACCTACGACCAGCGCCGAGAGACGGACATGTCGCTCGCCGAGTTTCTCGATGGCTGCGGCACCGATCCCGGCCATTACGCGACGGCGGCCGAACGCATCCTGAAGGCGATCGGTGAGCCGGAGGTGATCGACACCGCCAAGGATGTGCGGCTGGGGCGCATCTTCCTCAACCGCACGATCCGCATCTATCCGGCCTTCTCCGAATTCTTCGGCATGGAGGAGACGATCGAGCGGATCGTCGGCTTCTTCCGCCATGCCGCCCAAGGCCTCGAGGAGCGCAAGCAGATCCTCTATCTGCTGGGCCCGGTTGGCGGCGGCAAGTCGAGCCTCGCCGAACGCCTGAAGGCGCTGATGGAAGCCGCGCCGATCTACGTCCTCAAGGCCGGCGACCAGCTCTCCCCGGTCTTCGAAAGCCCGCTCGGGCTGTTCGATGCCGAACGCCTCGGGCCGGTGCTGGAGAAGCAATACGGCATCCCCCGGCGCCGTCTGACCGGGCTGATGAGCCCCTGGGCGCTGAAGCGGCTGGACGAGTTCGCCGGCGATATCACGAAATTCCGCGTGGTTCGCATCCTGCCCTCGCGGCTGCGCCAGATCGGCATCGCCAAGACCGAGCCAGGTGACGAGAACAACCAGGATATCTCCTCCCTCGTCGGCAAGGTCGATATCCGCAAGCTGGAGATGTACGGGCAGAACGACCCCGACGCCTACAGCTTCTCGGGCGGTCTCAACCGCGCCAATCAGGGCATCCTCGAATTCGTCGAGATGTTCAAGGCGCCCATCAAAATGCTGCACCCCCTGCTGACCGCGACGCAGGAGGCCAATTACATCGGCACGGAAAACATCGGCGCGCTGCCCTTCCAGGGCATCATCCTGGCCCATTCCAACGAGAGCGAGTGGCAGAGCTTCAAGAACAACAAGAACAACGAGGCCTTCATCGACCGCATCTACGTCATCAAGGTGCCCTACTGCCTGCGGGTGGCGGAGGAACAAAAAATCTACGAGAAGCTGGTCCGCGGCTCAGAACTCGCCGCCAGCGCCTGCGCCCCGGCGACGCTGGAGATGCTCGCGCGCTTCAGCGTCCTCTCACGCCTGCGCAAGCATGAGAACTCCAACCTCTTTGCCAAGATGCGGATCTATGATGGCGAGAGCCTGAAGGAGACCGATCCGCGCGCCCGGACGCTGCAGGAATACCGCGACGCCGGTGGGCCGGATGAGGGCATGGACGGCACCTCCACCCGCTTCGCCTTCAAGATCCTGGCCGCCACGTTCAACTTCGATACCACCGAAATCGCCGCTGATCCGGTGCATCTGATGTATGTGCTGGAACAGGCGATCCGCCGCGAGCAGATGCCCGAGGAGACCGAGAAGCGGTACCTGGAATTCATCAAGGGCGAGCTCGCCCCCCGCTACGCCGAGTTCATCGGCAACGAGATCCAGAAGGCCTATCTGGAGAGCTACAACGACTACGGCCAGAACCTGTTCGACCGCTACATCGCCTATGCCGATGCCTGGGTCGAGGATCAGGACTTCAAGGACCCCGACACCGGCCAGATGATGAACCGCGAGCTGCTGAACCAGGAGTTGACCAAGATCGAAAAGCCGGCCGGCATCGCCAATCCGAAGGATTTCCGCAACGAGGTGGTGAAGTTCGCACTGCGCGCGCGCGCCAACCGGGGCGGGCGGAATCCCTCCTGGACTTCCTACGAGAAGATCCGGGAGGTGATCGAGCGGCGGATGTTCAGCCAGGTCGAGGACCTGCTGCCGGTGATCTCCTTCGGCTCGAAGAAGGATTCCGAGACGGCGAAGAAGCACGATGAATTCGTGACCCGCATGGCCGCCCGCGGCTATACTGAACGGCAAGTCCGACGTCTGGTCGAATGGTACATGCGCGTGAAGCAGACGGGCTGAGACGCCGGACGATCAGGCCGAGGCGCCCCGCCCATGCAGATCCTGGATCGCCGCCTCAATCCCAGCGGCCGCAGCCTGCCGAACCGGCAGCGCTTCCTCCGCCGTGCCAAGGCACTGGTGCAGGAGGCGGTGCGCGATGCCTCCGCCAAGCGGGAGATCCGCGCGGCCGATACGGGCGGGGAGGTGTCGATCCCCCTGCACGGCATCCGCGAGCCCAACTTCCAGCTCGGCGCCGGCGGCCGGCGGGACCATGTCCTGCCCGGCAACAAGCAGTACCGTGAAGGCGACGAAATCGCGCGCCCCCAAGGCGGCGAGGGCGGCAGCGGCAGCGAGGGCGCGCCCGAGGGGGGCGGGGAAGATGCCTTCCGCTTCGCCCTCTCGCGCGAGGAATTTCTCTCCATCTACCTCGACGATCTGGAATTGCCCGACCTCGCCAAGCGCCGGCTGGTCGATGCCAGCGACCCCGCCTGGCAGCGTGCCGGCTATGCGGTCAGCGGCACGCCGGCCAATCTCTCCATCGCGCGCACCATGCGCAACAGCCTCTCCCGCCGCATCGCCCTGAAGCGCCCGAAGCCCGAGGCGGCGGCGGTGCTGGAGGCGGAGATCGCCGCGCTGGACGGCAAGCCGGACCAGGCCGAACAGCTGCTGCGGCTGCGGGCCGAGCTGGAGCGGCAGCTGCTGCGGGCGCGGCGCATTCCCTATATCGACCCGATCGACGTGCGCTATCGCCGCTTCGAGTCGCAGCCGCGCCCGGTCGCGCGCGCCGTGATGTTCTGCCTGATGGACGTCTCCGGTTCCATGACCGAGGAGATGAAGGATCTCGCCAAGCGCTTCTACACGTTGCTCTATCTGTTCCTGCAGCGCCGCTACAAGCATGTGGAGATCGTCTTCATCCGCCACACCCATGAAGCCAGCGAGGTCGATGAGGAGGCGTTCTTCCACAGCCGGGAGACCGGCGGCACGCTGGTCTCGACCGCGCTGGTGGAAATGCAGCGGATCGTCGCCGACCGCTTCCCCCCGGCGGATTGGAACATCTACGCCGCCCAGGCTTCGGATGGCGATAATGCGGCGGGCGACAGCCAGCGGACCGGGCAGCTGCTGGTCGAGCACATCCTGCCGGCCTGCCAGTACTACGCCTATATCGAAGTCGGCCGGGACGGCGATCAGGGGATCCCCGGCTTTCCGCGTGGCGCGACCGACCTGTGGCGGACCTATGAGGCGCTGGCCGCGGCCGGCGCCCCGCTGGCGATGAAGAAGGTCCGCCATCGGCAGGATATTTTCCCGGTCTTTCGGGAACTCTTCGCCAAGCGCGGTCTGCTCGACGGAGCCTCGGCATGAACGCACCGGTCGATGGCGGCAGGCTGCTCTGGCAGGGCGCCGATTGGGATTTCGCGACCCTGGAGCGCATCCACGACGCCTGCGCGCAGGTCGCGACCGGCGAAATGGGGCTTGAGGTCTATCCCAACCGGATCGAGGTGATCAGCGCCGAGCAGATGCTTGATGCCTATGCCTCAACCGGCCTGCCGCTGTTCTATCGGCACTGGTCCTTCGGCAAGCATTTCGCCCAGCACGAGGCGATGTACCGTCGCGGCCTGCGCGGCCTCGCCTACGAAATCGTCATCAACGCCGAGCCTTGCGTCTCCTATGTCATGGAGGAGAACACGGCGACGATGCAGGCGCTGGTCATCGCCCACGCCGCCTTCGGCCATAACCACTTCTTCCGCACCAACCGGCTGTTCCGCGAATGGACGGATGCCCGCGGCATCCTCGACTATCTCGAATTCGCCCGCGGCTACATCCAGTCCTGCGAGGAGCGCTTCGGCGAGCCCGAGGTCGAGCGCCTGCTCGATTCCGCGCATGCGCTGATGAACCAGGGCGTCCATCGCCACCGCCGGCGCGCCCCGGACCTGCTGTCCGAACAGCGGCGGGAGCAAGAGCGGCGCCAGCATGATGAGCGCATGTACAACGTGCTGTGGTCCACCCTGCCGGAGCGGGCGAGCGCCCCGCCGAGCCAGGGCGAGACCGCACGGCGCCGCGCCCTGTTGCAGCTGCCGCAGGAGAATCTGCTGTATTTCCTGGAGAAATCCGCCCCCCGCCTGGCGCCGTGGCAGCGGGAGGTGCTGCGCATCGTTCGCAACATCGCCCAGTATTTCCTGCCGCAACGCCAAACCAAGGTGATGAACGAGGGCTGCGCCACCTATACCCATCACCGCATCCTCCACCGGCTGCACGAACAGGGCCGGATCAGCGATGGCGCACTGCTCGAAGTGCTGCACTCCCACGCCGCCGTCATCTTCCAGCCCGGCTTCGACGATCCACGCTATTCGGGCATCAACCCCTATGCGCTCGGCTTCGCCATGATGTCCGATATCGAACGCATCTGCCGCAGCCCGACCGAGGAAGACCGGCAATGGTTCCCGGATTTCGCCGGCTGCGGAGAGCCGATGCCGGTGCTGCGCCACGCCTGGGCGGAATTCCGCGATGAGAGCTTCATCCTGCAATACCTCTCGCCGCATCTGATCCGGGAGATGCGGCTGTTCCACCTGCTCGATGACGCGGCCGCGCCCGTGCTGCGGGTCGCGGCCATGCATGATGAGCGTGGCTATCGGCGCGTACGCCAGGCGCTGGCCCGGCAATACGATCCGGCCTGGACCGATCCGGATATCCAGGTGGTCGATGTGGACCTCGCCGGCGACCGGCGGCTGATCCTGGAACACGCCGCGATCGATGGCCGGCTGCTGGATGAAAAGGATGCGAAGCAGGTGATGCGCCACCTCGCCAGCCTCTGGGGCTATGACGTCCTGCTGCGGGAGGTCGCTGCCGCGGGCGGCGCGACGCTGCGCGAACACGCGGTCGGCCCGCCGCGCTGAGCCAACCATTTGCCGCCCGCGCGGCCGGCCGGTAAGCAGCGCCGCCTGTCGCGGAGTCCGCCATGCCCATGCGCCGCCGTCCCCTGCTCGCCGGCCTCCTCGCCCTGCCCGCCGCGGCGCGCGCCGAGGATTACCCAAGCCGCGCCGTGACCATGGTGGTCGCCTTCCCCCCGGGGCGGGCAGGGCGATGTCGTTGCCCGCCCCGTCGCCGCCGGGCTGGAGCGGCTGTGGAAGCAGCCGGTCCCCGTGGTCAACCGGGCTGGCGCTTCGGGCGAGCTCGGCTATGCCGCCGTCGCGCGCGCCGTACCCGATGGCGCAACGCTGCTGATGGGCCTCTCCTCGCTGGCGGTGATTCCCGCGGCGGCGCGGCTGTTCGGCCGTACGCCGGCCTATGAGATCGACCAGCTGGTCCCCGTCGCGCTGCTGACCGCCGATCCCACCTTCCTGGCGGTGCCGGCGGCCGCGCCCTGGCGCGATCTTGGGGAATTCCTCGCCGATGCGCGGGCCCGGCCGGGGCAGATCGCCTATTCGTCCTCGGGCAATTACGGCGCGCTCCATCTGCCGATGGCGATGCTGACCACGGCGGCCGGGGTGCAGTTGCTGCATGTCCCCTTCCAGGGCGGCGGGCCGGCGATGACGGCGATCCTCGCCGGCCAGGTCCAGGCGCTCGCCTCCGGCCCCGGGCCGCTGACGCCGCATGTGAAGTCCGGCGCGTTGCGCGTGCTGGCCAGCTGGGGCCGCCGCCGCATCCCCGGGTTTGAGAGCGTGCCGACGCTGCTGGAAAGCGGCTTCCCGGACGCCGAGTTCTACATCTGGGCCGGCGTCTTCGCCCCGGCCGGCACGCCAGCCCCGGTGCTGGAAAAGCTGCGCGCCAGCCTGGCCGCCACGGCGGCCGAGCCCGAGGTGCAGAAGGCGCTGGCGGCGTCCGGCAATGCGCTGGATTACCGCGACGGCGCCGCCTTCCAGGCCTTCTTCGCCGAGGATACCGCCCGCCTGCTGGCGGCGGTGGCGCGCATCGGCAAGGTCGAATAGCCGCGGGCCTTGCCAGTCCCGGCCCGCAGCCGCACCCTTTCCCACCCCCTGCCGCACCCCTGCCGGAGCCGCCCGCATGAGCAATGAGACCACCATCACCGATTGGCTCGGCAGCCAGCTGCCGGACATGCTCGCGGTGCTGGAGCGCATGGTGAACACCGATGGCGGGTCCTACGACAAGGCCGGCGTCGATGCGGTGGGGCGGATCGTGCAGGAGTTCATGGCCGCGCGGGAGATCCCCGTGGATGTCGTCCCGCGCCCGCTCTACGGCGATTGCATCAAGGCGCGCGTGGCCGGCGGCGAGGCTCTGGCCAGCGGCAACCAGCAGCAGAGCATCGTGCTGATGGGCCACCGCGACACCGTCTTCCCGAAGGGCGAGCCGGAACGCCGCCCCTTCCGGATCGAAAACGGCATCGCCTATGGCCCCGGGGTCTCCGACATGAAGGCCGGGCTGGTGATGAACATGTTCGTCATGGCCGCCTTCCGGAAATTCGGCGGCGCGCCCGGCCCGCTGGTCGGCCTGTTCACCGGCGATGAGGAGATCGGCAGCCCGGAGGGGCGGCAGGTGATCGAGGCGACCGCCCGCGAGGCGCGCGTCGTTTTCAACAGCGAACCGGGCCGGCCTTCCGGCAATGTCGTCACGGGCCGGAAGGGCGGGGTCTTTTCGATCTTCGAGATCGAGGGCAAGGCGGCGCATTCGGGCGGCAATTTCGAAGCCGGCGTCAGCGCGATCGGCGAACTGGCCGCCAAGATCACGGCGATCCATGCCCTCACCGACCTCAAGCGCGGCATCACGCTGAATGTCGGCCTTGTCTCCGGCGGGCAGAGCGTGAACACGGTGGCGCCCTGGGCGCAGGGGCAGATCGACCTGCGCTACGTGGAGCCCGCCGACCGCGACGAGGTGATGGCGAAAATCCACGCCATCATCGACCGCGCCTATGTGCCGGGCACCCGCGCCAAGCTGACCATCCGCGGCGAATTCCTGCCGCTGACGCAAAGCCCCGCGGCGGCCCGGATGTTCGAGCTGTACCAGGGCGCGGCGCGCGACGCCGGCCTGAAGGTCGGCGGCGAGTTCACCGGCGGCTGCGCCGATAGCGGCTTCACCGCCGCGGTTGGCGCACCGACGCTCTGCGGGGTTGGCCCGGTCGGCGGCAAGGCGCACAGCCCGGAGGAATACCTGGAGGTCGCCAGCATGGTCCCGCGCGCCCAGGCGATGGCCCGGGCCATCCTGCGGCTGGATCAGGCGGGGCTCTGAGCCATGCAGTTCGCGCTGTTCAACCTGATGTCGATGAACCACCCCGGCGAAGCGCCGGCCGAGGTCATCGCCGCCACGCGCGACCATGTGATGATGGCCGAGGATCTGGGCTTCGACGCCACCTGGTTCGCCGAGCATCATTTCTCCAATGCCTCGGTCTGCTGCTCGCCGTTGCTGATGGCGATGTATTGCGCGGCGGTGACGCGGCGTATTCTGCTCGGTCCGGCCGTGGTGGTGCTGCCGCTGCATCACCCGCTGCGGGTGGCGCAGGAAGTCGCCATGCTGGACCACGCCAGTGGTGGGCGGACGCTGCTCGGCTTCGGCCCGGGCCATCAGCCGCATGAATTCCGCAGCTTCGGCGTGCCGCTCGAACATCGCTACGCGATGGCGCTGGAAGGCTGGGACATCGTCGAACAGGCGCTGACGACGGGGCGGGTGCATCACCTCGGCACGCATTACCGCATCGAGGACACGCCGGTTGCCGCCGGCACCCTATCGGGCCGCATGCCGCCGATGTTCGTCGCGACCTCCACCCCCGCCCTCCTCGCCCGCGGGGTGCGTGCGGGGGCAACGCCGATGCTCAGCCAGGGCCACCGCCCGGCTGCGGAGACGCTGGGCCTGCGCCAGGACATCCTGGAACGCTGGCAGGCGGCGGGTGGCGGCCTGCCGATGCCGCTGGCCTTGCAGCGCTACGTCTTCGTCACCGAGGACGCGGCCGAGATGCGCGCGGCCGCGCGCGGCCTGCTGGCGCTGATCCGCAACACCCGCGCGCTGCGCCTCGAGACCCCCGCCCGCGACGGGGCGCATCTGCGGCCCCTGCCCTTCGCCGGGGAGCCGGACGAGGACTGGCTGCTGGCGCATGCGCCGATCGGCCCGGCAGCCAAGGTCGCCGCCTGCCTCAACGCCGATATCGCACTGCTCCGCCCCAGCCATTGCAGCCTCTACATGGGCTTCACCGGCCTGCCCCGCGCCGCCACCGCCCGCGCGATCGCCCGGTTCGGTGAGACAGTGCTGCCCGGCCTGCGGCAAGCGGCGGCAGCGACCCAGGCCGCCTGACCCTTTGCCTCCGGGCCGTTTCCGCCTATGCACGGCGGCTTCGATAAGAGTTCGAGGGGAGAGACGCCATGGCGGACCGGGTTGAAGTGGCGGGGCTGTCGGTCGCGCGCGACCTGCGGGACTTCATCGACCAGCAAGCGCTGCCCGGCACCGGGGTGACGCCGGCCGCCTTTTGGGGCGCTTATGCCAGCATCCTGAAGGAGCTCGGGCCGCGCAACGCGGCGCTGCTGGCCCAGCGCGACGCGCTGCAGGACAAGATCGACGCCTGGCACAAGGCGCATCCGGCCAAGCCCGTCGATGGCGCGGCCTATACCGCCTTCTTGCGGGAGATCGGCTACCTGGTCCCGGAAGGCGCGGCCTTCGCCGTCGGGACCACCAATGTCGATGACGAGATCGCGCGCATGGCCGGGCCGCAGCTCGTCGTGCCGGTCTCCAACGCCCGCTACGCGCTGAACGCCGCCAATGCCCGCTGGGGCAGCCTGTATGATGCGCTCTACGGCACGGACGCGATCCCGGAGAGCGACGGCGCCGGTCGTGGCAAGGGCTATAATGCCGTGCGCGGGGCGAGGGTCATTGCCTATGCCCGCGGCGTGCTGGACAAGGTGGCGAAGCTTGCCCGCGGCTCCCACGCCGATGCCCGCGGCTATGCCATTGCCGATGGCGCGCTGGTGGTGACGCTGGCCGATGGCAGCCATACCGGCCTTGCCGATCCCGCCGGGCTCGCCGGCTATCAGGGCAGCGCGGCGGCGCCCGCGGTTCTGCTGTTCCGCCATAACGGCCTGCACGCCGAACTGCACATCGACCGCAGCCACCTCATCGGCAAGGGCGACGCCGCCGGCATCGCCGATCTGGTGCTGGAAAGCGCCCTGACCACCATCGTCGATTGCGAGGATTCCGTCGCCGCCGTCGATGCCGAGGACAAGGTCGAGATTTATCGCAACTGGCTCGGCCTGATGAACGGCACGCTGGAGGCGAGCTTCGAGAAGGGCGGCACGACGCTGACCCGGCGGCTGAACGAGGATCGCCGCTACACGACGCCCACCGGGGGCACGCTGACCCTGGCGGGGCGCTCGCTCATGCTGGTGCGCAATGTCGGGCATCACATGATGACCGATGCGGTGATGCTGGGCGGGGCGGAGACGCCGGAGACGATCCTCGATGCCATGGCGACGGTGGTCATCGCGCTGCACGACCTGCGCGCCAAGCAGCTCAACAGCCGCCAGGGCAGCGTCTACATCGTCAAGCCGAAGATGCACGGGCCGGCGGAAGTGGCCTGGGCGGCCGAGCTGTTCGGCAAGATCGAAGATGCCTTCGGCCTGCCGCGCAACACGCTGAAGATCGGCATCATGGATGAGGAGCGGCGGACCACGGTCAATCTCAAGGAGTGCATCCGCGCCGCGCAGGACCGGGTCTGCTTCATCAACACCGGCTTCCTCGACCGCACCGGCGACGAGATGCACACCTCCATGGCCGCCGGGGCCATGCTGCGCAAGAACGACATGCGCGCCACGCCCTGGATCAAGGCCTATGAGGAGTGGAACGTCGATGTCGGCCTGGCCTGCGGGCTGCGCGGCAAGGCGCAGATCGGCAAGGGCATGTGGGCCGCCCCCGACGCCATGGCGGCGATGCTGGAACAGAAGGTCGGCCACCCCAAGGCCGGCGCCAATACCGCCTGGGTCCCCTCCCCTACCGCGGCGACGCTGCACGCGCTGCACTACCACGAGGTGGACGTCGCCGCCCGCCAGGACGAATTGCAGCGGGGCGGCACCCGGGCGAAGCTCAGTGATATCCTCACCATCCCGCTCGCGCTCGACACCAACTTCCCCGCCGATGCGGTGAAGGCCGAGCTCGACAACAACGCCCAGGGCATCCTCGGCTATGTCGTGCGCTGGGTGGACCAGGGGGTGGGCTGTTCCAAGGTGCCGGACATCAACGATGTCGGGCTGATGGAGGACCGCGCCACGCTGCGCATCTCCGCCCAGCACATCGCCAATTGGCTGCAGCACGGCATCGCCACGCGCGCCCAGGTCGAGGAGACGATGCGGCGGATGGCCGCCATCGTCGACCGGCAGAATGCCGGTGACGCGGCCTATCGGCCGATGGCCCCGGCCTTCGACGGCCCCGCCTTCCACGCCGCCTGCGATCTGGTCTTCGAAGGCGCCACCCAGCCGAACGGCTATACCGAGTTCGTGCTGCACAAGCGCCGGCGCGAAGCCAAGGCGCGGGGCTGAACGGCCAGCGGGGAGGACGCGCATGATCATCCGCGTCGTGCCGGGCCAGGGCGCCCGGCTGGAAGCGCCCGAGGACTTCAAGGGCTTCAAGGTGGTGGTCGAAGGCGGCCTCACCGGGGCGGCCCTGGCCGCGGCCCTTGGCCCGGCCGGCCGGCTGGATGGCGCGCATATCTGGGTGGCCCAGGACTGGCTCCGCGGCGCCTCGGGCCTTGCCGGGACGGCCACCTGGGATGCCGGCCTCGCCGGCATGCTCGGCTATGCCGAGAAGAAGGGCTGGCTGGAGCCCGGCACCGGCGCGATCCGCGGGCATATCGAGCGGGGGTGACAGCCCCCGCCGGCTCTGCTGAGGTGTCGGTAAGTAAGGCCCTGGGGGGGATCGCATGCCGGCAGAGTTCCGCCGCCGCCCATTATTCGGCGCGCTCGGCACCGTATGGGGCGCCACGGCGGCAACGGGGCAGGCCGGCTGGCGGCCCGAACGCCCGATCCGCATGATCACCCCATCGGGCGCCGGCAGCGGGGCCGATGTGGTCGCCCGGACACTGGCCGCCAAGCTCAGCGAATTGCTGGGCCAGCCGGTGGTGGTCGAGAACCAGTCGCAGGGTGTGGGGGCCGTCGGCATCCTGAACGCCGCGCGGGCCAAGCCTGATGGCTATACCATGATGTGCGTGATCTCCTCGATCCTGCTCGCACCGCTGGTCGATCCCTCGCTAGCCTATGACGTGCGGCAGTTCGCCCCGCTCAGCCAGATCCATCAGGGCGCGACCGTGCTGGCCGTAGCCCCCGGTGTGCCGGCGAAGACGCTGGAGGAATTCCTCGCTTTGGCCCGCGCCAAGCCGGACGATTACAGCATCGCCGATTACGGCCATGGGACCGCGAGCCACATCCATGCCGCGCTGCTGATCAAGCGCGCGGGGCTGCCGGTGGAGAATATCCACTACTCGAACACGCCGCAGATCTTCCAGGACATGATCGCCGGGCGCATGCGCGCGGCCGTGGTGGACAGCGCCAGCGGCAGCCAGCCGATCCGCGACGGGCTGATCCGCCCGCTGGTCGCCAGCGGGCGCGAACGGATCGCCGTGCTGCCGGATGTGCCCACCTTCGGCGAACTCGGCTATCGCGGCTTCGAGCCGGCGATCTGGCAGGCGATGTTCCTGCCGAAGGACGTCCCCGCGCCGATCGCCGCCACGCTGGAGGCCGCGGTGCGCCAGGCCATCCTGGCGCCGGATTTCGTCGCCCGGCTGCGCAATATCGGCTTCGTCGCCGTCGGGGGCCCCGCCGAAGCGCTGGGCCGGATGCTGGCGAGCGAGCGTGAGATCTGGGCCAGCGTGATCGCCGAGACGGGGATCAAGCCGCTCTGACCCAGGGCAAGCCGCGCCTAGAGCGCGATGCGTTGAGGCGGAATCGCCGAAGTCGCTGAATCGCGCGATCCAACACATGCTAGAGCGGGCTGCGTGAACGCATGTGAACGCAGCATGCGCTAGCGGCGCCATAACCGAAGGGAGGCAAGGATGGATTTCAAGGGCAAGGTGGCGGTCGTCACAGGCGGTGCCAACGGGATCGGGCGGGAAGTCTGCCTCGGCATCCACCGCGGCGGCGGCAAGGTGCTGATCGTCGACCGTGACGCCGCGGCGGGCCAGGCGCTGGCCGCCGAGATCGGGTCGGATGCGCGATTCTTCGCCGCCGACGTGACGCAGGCGAAGGATGTCATGGGCTATGTCAGGGCCGCGCTCGACGCCTTCGGGCGCATCGACTGCTTCCACAACAATGCGGGGATCGAGGGCAAGGTGGCGCCGATCGTCGAATACGACGATGCCGTCTTCGACATGGTGCAGGCGATCAATGTCCGCGGCGTCTATCTCGGCCTGAAGCACGTCATGGCGGTGATGCAGAAGCAGGGCGGCGGCAGCATCGTGAACACCGCCTCGGTCGCCGGCATGGTCGGCACGCCGGGCATGGGCGCCTATGTCGCCTCCAAGCACGCGGTAATGGGGCTGACCAAGGTTGCCGCCGGTGAAGTCGGGCCGCAGGGCATCCGGGTCAACGCCGTCTGCCCCGGGCCGATCCGCACCCGCATGGTGGCGGATATCGCCAAGCAGGTCTCCCCGAACAACCCGGATGGCGTCGAATCCCGCTACACCTCGGGCATCCCGCTGCGGCGTTACGGCGAAGCGATCGAGGTTGCGAACCTTGTGCTGTTCCTGCTCTCCGACCTCGCCAGCAACATCACCGGCGCGCAATACACCGTCGATGGCGGGCGCACCGCGGCACCGCCCGGCATGGTCCCCGGCGTGGCCTGATCAGCGCCCGCGCGACTCGCGCCGGGCGATCCAGGTGCTGGCGGCGAAGATCACCGCGCCGCCCACCAGGGTGCTCGTGCCCGGCCGGTCGCCCCAGATCAGGAAACCGGCCATCGCCGCCCAGAGCAATTCGAGAAAGCGGATCGGCTGGATCGCCGAGACCTCAGCCAGGCCGATCGCCCGCGTCAGGCAGAAATGCCCGGCCGAGCCCAACACGCCGGCCACCGCAAACAGCGCCCATTGCTCGCCACTCGGCATGCTCCAGAACCACAGGGCGAACGGCAGGGTACAAAGGCTGACAGCGATCGCCTGCCAGGCGACGATCACTTCCGAGCGGTCCTGCCGGGTCAGCGCCTTGGTGATCAGGAAACTGGCGGCAAAGATCGGTGAGGCGGCGAGCATCAGCAGCGAATAGCGGCTCTCCGCCTGCCCCAACCCCGGCCAGACCACGATCAGCACCCCGGCGAAGCCGACCAGCGCCGCCACCCAGCGGGCCAGCACCAGCCGTTCCCGAAACACCAGCACCGCCCCCAGCATGATGAAAAGCGGCGTGGTGAAACCAAGCGCGGTCATCTCCGCCAGCGGCACATGCGCCGCCGCGGCGAACCAGCAGAACAGGCCGGTCGCATGCACCGCGCCGCGCCAGAACTGGCCCTGGAGGTTGCGCGGCCGATAGGCGGCCAAGCCCGCGTGCAGGATGAAGGGCAACATCGCCACCAGCCCGAAGCCATAGCGCAGGAACTGCACGACGAAGGGATCAAGCTCCCGCGTCAGCACCCGCAGCAGCGCGTTCAACGCGGTGAAGATCAACCCGGCCGCCAGCGCCCATAGCATCGCCAGCACGGTGGGGTTCACGCCGCGAGGAACTCCAGCGCGGTCAGCGCATGCACCTCGGCCACCTGGCGCAGCTCCTCGATG
>Ga0209188_1002048_pt1 | contig 15260 bp, 10 predicted proteins | sample C_130625_EF_Meta_FD_187307 | JGI IMG/M metagenome (GOLD analysis project Ga0209188, IMG submission 187307) | Freshwater microbial communities from Lake Croche, Canada to study carbon cycling - C_130625_EF_MetaG (SPAdes) (version 2) | ecosystem: Environmental > Aquatic > Freshwater > Lake...
CCTTTACTGTAAATGGATCGGGATACATTAACCTGTTGTTGGTGGGGGGTGGGGGCGGCGGAGGGAGTCCGAACAGTAACGCGAGCCCGACCGCGTGTGGGGGCGGGGGGGGTGGGGGTTATATATTGCTGACCAATTATTACATTACCCCGGGAACATACACATTAACGGTGGGAGGCGGGGGCACTATCAAAAAAGGCGGAGGGAACACAACATTTGGAAATTACACGGCTGTGGGTGGCGGATATGGTGGGTACGGGGTTACTAGCACTTTTTCGGGGGTGGGGTCGGGTGGCTGCGGCGGAGGAGGGTATTTCTACAATGCCTCTCTATCCGGACAAGGAACCAATCCCCCAGGTACAGGTACGGCATTACAGGGCAATTTTGGTGGATACGGTTATTATGTGACTAATATTGCCATGGGAGGCGGCGGGGGCGGGGCGGGAGGGATTGGTACCAACACCAACAGTACAGGACCGGTATTTGGAGACGGTGGCGCCGCGGTCATTGTTAATTCGATTAATTTACCAGGATTTAATAGTATCATCGCTATTTGTGGGGGAGGGGGAGGGGGCACGGGGTTTTATACTAGTGTATCCAGTTCCGTAAGTAAGGGGGGGTCTGCAGTCTACAATGGTGTCACATATATTTCGGGGGGGTCGGGCTGTACGTTCAACAATGGTTCGGCAGTGCAAGCCTCAAATGGAGTGAGTTATGGCGGAGGGGGCGGAGGGGGCACTCATAATACTATTTCGTTCCCAGGGAAGTCGGGGTTTCAAGGAGTAGGTATCATTACGTACGCGGGACCAAACATGTACATTCCCTTTCAAATTTCGGGGGGAATTGTGACATCCGCCGGGTCTACTTATACCACGTATTCGTTTGTTACTGGTGTCAGCACCGCTACCTTTAACCGCTCGGGGTACATCAACTTCTTGTTAGTGGGCGGCGGAGGTGGTGGGGGTATTGGATCCAACTATGATCAAACTGGAGGTGGAGGGGGCGCCGGAGGCTATGTCTTCGTCACGAATTATTATGTAACACCCGGGACATACACGATCACGGTTGGCGCGGGCGGCGCAACCAACACTAATGGGGGTAATACTACTTTCGCTGGTTATACTGCCGTTGGCGGAGGCTACGGCTCATATGGATCCAACAGCGTCTTTACGGGCGTGGGCTCGGGCGGCAGCGGAGGTGGGGGATACTGGCAACAGGTTAGTAGTTCAATTCCAATTGGGGTTAAAACCCCGGGTACTGGTACACCCCAACAAGGAAATGCGGGTGGATACGGATACAACGCAAATAATATTGCCATGAGTGGTGGCGGTGGTGGTGCAGCAGGATTCGGATCAAATGCTAACAGTTCCGGGCCGGCACTTGGTAATGGGGGCGCGGGAATCATTGTAAATTCCACTAATTTACCTGGATATTATGCTACTATGGGTATTTGTTGTGGAGGCGGAGGAGGAGCCACATATTACAATGCTTCCGTGTCCAATAACATTAGTTCCGGGGGGTCCGTCACTTACAACGGTACGACTACTACTTATGGAGGATCAGGCTCCACGTGTAACAATGGTACTATAACCACCGGTTCAGGGGGAATCGGGTATGGGAGCGGAGGTGGCGGGGCGTGTACCAACGGCAGCAACCAATATTTTGGAGGTTATGCGGGTTCTCCGGGTGCGTGTATTTTTACTTATTTGAATATCCAATAATTTCTACAGTAATTGTATATAACATGCCGTATTCCATTCGTAAAGTACCCCGGAAATCGTGTTTTAGAGTGTCCAATCGCAAAACCAAGCGCGTTTTCGCGCGCTGTACTTCGAAAAGACGGGCGGAAAAACAGGTGCGTTTGTTGCGGGCCCTCGAGAACAACCGGAATCTGCGGGGGACCTAGGTCCCCCTCAGAACGGCTTCGCCGTTCAAGGTTGAGCCCCGAAGGGGCTCTGACCCGCACGCCCCCTCCTTCCGGTTCAACGACAAGAAAATATTCAAGGGTCAGCGAGCAAAGCTCGCAGCCTTGACCCCCCTTTGGGGGGGGGGTCAGAGGAGGTTCGTACAAGGAACCTAAGGTTCCTGTATCCTGTATCCCGTATTTACACTTGATCTTCCTTGCGCAGTTGGGCTGTTTTGGCCAATTCTTTCATCACTTTCGGATAGGCTTTGACGCGTTCCGCGTGGGGACGAATGACATTCATCATGAGTGCCAGGTATTGTTGCCCCAATTCGCTGTCCAGATTCTGATAATCCGGTACATCCTGGTGTTCTTGCATCCATTCTGTCAACCGGATACAGGCTTGGCGGGCGCTGATTTCGAGAACCTCGATGAGTTTTTCATTGTTCTCGTGCTTGGTCCATGCGTCCGCATCTCGGATGTACATGCTGTCGCGTTTTATATCGGTGAAATGAATGGGGCGGTTGTACACGTCGCACAATTTCAGGTTGTCCAACAGGAGATTGGCGAGCCCTTTCTGGAATCCGTTCTCGCCGGTGTAATAGAGGTGGTCGTAATCCACCTGTAATTGCTGTGCCCAGTCGGTGATGTTGGCGGCGCCTTTACATTTCTCGTTGAGAAACATGTTGATGGTGTAGTGTTGATTATTATTATTCGAATTATTGTTCGTATAATGGTTGGTTTGGCTGACATTCGGCGGCGGCGGTTTCGTTTCTTGTAGAATAGTTTTCACCATATTGACGACTTGTTCCATCATTTGCTTGTTGTTTTCCATCATCTTGTCCACAATCGTCTCCATGATGTCTTTTTTGGCGGTTTCCTCACTGATAGCTAGTTGTGTTGTAGCGTGATTGGCCATGTCCTCATCGGCGACTAAGGGGATTTCCGAAATTACGATGGTAATGTTCTCCTTTTTACCCTCGCATTTCCTGACATGTTCCCAACAGCTCTTGTATTTGATGTAACATTTATCGCATTTGGTACATCTATATTGTTTAATAATTTCCAAAAAATCCTCTTCTTTGTTCTCATTGCGAACATGCTGTTTGGACGTTCGATGTTTATCGGCTTCCTTCTTATTTGTCGTGGAAAACTGGCAGTAATCGCAACAAAATTTGGTTTCAATGGTTTTTACCGTAATTTGACTGTTTTGTGAGGGGTTTGGATCATTTTTTCGTAATTGTTCATTGGTTTCACGTAATTGTCCATGTTTTTTTCGTTTTGTTTCGTGTTTTTTCGTTTTTAAGTGTTGATCATAGTCATACTTTCTAGACCATGAATGCTCACAGTAAATACATGTGAATTGTTTTTTGGTTTGTTCGGTGTCGTTTTCAATCATTGTTTTTACTAAACTATCCATTTATTTTTCGTTTATATCCATTTTATAGAATAAAATTAATATTTTTCGTCGTGGAAAGAACGGTTGCGTCCAATTTCTTTTCGCAGCATAACTATAAATTACCTTTTCTGTCATGACAGCATAATGCTCACAAAATGTCGCAACCCCAGACTGGTGAAAATGGACAAAAAAGGGAAAAAACAAAAGTCCGCCAGGATTTTCAAAAATGGACATTTTAAAATGTCCAATTTTCATTTTTTCAAAATACTTTTTATAGAAAAAACAGATTTTTATAATTTTTATGAATTGTCAATAATATTACCAAAATATTACATTTTGTTACAAAACCCTGGAAATTACGTGTTTTTATTACTTTGGTTGGTTCTCCCAGAATCAAAAATAAAAGGAGCCGAGGATTGTTGTTCCTTGAATACAATCCACGAGGAAGCGTTCCTGGCCGCCTTTCCAGTTTCAAATGGGGAGAACCAAGTAACAAATACATGAAATTTACATGTTTTTTATTACTTTGGTTGGTTCTCCCCGAATTAAAAATAAAAGGTGCCGAGGATTGTTGTTCCTTGAATACAATCCACGAGGAAGCGTTCCTGGCCGCCTTTCCAGTTTCAAATGGGGGAGAACCAGGCAACAAATACCTGGAAATCACGTATCGTTATGCCCACCCTTTGGGTCATAGACCCCGTTGGGGTCTCAACCTTGAGCACCTTCGGTGCTCTTAGGTGGGCATTTCCAAGGGTCAGCGAGCAAAGCTCGCAACCTTGACCCCCCAAAGGGGGGTCTGAGGAGGGGCGTACGGGTCAGAGCCCCTTCGGGGCTCAACCTTGAACGGCGAAGCCGTTCTGAGGGAACCTACGGTTCCCGTAAAATAAACACCTAACAAATACACATAAATATTAGGAACCATGTTCTCCAAAGTAGAGAACATTGTTTATAATTAAGATCCTGGTTCTCATATGAATTTAAATAAACCCAGTCCAGAACAACAAATCATTCTTGATCATGTAGCCGAGGGCAAACACGTGGTAGTGAACGCGGTCGCCGGTTCCGGAAAATCCACCACCATTTTGTCAGTAGCCCACGCATTTCCTCAAAAACGCATTCTCCAAATTACCTACAATTCCATGCTACGTCACGAAATGAAAGAAAAGGTCCAGCAGGCCCAGTTGGACAACCTGGATGTACACACGTTCCATTCCCTAGCGGTGAAATATTATGTACCTTCCGCCCATACGGACACAGAATTGCGCCACATCATTCACCACCGATTACCGTTGGCCGTCCACCCCCCCAAATCCTGGAATATTCTGGTTCTCGACGAAGCCCAAGACATGTCGTTTCTTTATTATCACTTTATTTGTTTATTTTTGGAGAACCTGGGCGAAAACGCCCCCCGGCAACTCATGGTTCTCGGGGATCACCAACAATGTCTGTATCAATTCAAGGGCGCCGACGCCCGGTTTTTGACCCAAGCCGCCCGGATTTGGACGTCCCCCGAAGAGAAACCCCAAAAATTCAAGGGGGAGATGGTGGCGTGTTCTCTTCAAACGTCGTACCGCATTACCGCACCCATGGCGGAGTTTGTCAACCGAGCCATGTTGGGCCATGATCGCATGCTGGCCCCCCGGGAAGGAGAACCGGTGGTCTACATCCGAAATTCGCGTCACAACATAGAGAAAATGGTGGTCTACATCATCCAGCAGTTGTTAGAACAAGGCCATTTACCGAGCGACATTTTCATTCTGTCCGGGTCCGTCAAAGGCCTCAACAGCCACATCCGTAAAATGGAGAACGCGCTCTGTGAACGCGGAATACCCTGCCATATTCCCACCATCGAACAAGACAAGTTGGATGAACGAGTCATCGAGGGCAAAGTCGTGTTCTCCACATTTCACTGTGTCAAAGGGCGTCAGCGCAAATTCGTCTTTGTAGTGGGGTTTGACCACAATTATTTTCTTCACATGGCACATGGCCAAGATTCCCGCGTATGCCCCAACACACTGTATGTGGGATGTACCCGCGCCATGGAGCGCCTCTATTTGCTCGAATTCAACCAGTATGCGGGAGATCGTCCCCTAGAATTCCTGAAAATGTCGCACCACGACATGGTCGCCGCGGATTTTGTCGAATTCAAGGGCATGCCCCAGACCCTGTTTTATGACCGCGACGAAAAATCGGTCAACGCAGACAAAATTAAAAAACATTATTTGTCGCCGACCAAACTCATCAAATTCATCTCGGACACGGTCATGGACCAAATCACCCCCATCGTGGACCGGATATTCACGCGGATACCTTGGACGGCGGAATCGGGCCTGCCCAACATGGATATGGTCACAATTCCCAGTGTGATCAATACCCAACACGGGTTTGAAGACGTGAGTGATTTGAACGGGATCGCGCTCCCCGCAATGTTTTACGACAGTTTGGGGGAGGAGACCCGCCGTTTCCCGGGGATTTTGTACGACTTGATTGAAGAGGCGATTGTCGACATGCGCGAGGACCAACATCACTACCTGAAAACGATTGTGAAAGACATGCCCCCGTCTTGCGAATCCATCGCGGATTATTTGTATTTGGCCAATGTGTATGTTTCCATCCAAGAACGATTGTATTTCAAACTGAAGCAAATTCGGCGGTCGGATTACAAATGGTTGAAGGCGGACGTGGTCGCGACCTGCCAAACCCTGCTGAAACGGGTCATGAAGGACGACTGTACGCCCGATAATATGGGCGAAATATGGACCGAAGAACTCATCATGTCTCCCTCGATGGAGGACGAGCATGCCCAACTGGACGAAGAACTTTGCGGGGTATTTTTAGGCACGGATTTGGAGAACGTGCGCTTCCGGTTCACCGCCATTGTGGATTTGATTACCCCCACGACGGTCTGGGAAATCAAATGTACGTCGTCAATCACGATTGACCACCAGCTCCAATTGGTGATTTATGCGTGGTTGTGGGGCTTTACAAAGCGACCGGCACGGGAATTCAAATTGTTGAATATTAAAACGGGAGAACGCTGGGTTCTCCGGTCCAGTCGAAGCGAACTTCAGGAAATTGTAGTGGCCCTGTTGAAAGGAAAGTATGCGAAATTGGTGGAATTGACCGACGAAGAATTTATGGGAAGCCTTCATTCTGACTCGATCCGGGACTCGTCGTCATAGGAGTGTAACTGGCAACATCTTGTTCTGCCTGTTTTGCGTATTCACGCCCAATAACTTTTGCGTATTCACCCCCAATATCTTTAGCATTCGCTGGAGTTGTTATTAGTTTCAAAATTGCCATGTTTTTTTCAGTCTCTGTCATGAATTTTTCAGACGTTGGCGTAACTTCATCGTTTGGCGTAACTTTGCAGGGTCCCTTCGATTTTCGTGGTTCCATGGTTGTACCAGTCTTCGAGTGACATCCCCCGCCACCGCGATTTTTCCTATATTTTTGTGTGCGGGGTTTGTTTTTGCGCAAAGTCCGGCGTTTCTTATATTTTCGATTGCGTTCAGTTGGCATGAATATATGATATCTGTATAATTTGTTGACAAAATTGAAAAAGAATATAACAATATCATGGTAATATAAATATCCGTGACCCCCAGTATTCTGTAAATTATGCCGCCTAAAAAGTCGCCAAAGTTGCGGGCCATCAGTTTGTTCTCCGGAATGGGCGGAGATTCCCTGGGAATGGTCCAGGCCGGTCTCGATCTGGTAGCCTACTGCGAAAAGGAGCGCGTGTTTCGCGCTACCCACGACATGAATTTCGAACATTGTGTCTCGCTCGGCGCCAGTTGTGACGGGGACATTACCAAGATTCCCGACAGCGAATTTGCCGCATACAAGGGAAAGATTGACCTGATTTTCGCGTCCACCCCGTGTCAGCCGCATTCCAAGGCGGGCAAGCGTAAGATCGACGACCCGCGTAAAAACGTCTTCTTCGACTTTCTGCGCTCCGTCGTCTTGATTGCGCCCAAATATTTCATTTGTGAGAATGTCAAGGGCCTGTTGACGAGTAAAACGCCCGACGGTTCCCGGCTCTATTTGGACATGATGGAAGAGGAATTCAATGCGGCCGGCTATACTATGAAATATCAAGTGTTTAAAACCGAAAAATACGGGGTACCGCAGAAGCGTGAGCGTGTGATCATCATCGGGATGCGCACAGAAGACATGAACCGGGAGGGCGGCATCGACCGCCTCCAGTTTCCCCGGGAAATGACGACGACGCCCAACCTCCAAGGCATTGTGACGTTTGATATGACGGGCGCGATTGAAATTAGCCCCGAGGATTATGACATGTCGACAATTCCCGAAGAGTGTGTGGTAACCGACATGACCAATAGTGAGGGTGAGAACCCGGAATCGCCGCCGCACCCCTACTTGCGTCTGAAGGCGAAGACGCGCGGGGAATCGTACAAAGGCGTGACCCACAACAGCATGTTGTCGTTTGGGAAGCGGGCATCGCCGATTCACTGTGAAATCATCGACATTCGCAAGCCGGCGAAAACCATCATTTGTACGTACGACCACCAGCCCCGGCTCTTTGTGCCGCTCAAAAATCAGCGGGGGTATTTCCTGCGCTGTCTGTTGCCGAGTGAACTCAAACAAATTCAGGGTTTCCCGCCGGATTATAAAATTGCGGGCAATTTGAAACAGCAAATTGTCCAGATTGGGAATTCGGTGCCACCGGGCATCATCAAGCAAGTTACCAATACCTTGGTAGGCCATTGACCTCGACCGGATTGATATCAAAGACGGACGGGCGAGTCAAAAGGTTAGAAACACTCGTCGGTGAACAATAACTGTATTTTTTGTTGGTACCCGAGACCAGGTATTGATCCGGTGGACAAGAAGTCGCCTGGGTAAATGACACGTCACTGTCCTGCTGCTGCTGTAAAACATTGGACATGGTGGCCGGAGAACAATACCCATAATGAGGATTGGTGCCCGCAATCCAGTGTTGGTTGCCCGGACAGGCGTGTTGGTCGTCGTATGAAATAGGGCTCGGAACATCGACGGGGGCGGGCGTCGCAACATTGGGTTGGGTCAAGATTTGCGCAACGGACGAGGGAGAACAGTAGCCGTATTTTTGGATGGTGCCGGACAACCAGTGTTGTCCTTCGGGGCACGACATGTTCGGCTCGTCGGTAAGACTTTCTAGCGAGGGTAACCAGAACAACATATAAATTACACTAACCAGGAGGGAAAACAGGAGCGTGTGTACCAACGCAACAAAATATTTGGAGCCCCGGGAAGGAAGGGTCACGAGAACCCCGGGCGATAATAGGAAAAAAAGCGCGGCTACCGCGAAAAATTGGTAGAACACCCGCATATTATACTGCTAATAAGATATCCTGATATTTTACCAGCACATGTAGTGTTGGTAAAATATTTTTTACCCATGTATATTTATGTGGGTATCATCCGCTAAAGGGAGGTTTATTTATGCGCCGCCGCCGCTTGGGCAAATCCGTCCTTGACGATCAATCCGCTGGACACGCCCCACTCCCACACCAGTTTGTGCGTGAAAGTCCAGACCAAGGCGAAGACAATTGCGTGGACACCCGCCACCATCATCTTGGACCCCTTGGGGGGGAGGGAGAGAACAATTCCCGGGGTGAGAACGAAGAACAAGAGCGCCGTGAAAATGAACATGAGAGCGTACATTTTTGAAGAATATATATAATTTCGACATTTTATTTTACGGCGGGTTCTCCCAAAAACAAAAAATTACATTACACAATTACAACGCAAAACATTTTTGTAAATTACCCCCGGATTTATTTCAAATCGAACCGGAAGTTGGAGAACCCCTGGCCCTTTCCCCAACGCATGATGCCCACAATTTTCATGCCACCGCGGCATTCCAAGATAAATTCCACGTTTTTTTTGCTTTCCAATTTGATTTCTACGCGGTCGATGGCCTCGATGGTGGGCATTTTGGGCGTCCACAGGTGGTAATAATCGTCCTCCGTCCCGTGAATGTTGCCCGCGATTTGGAGCCACAGATCCTTCTCTTGGAGGCAATGGTTGGCCGTTTCCAGGACATGTTGTTTAAGTTCGTCTAAATCTTCGGCCGTGATGCTGTCTTGCGTGAAGACCGTTTCCATGAAAATGTCGCGTTCTTCGGTCAACGAACTCGTGGGTCCGTGGCGTTCACGTGCCAAGCGCTTCAATTCCTTGCCGTAAGGTGTCTTGGGGTCGCCCTGGACCATCGCATCGCGCTTCAACCATTCCTCCAAGGCGGGTACCGGAGATTGGATGCCGTACTTGTCGGTCAAACGTCCCGACGCGATCCAGTAATTGTACCACGCGGTCAAATACCGGGTGATAACGGCCAATTTTGGAGAACCATTGTGAAACTGAACGCCGAGTCGACGCGTGGGATCGATGGGTTTCTTGTCATTGGACCCCTTGTGTTCCACCCGTAGGTTGTTTTGGACCCTGCCGTCGGGATGAAGCAGATCCACACAAAAATCGTAGTGTATTTTTCGGTTACCTGAACCCGCCGACCGGTAAGCTTTCGTGATCCGTTTACCGTCCCCCAAATCGGTCAATTTTGTGGGCACATCAGCGTGTTCGTTGATGCGCCGGATGATTTGTTCAATGTCCGCGTCTTCGTTGGTTTTTGTTTGCGTTCGGCCGCGCGGTTTTTGTGGTGATGGCAGAGAGGAGGACGTGAGATTCATGGTTTGATTCGAAACGTGGCGTAGGATTTTCGCGGGAGACGTCGAATTTTGGGTCAAGATAACCTTGATAAACGGTCGCAGACTCTGCTATGCTATGTGATGCCATAAGTAAAAAATGTCGAGTTTGTAATCAATTTTCCTACATATTTGACGACGAAACCGATTAGTAAGCCTGAGCTGTAGTGAACGCGATAAAGTTCGGAGTAACTGAGCTCGATATGTTCATGATAGTAATTTGTTGTAAGATGTAGGCAGTGGGGGTGCCCAGCGTAATCGTGCCTTTTAAGGAGTAGGAAGTGGAATTAATCGTTATATTGGCCGTATTGATGTAGTTGGCAGAAGTCGCAGTGGTTATGATAAACGTAAACGTATAACTACATAATGGTGTGGTTGGTACCGAAAGAATAGTTAAAGATGTTATGGCACCCGTAGGGGTAGTATTAAAATAAATAAGCAAACCGTTGGTAAAATTAATGGTGAGAGGGGATGCCCACGTAATAGAAGTGATCGATTCAATGTACTGTAACGCCGAAATGGCGCCGCCAATAAAGGTATTTCCGGAAATACCCATCCCGCCCTTTACCACGAAGGTTCCGGTGGTTGTTGATACCGAAGCGGTTGTGTTATTCGCATAGAGGTTACCGTTGTTAAAATTAATATCACCGGTATACACGTTGACGCTGGCTTGTTGCGTGTTGTTTGCGAGAGCAGTACCACTTATAAATAATCCACCCCCGAAGAAAGTGTTACCTTGTATAGCGAGCGAGCCCGTCAAATTGCCCGCCACGAACAAATTGCCGCCAATGTAGGCGTTACCTGAGATACCGACACCGCCAGTCACGACGAGAGCGCCTGTACTAGTACTCGTAGACGGCACGTAAGGTGCGCCAAGGTTGCCAATGATGACATTGCCTAGGAGGTTACTGTTGCCCGTGATGTTCAGATTCCCGCCCACATACACGTTGCCGCCGATACCGACACCGCCAGTCACGACGAGAGCGCCTGTACTAGTACTCGTCGAAGGCACGTAAGGTGCGCCAAGGTTGCCAATGATGACATTTCCAATAAGATTGCTGTTGCCCGTGATGTTCAAGTTGCCGCCGATGTAAGCATTGCCCTGGATACCGACGCCGCCGTTGACCACGAGAGCGCCCGTACTAGTACTCGTCGAAGGCACGTAGGGCGCACCGACGTTACCAATGATGACATTGCCTAGGAGGTTACTGTTGCCCGTGATGTTCAGATTCCCACCTATATACGTATTACCACTGATACCCACCCCACCTTTCACCACCAACGTTCCCGTTGTGATGCTCGTGGATGGCACATACGGACCCGCCACACTGCCTACCAAGATGTTACCCACGATGGCTTGGGAACCGACCAACACGATGTTGCCGCCGATGCTGACATTGCCGGCGATGCCTACGCCGCCCGCCACAATCAATGCGCCCGTGGTTGTTGAATTGGAGGACGTGGTGTTGTTGACATACACATTACCCGCATTGAAACTGACGTCGCCGGTGAACGTGTTGGACGATCCTCCCGACCCGACCAAGTTACCATATATGGTACCGCCCACATAGACGTTGCCCTGAATACCGACGCCGCCAGTCACCACGAGAGCACCGGTACTAGTACTCGTAGAAGGCACATAGGGCGCGCCAATATTACCAATGATGACATTTCCAATAAGATTGCTGTTACCCGTGATGTTCAAGTTCCCGCCCACATAGACGTTGCCTTGGATGCCCACGCCACCGTTGACCACGAGAGCACCCGTACTAGTACTTGTAGAAGGTACGTAGGGTGCACCGACGTTACCAATGATGACATTTCCTAGGAGGTTGCTGTTGCCCGTGATGTTCAGATTCCCGCCCACATACACGTTGCCGCCGATACCGACACCGCCAGTCACGACGAGAGCGCCTGTACTAGTACTCGTGGACGGCACGTAGGGTGCGCCGACGTTGCCAATGATGACATTGCCTAGGAGGTTACTGTTGCCCGTGATGTTCAGATTCCCGCCTATATACGTATTACCACTGATGCCCACCCCACCTTTCACCACCAACGTTCCCGTTGAGATACTCGTGGATGGCACATATGGACCCGCCACACTGCCTACCAAGATGTTTCCTACGATGGCTTGGGAACCTACCAACACGATGTTGCCGCCGATACTGACATTCCCGGCGATACCCACGCCACCCGCCACAATCAATGCGCCCGTGGTCGTTGAATTGGATGATGTGGCGTTGTTCACATACACATTCCCCGCATTGAAACTGACATCGCCCGTGAACGTGTTGGACGATCCTCCAGACCCGACCAAATTTCCGTAAATCGTACCGCCCACGTAGATATTACCTAGGACACCGAGACCTCCGGTGACCACGAGAGCGCCCGTTGTCACGCTCGTGGACGGCACGTACGGTGCGCTGATACTGCCAATATAAGCGTTACCTTGGATGCCGACACCACCTTTCACTACCAACGCGCCCGTAGTAACGCTCGTGGATGGCGCATTTCCGGTGATGCTCAACTGGTTGCTCACTGCTAACGTACTGTAGGGGGTCACTGACGTATAAATGTATGTATCATTAGTATTCACCACGGTTTGATATTGACCAGACGCCGAAATCGCCACTGCCCCCCAATTTTGATATAATCCTAGAGATGTGACAGGGGTCCACGTCAACCCGTAATTCGTGGAAATATAAACAGCTCCATAAAATGTTGCCGCTGTTTGATATTGTCCGGATGCCGACATAGCTACTACATACCAAATTTGAGATGTGGCGGTTTGCGTCCACGTCACACCGTAATCGTTGGAAATATAGATGAATCCAGAAAACACCACTGCCGTTTGATATTGTCCGGACGCCGACATCGCTACGGCACGCCAAACTCGTGATGCGTCCGTTGCGGTAGAAATCCACGTGACCCCGTAATTGGTGGAAATGTAAATGTATCCATTGTTCACGACTGCGGTTTGATATTGTCCGGACGCCGACACGGCTATGCCATACCAACCTCGAGTTGTGTCTGTTGCGGTAGAAATCCACGTGACCCCGTAATTGGCGGAAATGTAAATGTATCCACTGTTCACCACGGCCGTTTGATATTGTCCGGTTGCCGACATGGCTACTCCATACCAATTTCGTGTTGTGTCGGTGGCAGTTGACGTCCACGCCACCCCGTAATTGGCGGAAATGTAAATGTATCCACTGTTCACCACGGCCGTTTGATATTGTCCGGTCGCCGACATGGCTACTCCCCGCCAACTTCGGGTTGTATCGGTGGCGGTAGACGTCCACGTCACCCCGTAATTCGTGGAAATATAAATGTAATTACCATTCGCCACCGCCGTTTGATATTGTCCGGTCGCCGACATGGCTGCCCCTTGCCAATATTGAGATGCGTTTGTTCGTGTCCACGTCACACCGAAATTGTTGCTGAAATCGAGAGGAGGGGTGTTGGTGAGCAAGACGGACCCGTCGACGAGGGTGAGAGGATTGACGGTGCCGAGGATGATGGTGTTGCCGCCGATGACCGTGACCGAGGTGTTGTTGCCGATATAAGCGTTACCGCCGATGTAAGTGTTACCTTGGATACCCACGCCACCGGCAACTACCAGCGCACCCGTGGTCGTACTCGTGGATGCCGTATTACCCGTGATGCTCAATTGATTGCTGACTGCCAAGGTGCTGTACGGAGTCACCGACGTATAAATGAATCCACCAAACAAAATCACCGCCGTTTGATATTGACCAGACGCCGACAATGCGACTGACTGCCAACTTTGATTTCCTAGAGATGTAGCTGTTGCTGTCCACGTCGCACCATAATTCGTAGAAATATAAATGAATCCACCACCCATAGATCCAGCCAGCGCTGTTTGATATTGTCCGGACGCCGACAGTGCTACTCCCCGCCAATTTTGAGGTGCGGCAGTTTGCGTCCACGTCACCCCGTAATTGGCGGAAATATAAATGTATTCACCATTCACCACCGCCGTTTGATATTGACCAGACGCCGACATGGCTACTCCCTGCCAAGGTTGAGATGTGGCGGTTGGCGTCCACGTCACACCATAATTGGTGGAAATATAAATGTATCCATTAGTACCACCATTCACCACCGCCGTTTGATATTGTCCGGTTGCCGACATGGCTACTCCATACCAATATAGAGATGCGGCGGTTTGCGTCCACGTGACGCCGTAATTGGTGGAAATATAAATGAATCCATTATACACCGTCGCAGTTTGATATTGTCCGGTTGCCGACATGGCTACTCCATACCAATTTCGTGTTGTGTCGGTGGCAGTTGACGTCCACGCCACCCCGTAATTGGTGGAAATATAAATGAATCCATTATACACCGTCGCAGTTTGATATTGTCCGGTTGCCGACATTGCTACTGTGTACCAATTTCGTGTTGAGTCGGTTGCGGTAGAAAGCCACGTCACGCCGTAATTGATGGAAATATAAATGTACCCACCATTCACCACCGCAGTTTGATATTGTCCGGTCGCCGACAGTGTTACTGACCTCCAAGTTTGATATGTGGCAGTTGGGGTCCAGGTAGTACCAAAATTGTTGGAAAAGTCGAGAGGAGGGGTGTTGGTCAATAGAACAGAGCCGTCGACGAGGGTGAGAGGGTTGACGGTGCCGAGGATGGTGGTGTTGCCACCGATGACGGTGACCGAGGTGTTGCCGCCGATGTAAGCGTTACCCTGGATACCGATGCCGCCGTTCACCACGAGGGCACCCGTACTAGTACTCGTAGAAGGCACGTAGGGTGCGCCGACGTTGCCAATGATGACATTACCCGTCAGATTGCTATTGCCTGTGATATTCAGATTCCCGCCTATATACGTATTACCACTGATGCCCACCCCACCTTTTACCACCAACGTTCCCGTTGAAATGCTCGTGGATGGCACATACGGACCCGCCACACTGCCCACCAAGATGTTACCCACGATGGCTTGGGAACCGACTAACACGATGTTGCCGCCGATACTCACATTGCCGGCGATGCCCACGCCCCCCGCTACAATCAATGCGCCCGTGGTTGTTGAATTGGAGGACGTGGTGTTGTTCACATACACATTGCCCGCATTGAAACTGACATCACCGGTGAACGTGTTGGACGACCCACCCGAACCGACCAAGTTACCGTAAATCGTACCGCCCACGTAGATATTACCTAGGACACCGAGACCTCCGGTGACCACGAGAGCGCCCGTTGTCAC
>Ga0209188_1002049_pt1 | contig 15257 bp, 24 predicted proteins | sample C_130625_EF_Meta_FD_187307 | JGI IMG/M metagenome (GOLD analysis project Ga0209188, IMG submission 187307) | Freshwater microbial communities from Lake Croche, Canada to study carbon cycling - C_130625_EF_MetaG (SPAdes) (version 2) | ecosystem: Environmental > Aquatic > Freshwater > Lake...
TGGGAAGACCGCAGCGTGGAACTGGTGGCAGATCACGTTAGAAGACATCGCCAAACGTAGAGGCCAGCAAGCCGCAAACGAATTGAGAGATCGAATGAACACTCAGAAAGGTCAATTATGAGATATGCCGCCCGTGTTGATGCTAACCAAGCACAGATAGTTTCTGCTTTACGTGCTGCTGGCGCTTACGTTTGGATTATTGGCCTGCCAATTGACCTTTTGGTCGGCTATAAAAACCACACATGGTTAATGGAAGTCAAAGATGGCCCTAGAAAGCGTTTAACGGCCCTACAAGAGGACTTTTTTAAGAATTGGTGCGGTGGTACGTTGTGCCGCGTTGACGGCCCTGAAGCGGCTTTAAGAATGATTGGGGCGGTGCAATGAATCCATACAAAATTACAGAACCAACTTGCATTAGTTTTTCTGGCGGTCGGACATCAGGATATATGCTTTACAAGATTCTTGAGGCTCACCAGATGAGCCTGCCTGAAGAAGCAATAGTTTGTTTTGCCAATACCGGAAAAGAAGACGAAGCAACTTTGCGATTTGTCCAGGCTTGTTCTGATAACTGGAATGTTGAAATTCATTGGCTTGAATACCGTAATGCAGATCCAGCTTTTGAGCGCGTTACTTTTGAGACAGCTAGTCGTGATGGTGAACCTTTTGAAGCACTTATTAGGAAACGTCAGTATTTGCCAAACCCCGTGACTAGGTTTTGCACATCAGAATTAAAAATTCGCACCATTCACAAATATCTTAAATCTTTGGGTTGGGAACATAACGAAACAATGGATTGGGTTGGCATGAGGGCAGATGAGCAGCGTAGAGCCGCCAAAATTGCTGACAAATCAAGAATCCCATTGGTAGCTGCTGGCGTAACTAAAGAAACTGTTGGTGAATTCTGGCGTAATCAGCCGTTTGACCTTGAGTTACCCAACATCAACGGTGTAACTTATCACGGCAATTGTGATCTTTGCTTTTTAAAAGGCGGTTCGCAAGTGTTGTCGCTAATTGCGGAAAAGCCAGAACGTGCTATATGGTGGGCAAAAATGGAGGCATTGGCATTGGCATTGGCATCCAAGCCAAGCGGTGCGGTGTTCCGTTCCGACCGCCCATCTTACGCATCAATGCTTAAATTTTCAGCAGATCAGACAGATATGTTTGACCCTAATGATGAATCAATTGCTTGTTTCTGTGGGGACTAAATGATTTTTCACCTTCAAAACCCTGAACAAGCCAGCGCTGTAATGGCAAAGATCTGGCCCAAGGTCAAAGACACTTTGAAAACCGGAAAAGCCTTGCGGATGGAGATTAAAGCGGAATCCCGTAGTGACGAGCAAAATGCCAAGTATCACGCCATGCTGTCTGAGATTGCTGTCCAAGCGCAACACATGGGCGCTAAGTGGGATGCGGAATCGTGGAAACGGTTTTTAGTCTATGAATTTTGCAAACAGCTAGGCCTGCCACAGGGTCAGATTGTGCCCTCGCTGGATGGCAGTGGAATTGTACAACTTGGCCTGCAAACACGCGATTTTTCTAAGGAACGAGCCGCAGAATTCATAGAGTTTCTTGAGGCTTGGGCAGCAGACAAAGAAATTATTTTTAAAAGTGTTGACAAACCTGTCTAGGTTGCTATACATTTCAACTATGCCCCAATGTTGGGGTCTTTTAAGGAGCAAGCAATGGAATTTAGTTTTACAACCGAGTTAGAAGACGCGCCTGTCACAGTGATTTGGGATTACGAAGAAGACGAAGATGGCGTTTATAACTCTTACGTCAAAAAAGTTATTTTTAGCGGCATAGATGTTTTACCAATTTTGCCTGAAGAAACGCTGTACGAGTTGGACGCCAGGGCGATTGTGGTCTATGAACAGCATGACTGAAATCTTTATTGGATGCGTAATTATTGGCTTGGTAATGTTCTTGCCGCCAGCCAAAGACGTATTTCCCCAACATCCTGAATGTTCAGTCAGCGGTTTTAGCCCTGACTTGACGCAAAGACAAAAACAATTTTGCCGTGAATGGAACAAAAAATGACCAAGCAAACAAGACTTGAGATTTATGTGGTGGTGCTGTGCGCCGTGTGTTCGTCCTTAATCCTTTGGAGGTTTTATGACTGGCTGGCGTAAAAGAACCATTATGGAGATGGCGCGAGAGGTGAAGATGCCCTATGACTTTGTAACGGGTGAGCCAATCAACATTGAAAAGCTCGAAGCCTTTGCCGAGTTGGTGCGTGCTGATGAGCGTGAAATGTTGGCACAGCCAGCACCGTATATGGCTGTATCAACCGACAGAATGAGTGTTGACCCGCACATGGGCAATGTAAGCATTGGCACAGCTAGAGGAGCGCAACTTCTGCCCCCGATGCGGTAAACGGGCAGGCGACTACATCCACACTTGTACACCACCACAGGAGCAAAAATGAAAACTTATGAAGACGATGAATTTGATCGCATTGAACGTGAAATGCAATGGCGGCAAATGTTAATTGATAATCCACCTGTAACAATTCCGCTAATCACCGAAGAAGAATGGCAAGCGCTAAATGAAATTTCCGAAACATAGTTATGTGCGGTCGCCCACATTGCTGCGTAACGCAAGGGAAATACCTTGCCAGCATTGCGGGCTAGACAATGGAACCGTAGTGGCGGCTCATACTAATTGGGGTGGCGGCAAAGGCAGATCAGTTAAAGCAGATGACAATTTAATTGCTTCGCTTTGCTACGAATGCCACATGGAATTGGATATGGGTTTCCACATGACCAAAGAACAACGTCAGGAAATGTGGACTGCTGCGCACATAAAGACTATTGAAAAACTCACAAGTCTAGGGTTATGGCCCGAAAAGGTTGCGATTCCGATATACTGAAATTGCAGTTGCTTTGTGGTGGGTTTGTATTAAAATGCAATCTCACCACTTTTTTTAGGAAAAAGCATGGAAAAATACGCTGGCTATGTCTCAAACTTTGTCCTTGCATTACTGCATTGCGGCACAAACGCCCATTTGATGCACTGGACAACTAACAGTTTCAGCAAGCACATGGCCCTTGGCACGTTTTATGACCTGATCGTAGAGCAAACAGACGCCTATGCCGAGGCATATATGGGCAAATATGGGCAACTTAAAAAGTTTCCCAATGAGTACCACCCCCCAAACAATGACCCAATTAAGTATTTTGAGGTTCTTTCCAAGTTTGTAATGGACATTCGGAAAGAATTACCTCAAGACTCAGAACTGAATCAACTTGTGGATAACATCCAAGAAAACATTGATTCAACATTGTATAAACTAAAGTATTTGGATTAAGCCATGCCAAGCCATTCACCCGCACAAGCAAGAATGATGGCAGCCGCCGCACATGACCCAAAATTTGCCAAAAAAGTAGGAGTACCCGTAAGCGTAGCCAAAGATTACAATGAAGCTGATAAGGGTAAACGCCTAGCCGAAGCAATGAAGGCAATGGCTAAAAAGAAAAATGAGGGCGGTTAAACAGGCAATTGAGGATGTCAAGTGTGTAATTTTCCTGTTTTCTCGCACACGTAATCAAAGACCAAATCAACGCCCTCACCCAACAAGGCAAGGCAATGACTGAAAACAACAAACCGAAACAAAATAGTCGCAAGGGTTGGACTAATAATCCTAACGGAAGGCCTGCTGGCGTACCCAACAAGAGCACGCAAGAGGCAAGACAGGCCATAGCCTTGTTTGTTGATTCAAACGCTCACAGGCTCTCTGAATGGCTCAATGCTGTTGCGCAAGGTGACCCAGAGAACGATATAAAGCCAAACCCTGCTAAGGCGTTTGAAATGTTTCAAAGCGTTGTTGAGTACCATGTACCCAAACTGGCTCGATCTGAAGTTACGGGCGCAGACGGTGGCCCTCAAGAAATGGTTATTAAATGGCAAGCGGAATCATAGAAATCCCGTATAGCCCTAGAAAACAGTTTAGGGAGTTTCACGCCAGAACCGAGAGATGGGCTTGCTTAGTTGCTCACCGCAGGGCGGGCAAGACCGTAGCTGCTATCAATGACATCATTAGGGCGGCAATAACTTGCAAAAGCCCAATGCCCTTGTTTGGGTATGTTGCCCCGTATAGAAGCCAGGCTAAAAGTGTGGCTTGGGACTATCTCAAACACTTTTCCCGTCCCATTACCAAATCAAGCAATGAAGCCGACCTAATCATAGAGTTGCTGAATGGCGCAAAGATCAGGCTGTTTGGGGCTGACAATGCAGATGCAATGCGTGGGCTAGGTTTTGATGGCCTTTACCTTGACGAATACGGCGACTTTAAGCCTAGTGTGTGGGGCAACGTAATCAGGCCAGCTTTGTCCGATAAGCAGGGTTGGTGCGTCTTTGGCGGCACACCCAAAGGCAAGAATCAGTTTTGGAACATCTACGAGACAAGCAAGAGGCTGCCTAATGAGTGGTTTAGCCTATCGCTGCCCGCAAGCAAGTCTAAACTGTTGCCTGAATCTGAATTAGAGGCGGCAAAGGCGCAGCTTGCCGAAGACCAATATCTCCAGGAATACGAATGCAGCTTTGAGGCCGCAATCATTGGTGCAATCTGGGGTACAGAGATGCGCAAGGTCAGTGAGGATGGGCGTATCACAAAGGTTGAGAACCAGATTGAGGTTAAGACACATACAGCCTGGGACTTGGGACATACTGATGACACGGCGATTTGGTGGTATCAAGTAATTGCTGGCGAGATACATATTGTTGATTTTTTCGCCCTTTCTGGTGGAACAATTGAAGAATTTGTGGCAAAAATCAAAGAAAAACCCTACAATTACGGAAAACACTACCTTCCGCATGATGCAAGGGCAAGGACTTTGGCAAGCGGTGGTAAGTCAGTAATTGAGCAAATGGCGACACATTTGGGCATTAACAACTTGGCGATTGTGCCGAGTTTGACGGTTCAAGATGGTATTCAAGCGGTGCGGATGGCATTGCCAAGATGCTGGTTTGATGCCGAAAAGTGCGCAGATGGCATTGAGGCGTTGAGACAGTATCAGCGTGAGTACGATGAAGACAAGAAGGCTTTTAGGCAAACGCCCAAGCATGATTGGACAAGTCACCCCGCTGATGCAATGAGGATGTTGGCTATTAGTTGGCGGGAAGAACCAAAAGATAAACCGCCAGACCCGAGTAAAGTGTTGATTGTTGGCCCTGAGAACGAAGTCACAATGAACGATATGTGGGCAATCCACAAACAAACCGCAAGGAGCAATCGAATATGAGTGGAATTAATACACCTTACGCATACCAGTACGAACACGTGCCTGCAAGTTCAACAGCACAAGTATTGGGCGGCACAGGCGCTGCTGGCGATTACATTCACCGTCTAGCTTGCACTGTATCAACTGCTGCAACAGGCAACGTCATCATTTTGGATGGTTCAAGTTTTAGTCATACCATATTGCCCGCATCGCCTGGCGGCGGCATTGGTCAATATGACATTGAATTGAATGCTCGATCCAGAAACGGCGCATGGAAAATCACCACAGGCGCAGGCGTTGAAGTGTTTGCCGTTGGCATTTTCTCGGCTTAATCATGTCTAAAGCTGGACTTTATGCCAATATTTTGGCAAAACAAGAGCGAATCAAAGCGGGTTCAGGCGAAAAGATGAACAAAGTGGGCAGTAAAGACGCCCCTACCGACAAAGATTTTAAGCAAGCCGCTAAAACTGCAAAGCCCAAATGACAGCCGCATGGACTCGCAAAGAAGGAAAGAACCCTGAAGGCGGTCTAAACGCTAAAGGGCGGGCAAGTTATGCGGCAGAGACAGGCGGCAAGCTAAAGCCTCCCGTCAAATCAGGGGATAACCCAAGGCGGGCATCTTTCCTTGCGCGAATGGGTGCAACTGCTGGCCCAATGGAAAAGAATGGCGAACCCACACGGTTGGCGCTTGCTTTGAAGGCATGGGGCGCATCGTCTAAAGAAGATGCCCGAGCCAAGGCGAAAGCAATTTCTGAAAGAAACAACAATGGCTGAATTAGTCCCAACTGAAGTTGACAAGTACAACTCCCTAATTGCCACTTATGACAATGAGTTCAAGAAATGGGAAGCGCGTACCAAGAAAATCATTAGGCGCTACAGGGATGACACCCGCAGCGCAAGCGGCAACGATACCGCCAAATTCAACATTCTTTGGTCAAACGTCTCTACCCTGATACCCGCTGTATATAGCAAGATGCCCAAGGCTGATGTCAGCCGTAGATTTGGCGACAATGATCCAGTTGGGCGTGTTGCGTCAATCTTAATTGAGCGTGCTTTAGATTTTGAGATTGAGCATTACACCGACTTTAGAAGCACGATGCGCCATGCGGTTGAGGATCGCTTTTTGGGAGGTCGTGGGGTGGCTTGGGTGCGTTACGAGCCGCACGTTACCGAAGTGCCAGGTATGCCAGAGATGCTCGGGAACGATGATGGCCTCCAAGTCACTGAAGATGCAGACGAGGCAGAAAACCAAGACTTCACGGCTGGCATGGTTGAGCCAATGGAGCAGATCGAGTATGAATGTGCGCCTACAGACTATGTGCATTGGGCTGATTTTGGTCACAGCGTTGCCCGCACGTGGGAGGAAGTAACCCAAGTCTGGCGTTGGGTCTACATGACTAAAGACGCGCTGATTGAGCGTTTTGGTGAAGAAGCTGCGCGTAATATCCCATTGGATAGCGGCCCCGATCCTTTGTCAAACTACGCAAGCAACCAAAAAGAATACACAAGGGCAAAGATTTGCGAATTGTGGGACAAAGAAACAGCCAAGGTCTACTGGTTCAGCAAGCAAGGCAACAAGTTTATTGACGTGCGGGATGACCCGCTAGAGTTAGAGCAGTTTTTTCCTTGCTGCAAGCCTTTGTACGCAACGATGACAAGCGACAGCCTTGTCCCTGTTCCTGATTTCGTTCTCTATCAAGACCAAGCCAACGAATTGGACATCTTGAGCGACCGCATTGACGGGCTGGTTAAGTCTTTGCGTGTTCGCGGCGTTTACGATTCAAGCACACCAGCTTTGCAGCGTTTATTGACTGAAGGCGACAACAACACGTTGATTCCTGTTGATAAATGGATGGCGTTCAGTGAAAAGGGCGGCTTAAAAGGGTCAATCGACCTTTTGCCCTTAGACACCTTGGCAAATGCTTTGCTGCAATGCTATCGCGCAAGACAAGAAATCAAACAGCAAATCTATGAAATCACGGGTTTGTCGGACATTTTGAGGGGTGCATCGCAGGCAAGCGAGACAGCTACCGCCCAACAGATTAAGGGACAGTTTGCAAGCCTTAGATTGCGTTCTATGCAAGAAGAAGTGGCGTTGTTTGCTTCTGACTTGATTAGGCTCAAAGCGCAAATTATTTGCACTAAGTTTCAGCCGCAAACAATTTTGCAGTATGCGGCGGCAAGCCAGATGCAACCCGTTGATCAGCAAATGATTCCGCAGGCTTTGCAATTGCTAAAAGACAAGCCTTTGCGTAACTTTAGAATTGAAGTGGCGGCAGACAGCCTGGTTCAATTAGATGAAGCGGCAATGAAGCGTGAGCGTACCGAGTTTATTGGCGCGTTTGCGAGCTTCTTACAGCAAGCCATGCCTGTTGCTCAAGCAAGCCCAGAGATGACGCCTGTTTTGATGGAAATTATGAAGTTTGGCATTAGCGCGTTTAAGTCATCACAACAGCTTGAAGGTGTTATTGACCAGGCGCTTGACCAAATTAAACAGAAAATGGCGCAACCGCCACAACCTAAACCTGATCCTGAGATGATGAAAATGCAGGCTCAACAGCAGTTAGAGCAAATGCGGGTGCAGGCTGATATGCAAATTGCACAAGCCCAAGCGCAGTTTGAGGTGCAGAAACAGCAATTTAATGCCCAACTGGAAAGCGCTAAACTTGAGCGCGAACAGCAAATGGAGCGTTTTAGGGCTGAGTTAGATGCCAATACCAAGATCCGTGTTGCCCAAATCAGCCATTCAGCGTCTATGTTGCCGGAAGATATGGATGCGCAGCAACAGATGCACGCAACCCTAAATCAAGACTTGCGCGGCATGATTCAAGCAATGATGGATAACGTGAATAATTCACACCAACAGGTCTTGCAAAGCCACAATCACAGCATTGGCGCAATGCAAGAAATGCTTAAAAACCAGAATGACAATACCCAAGTCATGAAAAACGTGGTTGATATGATTTCAGCGCCCAAACGAATCGTGCGCGGGCCTGATGGCAAGGCGATTGGCATGGAGGTAATTAAATGATTACAACCACAAAAGGCAAAATGGATGAATCTTTGCTTGAAAAGCGCGAAGGCCAAGTAGATACCGATACAGAGACTACTGAGTGGGTTGAATACTGGCTTGGCGAAGAATTAGTCCACCGATCAGTTCATGTAAAACTTAAACACGCAGCCATTGCTGATGGCGCTGCATCATCTTTCTAAGGAAATAAAATGGCAAATACAACAGCAATGTGTACAAGTTTCAAGGGCGAATTGCTCACAGGAACTCACAACTTCACGCCAAGCACAGGCAACACCTTTAAAGCGGCGTTGTACTTTGCGTCTGGTAGCTTGGGTGCAGCGACCACTGTTTATTCAACGACCAATGAGGTTACGAATACATCAGGCACAGGCTACACTGCGGGCGGCGTTACGGTCACTAATGCAAATGCGCCAGCAACAAGCGGCACAACCGCATACTGGACGCCATCAGCCAGTTTCTCATGGTCTGCCTTGACGGTTACAACGGCTTTTGATGCAGTTTTGATTTACAACTCAAGCTCTGGCAACAAAGCAGTTAGCGTTCACAACTTTGGCTCGCAAACAGTAACGGCTGGCACTTTTACGTTGACCATGCCAACTAACGATGCGACCACAGGTCTTTTGCGTATTGCGTAATGGCACAAGGGCCTTGGGACACAGGTACTTGGGATGATGCTCAATGGGATAGTCTCCCATTAACAGGCAATCAGGCTACGGGCGGCGTTGGCAGCCCTAGTGTCGCCGTTAGCGCAGCATTAACAGGCGTTCAGGCTACAGGCGCTGTTGGAGTCGTTTTAGAGGCAACTGTTGCCACATTAACGGGCGTATCAGCCACAGGCGCTGTTGGCTCAGTTGTTGGCAACATAACCATTGGGTTAACTGGTGTCCAGGCCTCTGGTTTTGCAGGCAATCAAAGCGGGTCAGTGACTATCGCCCTCAGTGGCGTGTCGGCTTCGGGACTAGCTGGCTCTATAACCCCTAACAGTTCAATTGGCATTAATGGTGTATCAGCAACAGGATTTGCGGGATCCTTTGCATCAATCTTAAAATCAATCCAATTAACGGGTGTCCAGGCTACGGGTGCGGTTGGCACTCTTACGGCTTTCAAGCCTATTATCTACATTGACGACACCCATGACCCTGGCCCTGACAAGCTCAAAAAACAACTCAAACGTGAGCAAGAAAAGAACAAAAAGCGCAGAGACGAGATTGTTGCGGCATACGAGCGCATTGTTGAAGGCAAAATACCCGAAGAAATAATTGCGCCTTACGTTGAAACATTTGCTACAATCGCAACGAAGCAAAATGTCACATTGACAGACATTCAGAAAATGCTGTCTAATTTGGACAAAATGCAGTTAATTTGGGACGACCACATCGAATCAGATGACGAGGAAATTTTGCTACTATGAGAACAACTTACGTTATACGTAATGGCGAATTGGTTGAAAAACACAAAGCCAGTGACGATATACAAGCTCCTATGATAATGGGCGACATTGCCCCTTATCAATCAATGATTGACGGTTCTATAATCCAGAGCCGAAGCCGACACCGCGAACATTTGAGAGAAAACGGATGTATTGAGGTGGGCAATGAATCAATGGAAACAAAAATCACACCGCCTTCAAGCGAGAAACGGCGTGAGGTATTGGCTCAACAGTTGGGGAACATGACCCACAACGAGGCCAATCAAATCATGAATTCATTGCGTGAGCAAGCCAATCAAATGAAATATCATAGGAGATAACTTTGGATACTACAGAACCCATCGTCCCAACAGAAGCGCCCGATAATCGCCGAGAATTACTTTCTCAGCAATTTGATGAGGTAGCTCAAGCCGAACCCGCAAAATTCCAACGTGACGATACTGGGAAATTCGCTTCTGCGAATGAAGCGCCTGTAGAAGAACCTGTAGAAGAACCTGTCTGGAAACGTGCGCCAGCAAGTTGGAAGAAGGATTATCACGATGTTTGGCAAACTGCCGACCCAAGGATGCAAGAGTATGCCTGGCAGCGTGAAGAACAAATGCGCAAAGGCGTTGAGCCTTTAATCTCCAAAGCGCAGTTTGCAGATCAGATCAATGAGGTGGTTAACCCTTATTTGCAGACGATCCAAGGCATGGGTTTAGATGCACCCAAAGCGATAAAAGCCTTGTTAGAGGCTGACAATATGTTGCGAACTAGTAATGGGCAAGAAAAATTGCAATTATTTAGTAGATTAGCGCAGCAATATGGAGTAAACTTAAATGAAGTAAACTTCCCTCAAGGAGTTGACCCGACAATTTACGCACTACAAAACGAACTAAACAATGTTCGTGGTGAAGTGATTGGCTGGAAACAGCAACAAGAGCAAGTTCAAAATCAGCAGCTTTTAGGCGAAATTGAAAAATTTAGCTCTAAAGCCGAATATTTTGAAGAAGCGCGTCCGACCATGATTCAACTCCTACAGAGTGGCGTGGCGCAGACGTTAGAGGACGCATATGAAAAAGCTGTGCGCCTCGACCCTGAGTTATTTGACAGCGTACAAGTCAGCAAACAGGCCGAATTGGATAACGCAAAACGAGTAGCGGCAGACCGAGCAGCGAAATCTGCAAGGGCTAATGCGGTTTCGGTAAAAAGTTCCACACCAGGAATGGCTACCAAAAACAATGCTCAAGATAGGCGCAGTTTATTGGCAGAGCAATTTGACCAATTATCTGCACGACTTTAATTGATATAGGAGAATTATTATGGCATTTGCCAATTCCAGTATCAGCGACATCATTGCGACCAACATTCAAAGCCGTACTGGTGAGTTAGCTGATAACGTCACAAACAACAACGCCCTTTTGCGCCGACTCAAAGACCGTGGAAATGTGAAAACATTCTCCGGCGGTAACGTGATTTTGCAAGAGATTATGTACAACGACAGCACCACAAATAACACGAATTCTTATTCTGGTTACGAAGTGCTGAACGTGTCACAAAACAGCCCTATCAGTTCTGCCCAATTTAGCATTACTCAATACGCTGCTGCTGTGTCCATCTCTGGCTTGGAAATGATCCAGAACTCGGGCAAAGAAGCCATTATTGATTTGCTCGATGGTCGTATGATGGTTGCCGAAGCTCAATTGGCTAACCGTATTGGCGCTGACATCTACACAGATGGCACAGGCAACAGCGGCAAAAACATCACTGGTTTGGGCGCAGCAGTTCCTGATGCACCTTCCACTGGTACTTACGGCGGCATTAACCGCGCTAACTATACTTTCTGGCGCTCGCAGAAGTATTCTGGCGTGACTGATGGCGGTTCTGCTGTTTCGGCCTCAAACATCCAGTCTTACATGGATTCTTTGGCTGTTCAGTTGATTCGTGGTACAGACAAGCCTGATTTGATCGTTGCTGACAGTAATTACTACCGTTTGTATTTGCAATCTATGCAATCCATTCAGCGTGTTACTGATGGCGGCAACTCCACTCAAGGCGCTGGTTTTGCTTCATTGAAATACTATGGCGCTGGCATGGCATCTGATGTTGTGCTTGACGGTGGTATCGGGTCTAACGCTACTGCAAACCATATGTGGTTCTTGAACACCAAGTATCTGATGTTCCGTCCCCACGTTGACCGTAACTTTGTGCCTATTGGTGGTGAGCGTCAAGCCGTTAACCAAGATGCCATCGTTAAGTTGATTGGTTGGGCTGGTAACTTGACTAGCTCAGGCCCACAATTCTGTGGCGTTCTGATCGCTTAAAGGAGCATATAACATGGCATATACAGTAACCCCCGTCATTGGTATTGACTTTAACAACATCGTTAACACCAACACAAACAGCGCTGGTACGGCTGTTCCTACGTTTGGCCCTTTGGGTGCTGAAGTGTTTGGCTCTGACGGCAAAATTTATGTGTTGGGTCAAGCCAACGCATCTATTTCCGCCTCAACAACCGCTTGCACCGTTAACGCAACCACATTCTTGGTAACAGCTTCAGGTGGGTCATACACCTCGCCCGCAGTTGCCCTAGTTTCTGGTGACGTTGCATGGTTCTCTAAAGCATCTGTGTAAAATTAAAGGGGCGGCATAAAAACCGCCTCTTTTTAATTAAGGAACTAAAATGGCTATCCCTTCACGAATTCTTGGCGCTGGTAACTCGCCTTTGTCCACAGTCTCCATCGCGGGTGATGGCGCTGTTGGCATTGTTGCATTGGGTTCAACTGCCGCTACCGCAACACAATTGTCGGCTGTGTTCAACACAATCACAACTTCATCCGCTTCTACAGGCGTTAAATTGCCTCCTACCGAAGCGGGCGCACTAGTTGGTATTCGTAATGATTCAGGTCAAACAATTACTGTTTACCCTTACAATACAAGTTCAACCATCAATGCAGCGGCGACATCTGTTACATTGGCAACTGCAAAGAGCATGATTCTTTTTGCCCCAAGCGCAACAACTTGGGCATCCGTCACTTCAGCTTAATCCCCACAGGATAAAAAATGGCACTAGATTCCGATATTGCAAACGCAGACACTCATCTGCACGTTGAGTTTTATACATTTGACAAAGCACCGTACAAAGACATCCCGTTTGTGCGAATTATGGTTCCTGGCGATAAGTACAACATCATTGAACAGCCTGTTCGTGATGACCATAAAGAGCGCTTTCCCCGTCAATGGTTGCACTATCAAATGCAAAACTCAGAAGGTGGGCCTGTCATTGGCACAACTTTGCAAAATTGGCATCTAGATCGCCCTGAAGAATTTACAGACAGCCAAATGGCTGAATTGCAAATTCTAAAGTTTCAAACGGTTGAGCAAGTTGCTACGGCAAGCGATGCTCAATTGCAGCGCGTAGGCATGGGCGCTGTTGGATTGCGTGAAAAAGCAAGAGCATATCTGCTGAGACGCAATCAAAGTGAGAGTTCATTTGAATTAGAGCAGACCCGTTCTGAATTAAAAGAATTGCAAGAGCAAATGAAAGCCTTGTTGTCTGAAAAAGCACGAGGCCGCCCTAAAAAAGAGGTGTAAATTATGTCTAGCACTATGCTTCAGTTAGTGCAGCAAGTTACAAACGAATTAGGCGTGTCAACACCGACAAGTGTTGCCGGAAATACTAATCAAGACGTTACCCAAATACTTGCGTTAATGAACGCAAGTGGTTACGAGTTTCTGCGCAAACATCCTTGGCGAACCCTTACAAAACAAAAGCAGTTTTATACGGAATATTTGACCACTACTGGCACATGGTCTAGTAGTGGCTCATCTATCACGGGAATTCCGTCTACAAATGGTTTGGATAGCACCTACATGGTGGTTGGTACAGGCATTGACCAAAACACCTTTATCCAAAGCGTAGATTCTGCGACATCTGTTACTTTAACTAGAAAAACAACAGCAGACGCAACTAATGCAACCGTGTACTTTCAAAAGATGAAGTACGCATTTCCTAGCGATTACGAAGCCATTATCCCAAGGACAATGTGGGATAAGGACAAGCATTGGGAGATGTTAGGCCCAGAAGATGCGCAGCAGTGGGAGTGGTTGCTGTCTGGATATATCGCTACAGGCCCCCGAATTAGGTGGCGTTTGTTTAGCAAGTATTTCCAGATATGGCCTGGCTTTTCAACCGCTGAGTTTTTGGGTTACGAATACCGTTCAAATGCTTGGGCAAACAGCGCGGCTGATGAACCCAAGACATCTTTTACGGCTGATTCTGATACTTGCATTTATCCTGACCGTTTGATGGTTCTTTCAACCAAGCTCAAATATTTTGAGGCTAAAGGGTTTGACACAACGGCAATGTATCGCAACTATTTGGAAGAAATGGAAGCAGCTATTGCTTTGGATATGTCTGCGGCTAACTTGTCGTTTGCACCAAGGCCAGGCACTATCTTGGTTGGATACGACAACATTCCTGACAGTGGTTATGGGGCATCGCCATAATGAAAATTGCCCAACGAACTGCCGCTAATGTAGCAAGTATTCCAGCGCCAGTTGGCGGGTGGAATGTGCGTGATTCATTGGCAAATATGTCGCCTACTGATGCGGTGACAATGACCAATTACTTTCCAACTGTTTCGAGTGTGAACTTGCGCGGCGGGTACAGTAAATGGTCAACAGGTATCACGGGGCAAGTTGACACGGTGATGGCCTATGAAACAGGCAGCGTTAGTAAATTATTTGGGGTTGCTAGTGGCTCCATTTACAATTGCACAACCAAAGGGGCAGTGGGCGCTGCTGACAAAACAGGATTGACCAACAGCCGTTTTGAGCATATTAATGTCACAACGCCTGGCGGCAGTTTTCTTTATGCCTGCAACGGTGTAGATGATCCCCTGCTATATAACGGCACAACATGGCAAAGCGTAAACGCCTCAAGCTCACCAATCGCAATCACTGGCGTAACCACAAACAAGCTGAACAATGTCACGTTGTTTAAAAACCGTGTTTGGTTTATTGAAAGAGAAAGTTTAAAAGCATGGTATTTGCCCACTAACTCAGTGGGTGGCGCTGCCGAGGTTTTAGACTTGAGTTCAATAGCTCGGATGGGCGGTTACATCGTATCTTTTAGCGCCTGGACGATTGACGCTGGTTATGGCGTAGACGATAACCTTGTTTTTGTGACCTCACAGGGCGAGATTATTGTTTATCGAGGCACAGACCCCGCTTCTGCTAGTACATGGGCTTTAGCGGGCGTTTGGAAGCTCGGCGCACCCGTTTCAAGGCGTTGTTTGTATAAATACGGTGGCGACCTATTGGTTTTAAGTTTAGACGGTCTTTTGCCACTGGCTTCAGCGTTGCAATCAAGCCGACTTGACCCAAGGGTAAATCTGTCAGACAAGATTCAGGGCGCTATTACTGAGGCGACAACGGCTTACCAAAATTCATTTGGTTGGGCTTTGCTTTATCACGCTAAAAACAATGCTTTGTGGATCAATGTGCCTGTTGGCCTTGGTTCGCAAGAGCAGTTTGTGATGAACACCATTACAAAATCATGGACAAGGTTTACAGGGTGGGACGCTAATTGTTG
>Ga0209188_1002051_pt1 | contig 15252 bp, 12 predicted proteins | sample C_130625_EF_Meta_FD_187307 | JGI IMG/M metagenome (GOLD analysis project Ga0209188, IMG submission 187307) | Freshwater microbial communities from Lake Croche, Canada to study carbon cycling - C_130625_EF_MetaG (SPAdes) (version 2) | ecosystem: Environmental > Aquatic > Freshwater > Lake...
ATTTCAAATTATAAAATTGTTCAAAAAGCTTTATATACAGCTGCGTTTACTCCAACACCTACACAAATGTTGCCCGTATCTGCAAATACAGGAACACCAACTGGAGGTAGTATTTACATGGCATCCGGCACAGGTATATACAATTCTACTGCTACCGCAACAGTTTGGAAAAATATATTTACTGTAGAATTTTGGGTATATCTTGATATATCTACAAATCCAGTAAGTTCAAATTATCTTTATGTTGGAAATAGTGGTTCCGGAGGTACTGAAAACGGTCCAATTATTTATGATACTGGAGATTTTATCAAACAAGGCGGCAGTGGTTTTGGAAACACTGGTCAAAGACCTCAACCTAGAAGATGGAATCATTTAGCTTTTGTTTCTCAAGGCACTGGCGTAAATCAATTTAGCTTTTACTTAAATGGAGTTTTAGCTTCAACTGGCCAATTCCCTTATACTATGCATGGCGGACAAACATTTGGTATTGGTGGTACACAATCTGGTGCAGGTAGTACAAATCAATATTATTCTAACTTTAGGATTGTTCAAGGTTTAGCTGTATATACAAGTAATTTTATTCCACCAACTGGCCCACTTACGATGCCATCTGGGTATTATGGTCTCTTATTGAATTTTACTCCCGGATCCAATTATCTTGTAGATGCTAATGCAACACCAGCAACAATATCAGCAACTGGTACAGTAAGTAGTAATTCAACTCCTTTTGATAGTCAAAATATATTGTTAATGCCCACACCATATGGTACAGGTGGTGCTTTTTCAGCAGACACATCAGCAAGAACCAACGTCACAACAATAGCAACTTCTACTGCAACTTCAACAAATTACTATCCATTAAGAGACCGCAGCGACAATTATTTTGGTTCTTTATCTTTCAATGGTTCATCACAATATTTGGTTACACCGACGAGTTCTTCTTATTCATTTGGTACAGGTGATTTCACGGTAGAATTTTGGGTTTATTTGAATGCATTGCCGGCAGCCAAATACACAATGTTGGATTTTAGATTGGCTAACGGATCAGCAAACACTACTGTTTTTGTATCGTCAACCGGTTTTCTTGGATTTTATAATGGAACCGCTGACGTTACCAGTACATTATCTCCAATCAGTGTAAAATCCTGGTATCACATTGCCTATTCAAGAACTTCGAGCACACTCAAAATATTTGTTGCAGGTGTTCAAGCTTATTCAGCTGCAAATGCAATTGATTATGGTGCATCAAATAAATTAACAATTGGTTCATCTGTTGCTCAAGCAGCTGGTGAATTTTTAAATGGTTATATGTCAAACCTTAGGATAATTAAGGGTACTGGTATTTACACAGCTGCATTTACTCCACCATTTCCTCCATTATCCGTAATAACAAATACTGCTCTTTTATTAAAAACACCAGCATCGAATACATTCATAACAGATAGTAATACAACACCAGCAACAATAACTAATACTGGATCAATAACACCAAATACTTTTAATCCAATTGTTTCAACACTTGGTAGTATATACTTTGAAGGTACATCTTCTTTTGTAAAACTTGCAAGTGCATTTACAATAGCTACTTCAACAACACCTGTTACTATTGAAGCATGGTTCTATCCAAGCTCATTCAATTCAGTAACAGCAATATCAGTTGGTGACGCTGGTTCTGGAGGATATATTGGATTTGGATTTGCTGCGGTGGCCACCGGAGGTACACCTAACTCGGTTGGTGATAAACCTTATTTTGGTACTTTTTCTGGCTGGGAAGTAATAGCTAGTCCAACGGCAGCAACAGTAAACACTTGGATTCATATGGCAGCTGTTTATAATGGAACAATGACAACATTATATGTAAATGGTGCAAATGTTGCTGCAGCTGCAATCACATCGGCGAATTGGGGCCATTATACGGCTGGAACAAACTCTTTCTTATTAGGAAGACGTTGGGATACAGTTACACCTGGTGTCTATTACAATGGTTATATTACAGATTTTAGAGTTGTCAAAGGATTAGCTGTTTACACGGGTAATTTTACTCCACTGGATAGGCCATTACGCATATCCGAACCAGCAAGAACAAACGTAGCAGCGGTATCAGCAGCTCAAACCGATATATTGTTAAATACACCATATTATCCAAATATTGGATCAGCTTCTAACAGTTTCTACATAAACACCGGAAGTAATAATTATACAACAACTTCAAATGTGTATTTAGCTAATGTTGCAACATCCAATACTAACTCACCATTTTTTGGAATTGCTCCAGTTAATAAATTAATTCCAGTAAGAAGAATTTCAAACACAATTATAAAAACAACTACACAAACTTACGGGTTTATTGATGAAGTTACAACCATAGTATAAATGAGGACAAAATGGCAAAATTACAAACTGGTACAAGAATATATGGAACAGCAACGATTGACGGTAAATTAACTGGCAATGTAATTAGTTTATCCGCTGGAACTACAACAATCGCTCCATTAACATTCACATCAGGTACAAGTCTTACATCACAGACAGCAGGTTCAATGGAATATGACGGTGTTAATATGTACGTTACTCCAGAATCTACATCAGGTAGAGGTACAGTTGGTGCATTCCAACAATTTGTAGTAACCGCAGATACATCAATAACAGCAACAACAATTTCAGATTATTTTGGTGCAACAAGTTCATTAAATTTGTTAGCTTCATCATATTATGATATTGAATGTTTTTGTTATTTTCAAAAAACTACTGGTGCAGGAACAATTGTTTGGACTCCAACATTAAGTTCAGCTGGATTGATGATTTCTTCTTTTTACCAATCAACACCTATTGCAGGCTTCACAACAATTTCCACCGGTACGCCGTTATTTGGACAAGCTTCCATTCAAACATCAGCTTCGGCTGCAGCACACGCAGTCACAGGTTCTTTAACACTTAATGCTTTTCAAGTATATGTTTTCAAAATTAAAGTTGTAACCAATGCAGCCTGTAACTTTAGGTTAAAAATGACTCAAAGTACCAATGGAACATTAGTCAAAGCTGGTAGTTATTACACAGCTCGCCGTGTGTCTGTTAATGCAGGTAACTTTGTGGCTTGATGGTATATTTTATGTTGGATAAATAGAAGATAATAGGAGTTTCTCATGCCAACAATTAACAACAGACAAGAATTTAAAGATTACTGCCTTCGTAGGTTGGGTGCGCCTGTGATTGATATTAACATGGATGATGACCAAGTTGAAGATAGAATTGATGATGCAATACAATATTGGCAAGATTATCACTTTGACGGCAATCAAAAGTTTTACTGGATACATTCAGTAACAGCCGAAGACATTGCAAAAAGATACTTGGATGCATCAGATGTTCGAGATGAAAGTAATAATGCAATACAGATTATTGGTATTTCTCGTATATTTCCTGTAACAGATTCGCAGGCCAATGTTAACATGTTTGACTTGAGATACCAACTTCGCCTAAATGAACTGTATGACTTCACCTCAGCGTCCTACGTCAATTATGTTCTAACTCAACAACACCTTCGTTCTCTAGAGATAATGTTCACTGGATTGGTTCCTATTCGTTGGAACAGAATCACACAAAGACTTCACATCGACTGGGCATGGGGTGACCAAGAGGCACCAATTGGAACAGTTGTTGTTGCAGAAGCTTATGGTGGTATTAATCCAGATGTATATGCAAACATGTGGCAAGACCGTTTCTTAAAACTTTATGCGACTGCTCTAATCAAAAAGAATTGGGGAGAAAACATGAAAAAGTTTGGTGGTATTCAACTTCCAGGTGGAATAACATTGAACGGTAAAGAAGTATTTGATGAAGCTGTCAAAGAAATTGACCAGTTACACATTGAAATGGAAAACAATTACGGCGGTCCTTTAGAATTTATGATGAATTAATATGGCAACCAGTAACTATTTCAATAATTATAAATCCAAATACAACGAACAAAGGCTCGTTGATGATTTGATTTCTGAATCAATTAAGATTCAGGGGTTCGATGCATTTTATATTCCAAATAACAATGCAATCGCCAGAGACCTATTATACGGTGAAGACCCCGTAAAGAAATTTACTTCAGCCTTTCCTGTTGAAATGTATTTGTCTAGTGTAATGGGACATGAGGGTCAGAAAGATTTCTTTTCCAAATTTGGTTTAGAGATTCGTAATCAAGTTCATGTTTTAGTTTCTCGCAAAGCATTCTATCAAAGAACACCACAAACAACCTATCTAAGACCATTGGAGGGTGATTTGGTATATGTACCATTCTTAAATGGTGGTGGTGAATTATATGAGATTAAGTATGTTGACCAAAACAAAGATGGTTTCACACTCGGAAGAAAAAATCCATACTACTATGAACTAGAAATGGAAAAATTCAAATACTCACAAGAAGTTATTGCTACTGGTATGGCGGACATAGATATTGCTGCATCAGATTCTGCATACACCTTGCACTTAAATATGGATGTTAATTTGCCTGGAATTCCATATTCATTGAGAGAAGAAGTATTTCAATCACCAGACAATCGTATTGAAAATGCTGTCGCTAAAGGAACAGTACAATCTTGGATTACTTCTACAGGAATTCTGTCTGTATCTAATGTGTTTGGAGAATTTTTAACAGGCTATAATTGGCCTGTGATTGGTTCAAATAGCGGCGCAGAACACTATTTTAATGGTACCGTAATAAATCCATTGGATAATCCAAGTCATTTAGAACCATATGCAAATCAATTAATTCAAACAGATGCAGACACTTATGTGAATACTACAGAAACTAATCCAATTGGAGGATTATAATGGCTAGTATATTTTACAATAGAATGATAAGAAAAATAACAGTTGCCTTTGGTGACCTGTTTAATAATATAACTTTGGTTCGTTATAATTCAAACGATACAGAACAAGAACGATTCATTGTACCTATTGACTACGCAACCAAAGAACTTTATGTGATGCGTATTCAAGGTGATCCAAATCTTGACAAAAAAGTTATGATGACTTTACCTAGAATGTCATATGAGATGACTGGTTTAGAATATGATTCAACCAGAAAACAGATGACAAACATCAAACATTTCAAACAAAATGGTGATGTTGTAAATTCACAATATGTTCCTGTTCCTTATAATTTTGATTTTTCTTTATACCTATATGTAAGAAATATTGAAGATGGCAATCAAATCATAGAACATATTTTGCCATTTTTTACACCAGATTATACAATTAAAGTTAACATGATTCCAGAAATGGGTATCGTAAAAGAAGTTCCTGTGATATTGAATGATACAAAATATGAAGTAACTTATGAGGGTGATTTCACATCAGATACAAGAGCTGTTATTTGGACATTGAATTTCACTGTCAAAGGTTTTATATTTGGTGCAACATCTACAGCTGGTTTGATAAAAACATCCATCACAAACATAATGAATAATATTCCAGCGGATCAAAATATTGTTTTCAATGTCAATCTTGATGGCAATGGAGATTATCAAACTAAAGAAATGGTATATCAAGGTACAAATCCTTCACTGTCAACAGCATCAGGTAAAGTTGTTAAATGGTTATCTGCAAATAATCAATTGACATTAACAAACATTGTAGGAAATTTTGTATCAAATAGTTCACCATTAATTGGTCAAACATCAAACGCAAAATGGATATTCAATTCTTATAATATTGTTCAGAAAGATTATGCAAAAATAACAATTACTCCAAATCCAATAACAGCAAACGCAAATTCTAATTATACATATACTACAGTGATAGAGGAGAATTTATGATAGTGGAAAAAGGAATAACACTTGAAAAAGGATTGTCTTATTCTGTTTTTCCAACATTTTCCGTTGAATACTTAGTAGTAGGTGGCGGTGGTGGCGGAGGCTCAGGTGGTGGCCACCAGCCGATACTGGGTGAGGATTATACTGGCGGTGGAGGCGGAGCTGGCGGTTTAGTTACTGGAACTTTATCAACATCAGGTAACTCAGTTTTAAGTATAATAGTAGGATCCGGTGGTACTGGAGCATCTGGAAGTATTAAAAAATATGGTGCTAATGGAGCTTCTTCAATATTACAGTCTTCTTTCTTAAATATTATTGGATTAGGTGGAGGTGGTGGTGGATGGGGTGATAGTACAGGTTATCCTGGAGGATCAGGAGGAGGTCCAAATGGAGTAGCTCTTCAACCATCAAGTTCTAGTGGAGGATTTGGTAATAATGGTGGAACATCACTCGCTGATGGCGGTTATGGCGGTGCTGGCGGAGGATCATTTCTTGCAGGTAAAAATTGGAACGATTCTTCTTATCCTGGTGTTGGTGGTACTGGTAATACTGTTACTAGTTTTGTTTCATGGGGTACTGATTCAAGCAATTCAATTGCAGGTCCCACACGAGGAATTTTTGCTGGCGGCGGCTCAGCAGGAAATCTTGATACTGTAGGTAATCGTATTGGATCCTTAAATGGTGGTGGCGGCGGCGCAACAACTGGTGGAGCTGCAGGTTCTTCTGGAATAACAAACACAGGTGGCGGCGGTGGTGGAGGAGGTTCTGTGGGTAATAACGTCTATTATGCGGGAGGTTCTGGAGGTTCTGGTATTGTTCTTTTTCGTTACCCATCAACATATCCAGAAGCAAGTTTTAGCACATTTTCACCTATAGTTTCAGGTGGTTATAGATATTATGCATTCACTTCTAGTGGTTATTTACATTTCACTTAACAAATAAAATATAATTATGACAATAATAGGACAAGGAATAACTTTTGGTAAAGGAATAAGCTTTAAGTTAGAAATTTTATTACCAATTCAATATCTAATTGTTGGTGGCGGTGGAGGCGGCGGTTCAAACTGGGGTGGCGGTGGTGGCGGAGGTGGTTTTCGAAACAGTTCTGCTTCTTTTATAAGAGGCAATCAATATAATATTTTTATTGGTGCTGGTGGAACAAGTCCTGGTGGAAAAAGTTCTGGCAATAATGGAGGAAATTCTTATTTGGGAGGTTTAATAGCCTTTGGCGGTGGCGGCGGAGGATACAACAATGATGCTTCATCGGTTGCAGGTAATAATGGAGGATGCGGCGGCGGAGGTGGTGCAGGAACTACAAGAACTGGTGCTAGATCCAATGGAGGAACAGGATCACAAGGAACTCGGGGTGGTAATGCTTATGATGGTACCAATGGATTTCCATATGCTGGTTCAGGTGGTGGTGCGGGTGGTTGTGTTGGTGATGAAGGCGGCCCTTTAACTGGTTATTCTTATGATGCAACAAACACTGCGCCCGGCGGTTGGGGTGCAGATGATGCAGTATCAACAATAACAGGAACTTTTGTTCCTTATTGCGGTGGTGGCGGTGGAGGTGCAGATACTAATAATGGCCATTGTAGTGTTTATAATTGGCCTGATTCTCCTGGCGTTAGCCATCTTAGAGATGGTACTGGTGGTTTTGGTGGTAGACAAGGTTCAAGTCCAACAGCTGGTGCAACAAATCGTGGAGGTGGCGGTGGTGGAGGATCATCTAGCAGCGGTTCTGGTTCTTCAGGTGGATCAGGTGTAGTTATTATAGCTTATCCATCAACTGAGCCCGCATTAACAAATATAAGTAATTTAACTTATTCAGTCAGTACAACAAGCCGTACAGGATATAGAGTTTATACATTTACTGCACATACAGGTTCATACGGAACAATTACAATTTAATTATGATAATAGGACGAGGAATTAGCATTGGCGCAGGATTTTTGTATTCGGGAACTTCTTCTGAATATCCACCACCAACAATAGATTTTTTAGTTGTAGGAGGTGGCGGTTCGGGTAGTATTACAACTGGCGGCGGAGGAGGTGGTGCCGGTGGTTATGTTCAAGGTACTTGTAATCCTAGACTTTTTGGTACTTCAGGTAAAAGTGTAAGTTTAGGTATAGCGGGACGCCAAGGTAACCATCCATCAAAAGCAAATGCAGATGCAAGTATTGGTCCAGAAAATGCATCAGGTGGTAATAGTGTATTCGATGCAATAACCGCATTTGGTGGAGGAGGTGGTGCTAACGGAGGCAGTTCGGTTGGTGTTTTGTATTTAAATGGTGCCGCTGGTGGTTGTGGTGGCGGTGGAGCAACAGGTACATCTTCAATAAGGGCCGGTGCAACAACACAAGTTAGTTACGCAACATATAGTGCAACAGGTTATGGAAATATTGGAGGTTGGCAAGGTGGTGTTACTTATGGTGGTACCGGCGGCGGTGCAGGTGCTGCGCCGGGCGGAACTTCTAATGATGTTGCATCAGGTATAAGTTCATCAATAACAGGAACAAGTTTAGAATATTGTAGAGGTGCTTCAGGTCGTGTTAATTTATGGTCAACAGCAGAAAACAGAGACAATAGTGGAAATGGAAGTCCAGCTGGAGATACCACTTCATTATATTCTGGTTGCAGCGGTATTATAGTAATTGCTTATTCAAATATATGGGCTGATTTATCATTCGTTTCTTCTGGACTTTTATGTAATGGCACTTATGGCAATAATGTATCCGACACTTCTTCTAGAGCGGGTTATAAAGTTTATCAATTTACAGCTGGCAGCGGAACAATTTCATTCGCTTAATTATGAAATATTTTAATAGAAAACAATATGAATACATTTGAAAAAAACATGGAAGAAATATTTGATATTGCTCCAAAACCAGAGACACCAATTGTTGTAAAACCAGAAACGCCAATTTCACAATTAGATTCCAATTTGGAAGAAGATTTGACGGATGCCTATGAGCAGACTAAGACCAATCTTCAAGACTTAATTGACCAAGGCAAAGATGCGATGGAAGAAATCTTAAATATTGCAAAAGCAGGTCAACACCCAAGAGCATTTGAAGTGTACGGAACTCTACTTAAAAATGTTGTTGATGCAAACAAAGAACTACTTGCAGTACAAAAACAGATGCGTGAAATGAATAAACAAAATCAACCATCAGGTGCAACACATATAGATAAAGCCATATTTGTTGGTTCAACTTCTGAACTCAACAAATTAATTAAAGGCAAAGAATGATTAATAAAGATTCGTACCGTGATAATCCCTTGCTGAAAAAGGCAGGGGTGCAAATGAAGTTCTCTAAAGAACAAGTAGAAGAATACATGAAGTGTGCAAAAGATCCAGTATACTTTGCAGAAACATATATCAAGATTGTCAACGTAGACCAAGGTTTAATGCCGTTCAATATGTGGCCATTTCAGAAAGACATGATTAGACTATACCATGAAAATCGTTTTGCCATTACAAAATGTCCTCGTCAGGTTGGTAAGACAACAACCTCGGTAGCATATCTTCTTTGGTTAACACTATTCACAGATTCACAGAACATTGCAATCCTGGCGAACAAAGGATCACTTGCAAGAGACATTCTAGCCAAGTATCAGCTGGCATATGAGAATCTTCCAATGTGGTTACAACAAGGTATCATTACCTGGAATAAGGGTAATGTGGAACTTGAAAATGGTTCTAAGATTATTGCCGCATCAACCTCATCATCCGCAGTTCGTGGAGGTTCTTTCAATGTAGTATTCTTGGATGAATTTGCTTTCGTTCCTGCAAATATCGCAAATGAATTCTTTAACTCTGTTTATCCTGTTATTTCTTCTGGTAAGTCCACCAAGATTATCATTGTATCCACACCAAACGGTATGAATCTGTTCTACAAATTGTGGATGGATGCAATTGGTAAGAAGAATGGTTACAAGACTTTCTCTATTCACTGGTCTATGGTTCCAGGTCGTGATGAAAAGTGGAAAGAAGAAACTATCAAAAACACCTCACTCGAACAATTTAGGCAAGAGTTTGAATGTGAGTTCTTAGGTTCTACCAATACTTTAATTTCTGGTGAAAAACTCCAACAATTGGCATACATGGATGCCATATACGAACACGATAAAGTTAAAATTTACGAACAACCTATTAAAGAATCTGATGGTGATAATCAAAAAGACCACCTATATGCAATAACTGTAGACGTTTCTGAAGGTAGAAATATGGACTGTTCTGCATTTAATGTAATGGACATTTCACATACTCCATATAAACAGGTTGCGACATACCATAGTTCATCTATTTCGCCTGTATTATTTCCAACTGTAATCTATAACACTGCAAAATTGTACAATGATGCGTATGTTCTTGTAGAAATCAATAATACACCGCAAGTGGCTGAAACTTTACATAACGATTTGGAATATGAAAATCTTTGGAAAGTGTTTACAGGTAACAAAAAACCACAACAACTGTCGGCAGGTTTTGCAAGAGGCATTCAGATGGGTCTGAAAATGTCACCGCAAGTCAAACGAATCGGTTGTTCTAATCTTAAAATGCTGATTGAAGGTGATAAACTTTTAATCAATGACTTCGATACCATTTCAGAATTGACCACTTTTGTTGCAGAGAAAAACTCATTTCAAGCTGAAGAAGGTGCAAATGATGACTTAGTTATGTCTTTGGTGATTTTTGCATGGTTGACTACTCAAACCTACTTCAAAGAAATTGTAAGTCACGACATTCGTAAACAGATTCAGTTGGAAAGAATGAATCAGGTTGACGATGAGGGTCTACCAGAAATGATAATGGATGATGGTAGGCAAATGGAACTTGAATTGATTGGCGGCGATTTATGGGACTCTAGTGTTGGCGGAGATACCTATGGTTCTTTCACGCGAGATATGCTCAGAAATATGTAAAAATAATGTTTCATAAATAATTCATTGGTATAAACTGCCAACTAACAGAACAATATTAAGGAGAAGACACAAATGGCGCAAATAGCTCAATTATCTCCAGGCGTAATTACAACCGAAACCAACTTAACTACAGTTGTTCCTTCAGTTCTAACTACAGCCGGTGCGTATGCTGGAGCCTTCAAATGGGGACCAGGAAAAACAATTACAACAGTTGACAGTGAAAAAACGCTTGTTAACATTTTTACAAATCCAGACTCCAACACAGCTTCATCATGGTATTCTGCGGCATCTTTCTTAGCCTACGGTAACAATCTTCAAGTTGTTCGTGCAGTCAATTCAGGAACAGTAAATTCGGTTGGTACAGGTACAGCAATACAAGTTCCTAATAAAGATGTATTCCAATATTCATTGTTAAATGGTCTTAATGGAAATGCTTACGGTCCATTTATGGCAAGATATCCAGGCGCACTTGGAAATTCTTTGACAGTTTCTGTTGCTGATGCTGGTGCTTCACAATCTGCATATAATTCTTGGAACATTGCACTTTACAATGCATCAGGAACAAATTTTGCAAATGTTGCACTTTCAGGTTATTTCAATAGTCCTCCTACCACAGGTTATAACACATCACAAGTTGGTGGTGCTAATGACCAAATTCACGTTGCTGTTATTGACACGGGCGGTTTGTTCTCTGGAGTAAAAGGTACTGTTCTAGAAACTTATTCTTATCTTTCTAAAGCGGTCGATTCTATTGATTCATTAGGTCAATCAAACTACTACAAGAATGCAATTTTTAATAACTCAAAATACATTTACGCAGTTGACCCAGTAACTTATGTTTCAACAAACGGAACATGGGGACAACCTGCTGCTAATACAAATTTTGCAACAGTTGGAATAGTTAATACTCCATTGGCAGGCGGTGTTGATGTTGCTGTAAGTGATGCTGATGTTATTTCTGCAATGGCTTTCTTTACAGACACAGCACAAACATCAATTTCATTGTTAGTTACAGGTCCATATACAAATACAGCAGTTCAAACAACAGCTATTAACATGGCAGGAACTCGTAAAGATTGTGTGGCGTTTGTTTCTCCTCCACAATCAGCAGTTGTTAACAATTCAGGAAGTGAACAAACATCTGTACTATCTTGGATGTCAGGACTTTCTTCATTGGCTGGAGGACCAATTGGTTCTTATGCGTTTGCAGATTCTGGTTGGAAATATCTGTTTGACCGTTATAATAACAAGTATGTTTGGGTACCATTGAATGGTGACATTGCAGGATTGTGTGTGAACACAGACCAAGCAGCAAGTCCATGGTATTCACCTGCAGGATACAATCGCGGTGTTATCAAAAATGTTATTAAACTAGCATGGAATCCAACACAAACAAATAGAGACAATCTATATCAAGTTGCTGTTAATCCAGTTGTTTCATTCCCAGGATCAGGCACAGTTTTGTTTGGCGATAAAACCATGCAAACTCAACCTTCTGCGTTTGACCGAATCAATGTTCGTAGATTGTTTATCACACTTGAACAAGCAATTGCTAAAGCAGCTAAATTCTCACTATTTGAATTTAATGATGCATTTACACAAGCACAATTTGTTGCATTGATAACACCTTATCTTCGTGACGTTCAAGCACAAAGAGGTATTAGTTCATTCCAAGTTGTTTGTGATTCAACAAATAATACTCCTTCTGTTGTTAATAATAACCAGTTTGTTGGTGACATTTACATTCAACCTGCTCGTTCTATTAATTTTATTCAGTTGAATTTTGTTGCAGTTGGTACTGGTGTTAATTTTACAACAATTACTAACACCACAGCGTAATAAATAACTAACAAATAGAGGAGAAAAAAATGACGTTTGAAATTACTAATTTCACATCAAAATTAAAAGGAGATGGAGCTCGTCCTAATTTATTTCAAATTAGTATGGGGTTACCTGCAGCTGTTGATGGCACCAAAGGCGCGCCCGAAAATTTAAAGTTTTTGGCAAAATCCGCACAATTGCCTGGTTCAACTTTAGGTATAGTACCAATTTATTACCAAGGCCGAGAAATAAAAATAGCAGGAAATAGAACTTTTGCTGATTGGACTGTAACAGTTATCAACGATGAAGATTTTTCAATCAGAAATTCCATTGAAAGATGGATGAACGGTATCAACTCTCATTTAAATAATAAAAGAGAGCTTGATACGATTGGCCTCGCCGCGGGAAATTATAAAATAGATGCCACAGTTAATCAATATGGTAAAGAAGATAAAGTTATAAAATCGTATAATTTTGTTCAGATGTTTCCGGTTGATTTGTCTCCTATTGATTTAGATTGGGGAACAAATGATACGATTGAAGAATTTACTGTTACCTTTGCATATCAATACTGGACTACAGGTATCAATGGTGTATCAACAGGTTTAACAACCTAATTTAGTCTACTATATAAAGAGGGCTTCGGTCCTCTTTTTAATGATTTTTTTGAACGGACTTAAAATAAATGGCAAATAAATTTTCACTTTTTGGCTTCACAATATCTCGTCAAGAGAATGAAGCTAAACAAGCATCAGAACAATCATTCTCACCTCCGAGTAATGATGATGGTGCATTAACAATTACATCTGCCGCATATTATGGAACATATGTTGACTTAGACGGCACTGCAAAGAATGAGGTTGAACTAATTTCTCGTTACCGTGAAATGGCAATGCAACCAGAAATTGAATCAGCTATCGATGACATTGTTAATGAAGCAATATGCCAAGATGATGATGGTAAAAACATTCAGATTGTTTTAGATGACCTAGAACAACCGGACAAGATTAAGAAAGCCATCAAAGAAGAATTCATTACCATTTTGCGTATATTAAATTATACAAAAATGGCACAAGACATATTTCGTAGATATTATATTGACGGAAAACTTTTTTATCACATTATTGTTGACCGAGAAGAACCAACTAAAGGTATCAGAGAATTGAGATATATTGACCCACGAAAAATGCGTAAGATTCGTGAAGTTAAAAAACAAAAAGATGAACGTACCGGCGTAGATGTTATGAATGTCGTGAATGAATATTACATTTACAATGACAAAGTAACTACAGGGAGTTCTACAAACTATGGCCCAGTTGGTACAAGAATTACTACAGATTCAGTGGTTTCTGTGGTTTCTGGTCTTATGGATTCTCGTAGGGCTGTTGTCTTATCTTATTTACATAAAGCAATCAAACCGTTAAATCAGTTGCGTATGATTGAAGATGCGACAGTTATCTATCGTATCTCTAGAGCACCTGAACGCCGTATTTTTTATATTGATGTGGGTAATTTACCTAAGTTGAAAGCAGAACAATATCTGCGTGACATTATGGTCAAGTATAAGAACAAATTGGTGTATGATGCCAACACAGGTGAAATTCGTGATGACCGTAAATTCCTGTCTATGATGGAAGATTTTTGGTTACCTCGTAGAGAAGGCGGCAAAGGTACAGAGATTACTACACTTCCTGGTGGGCAAAACCTAGGTGAGTTGGAAGACGTTAAGTATTTTGAGAAGAAACTATATAAGTCTTTGAATGTTCCTGTGTCTAGGTTAGATCCTAATCAGTCTGGGTTCTCTTTAGGCCGTGTAGGTGAGATTACCCGTGATGAGTTGAAGTTTGCTAAGTTTGTTGGACGCATGAGAACTAGATTCTCTGACTTGTTTGACCAATGCCTAAGAGTGCAATGTGTACTTAAAGGTATTTGTACTGACGATGAATGGAAAACATTTAGAGAACACATCCACTACGATTTTATTAAAGACAACAACTTCACTGAGCTTAAAGAAGCTGAGTTGATGAAAGAAAGATTGTCATTGTTGGGTGAGGTTGATCCATATACGGGCAGATATTTTTCTCAAGCATGGATTCAAAGAAACGTATTGCGCTTGGATGACGATGAAATTAAAGTCATGCAAGGTGAAATGGAAAAAGAAAAAGAAGCAGGATTTGGATTGCCGGTCGGAGTTACCACAGATGTTGCACAACAACAAATGTTAGGACAACTAGATATGGAGAAGAATACTCACCAGGCGGACCTAGATAAAAAGGTTAACCAGGCAAAAGAGAAAAATCCAATGAAAGAAAACTATACACCAGTTTTAGAAGTAGTTAAAAGAACACTCAGTTAATAGGAGATAAAAAAATGGACTCAACAAGAAACCTAATCGATTACGCAATGGATAGCAACGGTGTAGAATTCCGTAACGAACTTTACGCTTCTATTCACGATAGAGTAACAGCTGCTATTGAAGCAAAGAAACAAGAAATTGCTGGCAATCTAGTCAGACAAGAAGCTAAAGAAGAAAAAGAAGAAGGTGCTGGCCACGAAAAAGCTGAAAAGAAGATGATGAAATCTTTGGATAAAAACGGCGACGGCAAGCACACTATGGCTGACCATAAAATGGAATCTGTAGAACCTTTAGATGAAGGTAAAATGGAAAAAATGTCACTTTCTGGCCTATGGCATAGA
>Ga0209188_1002053_pt1 | contig 15248 bp, 11 predicted proteins | sample C_130625_EF_Meta_FD_187307 | JGI IMG/M metagenome (GOLD analysis project Ga0209188, IMG submission 187307) | Freshwater microbial communities from Lake Croche, Canada to study carbon cycling - C_130625_EF_MetaG (SPAdes) (version 2) | ecosystem: Environmental > Aquatic > Freshwater > Lake...
TTACTCAGGTGGTGCACGCATTATAGGAGCACCTGTAGCTTCAGCCACACACTACCGCTTAGAGCTCAGCTTGGATAATGGTGTCACGTGGAGTAAAGTTAAGACTCAGGCTAATCCTGTATTTACAATCGAAGGCTTAAAAAACGAAACTAAGGTTCACGTGCGCTTTTCTGCACTAAATGAAGTACACGAAAGTCTACCTGGAGCAGAATATCCCCTGTATGTAAGTGATAAACCACCGCAGACACCTGACGGATTACGCCTTAAACTAAAAAAAGGTCAGGCTAAGTTAAGCTGGGGTGAAATTCTTGGAGCATCCGAGTACCGACTGTATGGACGTACATGTCCAGACAAAGAGTTTAAACTGCTCTACAAAGGAATAGAGTGCTCCCTTACGGATAATCGTGAGATCATTGAGGCCTCAAATGCAAAGCCCTCTAATACACCTGTAAACCCTAAAGCCGGCGTTATTGAATACTGCGTTACTGCTGTAAATGATAATGGAGAAAGTAAGCGCTCACGCATTGCAAATACAGATCCAGCGTCCTGGCGAAATTGGGATCCTAGCCCAGGCGAAAGATTTCGTAGACTCACTAACGTGAGTGAGGACTATATGCATCCAAATACAGATGCTCCAAAGTACTATCCCATTTAATCTAAGGTAAGTCGTGCCTAAGTTCTAGTTGTATTTAAGTCATATTTTCCATGGCAAATAAAAGTCTGACTATTCTCACGGCACTAATAGCTCTTTATTGTGTAGAGCCTCTAAATGCTGACCTCCTAACTATCGACTTAGCCAACCAGACACGTGAGCAGTTCCTAAAGATAATTGATAGGCCAAAAGTCGAGCTCCTAGCAGAATCAAGCACAGTCTCCTCTCAGGATGGTTTCACTCATCTTAAATTTAGTTACAATTCAGATTCTAGAAATCGCGTTCCAGGTATTGCTATTACACCATCTGTTCATGGCAAGCGCCCAGTCGTTATAGTCATGCACGGCACAGGTGGGAGTAAAGAGCGCATGATTCCTGTGATGACTCAATTAGCTAAACTTGGATTTTACACAGTAGCTATAGATGGACGGTACCACGGTGCTAGAAAAAACAGTAATCAAGGAAACAGTGATTATAACAAAGCTATTTTAGATACCTTTACTACAGGCATAGATCATCCCCTGTATTATGATACCGTTTGGGATGCAATGCGCCTAATTGATTACCTGCAAACACTTCCTGACATAGATTCTAGCCGCATAGGTGTTATTGGTTTTTCTAAAGGTGGTATCGAAGCCTATTTTCTAAGTGCAGTAGATAATAGAGTTAAAGTTTCTATTCTTTGCATAGGAATGCAAAGTTTTCGATGGGAATTAGATCATAATGACTGGCAAGTAAGAGTTGGAACTTTTAACGCGGCTTTTACTGCCGCTGCAAAACAAGAAGGGATTAAAAATCCCGATGCGGCATTTGTTCGTAAGTTCTATGACCGTGTAGTTCCGGGAATTTATGGTCCCTTTGATGGTCCAATAATGATCCAATTAATCGCACCTAGACCTTTATTAGTTATAAACGGTGAATTAGATCATCATTCACCTCTACCTGGCTTAAGTGAATGCGATGAAGCTGCTCGTATTGCGTATGGAGCTGCTAATGCAGAAAAATTCGTTCAACGTATAGAACCCAATACCGGTCATAGCGTTACTGCTACCTACCAAATTGAAGCCAATAACTGGCTGGTAAGATGGCTGAAGCCTTAAGAGATAAATTATCAACAGTTTTGCAAATACTGGCTTAGCTCCTAGGCAGAACCCTAATTAGCATAAATAATGTCATCCATCGTATAGTGGTGATATATAAGCTCTAGATATTCGTGTAAGTTTGACAGTGAGACAAACTACAAACATTTAAACCATGTACATAAAATGCTTAAAATTATTTCGCCCCTTGTTTTAGCTAGTTTATTATGGTGCATGAGTTCAGCGTCTGAAAAAGACCTAAATGAAAGACCTAACACATTGATACTGCGTTCAGACGCCCTGCTTAAGGTTAAACAGTCATTAAACACCAGTACTAGATATACAGCTTCACTCAAACAACTACGCTTAGAGGCAGATGTTATACTTAAACACAAGCCATCATCTGTAATGGATAAAAACCTTGTGCCTGCAAGCGGCAGTAAACACGACTATTACAGTTTGGCCACGTATTGGTGGCCAGATCCTTCCAAAGCAAGTGGTTTACCCTATATAAGACACGACGGTGAACGAAATCCGGAAATTTATAAAGGTACTGATTATGCAGCATTCTTAAATCTATGCAGTTCCGTAGAAACACTGAGTTTAGCCTATTGGTTTACTCGTGATGAGAAATACGCAAGTAAGGCATCTGAGCTACTGCACGTATGGTTTATTAATCCATCCACTCGGATGAATCCAAATTTACAATATGCTCAAGCAATTAGGGGCATTAATGACGGTCGCGGTATAGGCATCATAGAAACACATTATCTCATTCCACTCATTGATGGTTTAGCACTCATAGAAGGCTCACAAACATGGTCGGCAGCCGACAAAACAGCTATGCACGACTGGTTAAATAGCTTTTATCTGTGGCTTACCACCAGTCAAAATGGATTAGAGGAAAAAGCAGCCAAGAATAACCACGGTTCGTGGTGGGATGTACAAGCGGTCGACTTAGCACTGGCTTTAGGACGTAATAATGAAGCTATTAAGCTTCTAGAAGAAGCAAAATTAAAGCGTATAGCCTACCAAATCGAACCTGACGGTTCTCAACCACTTGAACTCGAGCGCACGAATTCTCTGAATTACTCAATTTTCAATTTAGAGGCACTTGTAGCGCTCTCGCGCTTAGCTGAAAACGTGAACCTAGACTTGTGGAATTTTACAACACGTGATGGCAGGAACATTAGTAAAGCGCTAGCCTTTATTGCGCCATACCTTGATCCTGAAAAAAAATGGCCTAAAAAAGACATCGTAGAAGCTAAACGAAATCGAATACCGCCCCTACTTATTGAAGCCCTACACCATGAAGATAATCAGATATGGCATGAATTACTTATGAAATACTCGGATAAGCCTGACGTAACTGAACACTGGAAATTAACTTGGGTAAACTAAAGTAACTAGAGCTTCATGATTAGATAAAAAAGCGATATAATTTAGTGGCCCTAAAATAAATCCATCTAAAACCAGTTTTAAGATTCCTTCTTAATATAGGTTTATTCTTAAAACAAATCATTGCTATAAATCTGAAATAAAATAGCACTACGTCTTAGAAGATGCTTTAAGTAAGTTTGTATTAAATAAGTTATTTAGTACTTACAGAATCAACAAGTCTCCATAATTCGTTGCTATAACGACTACGACTACTTGATAAAATAGGATATCCATGAGAACTCTTCTCATTGTACGAGATATGTGGATGGGATATACCCGGTTCAAAGAATTTTCAGAAGGACCTGAAGGTATACTCACAAATATCTTATCCGAAAGATTAGTAAGGCTAGTAAATAGCAATATAACGGAGCGAGTAGCCTCCGCAGATAGCTCTAGGCACCCAGCCTATCAATTAACCAATAAAGGCAAAGCACTGATACCTACATTAGAGTCTATGATTGACTGGGGTCTAAAGTGGGAAGATGGAGCAAGTAAAAAGGTAGCAGCGAGGTAAATCTATTTAGTTAAATAATCAGGAATATAATATAACACTGAGTACCTTCTCTATTACATTTTAATATCGTTCTTGCACTTCGTGTATTTGAAATCGCTTTTGATAGACATACTCTAATGAGTTGATTAAGCGTCAGATAGATGAACAAGGCAATGAAATCGAAAGTATTCGACTTACTTGACTGTTGGAAATTATATTCCTAGCAATTATTCCTACTCAATTTTGAGCATTCAAGATCTTATAGCGCTAAAGGAAATACCCTTTAAGAAAAAAGCCTAGACCAATTACACCAAGCGTGAGACTTAAGTACCAAAAGTTACGTCTTTTGCTCAGTACACTTATTGCACCAATGACTATGGATATCTGAAAGAAAGTTACACCAGCAGCGTAACTCATATGGTGCTTTAAATGTTGCTCAGACTCTTCCTGAGATACTTTAGCATCCTCTGAAATAGCATCTTGTTGTTTTTTATATTCTGTTAATTTACCTAAGTCAGCCTTTGAAGATGCATGTCCTTCTTGTTGGAGTAATTCAATTTTAGACTCTAAAACGGCAGCCTTGATACCTTTGGCTTGATAATATGCCCATTTATTAGAACTTTGGATCTGTTCAATCAAGGCTTCATTAGCATGGTGCCCTGCCAGTAGTGAACAAATAGCTGCTAGTGCAGCCAAAAATGCAGAGCTTAGAGCAACCCCACGCTCCCAACTGTTATTTGAATGTTCAGCATTATGATTAATTTGTTCATGCAATTGTTCAGTAGGTACTTCCGGTGCTTCCATAATTTATGAAATTTAAAATTTGCGTATACTTTTAATAATACATCACGTTACAAACTTATTAGTACTCGATAGCTATTATTCATATCAAATTTAATTATTGTTTATTTAATTTTGCTAGAAAATGGTAATTACCTGAGCCAACTTGAACCAAGAGGGTATCATTTTCATAATGATCTACATGTATTCCCATTAGCTTATTAATATCTACCCCACTTTCCTGTATAAGACTTCCGCGCAATGATGGAATGTAAAGCTTAGCGTTTGTATTGGGTGGTATAGTCACATCCAAGTCTAGCAAACCATCATGTTTTTTCCACTCAACAGATATTAAACCAGTAATCGAATGGTAGCTACCTTTTACCCAGGCTATATCACGCAATAATGTTGGTTTAATAATTATGCTCTTAAAACCAAGATTATCAGCATCAAGCCCAATTCCTAATAAATCATGATAAAACCACTCATTGATTTGACCCAACATAAAATGATCTAGTGATGCATTTAAGTTTGCATCCCAATTTTCCATTAAACTGGTAGCACCACGTGCAAGCATATAACCATATCCTGGGAGTAAGCTCTGATTGTTAACTGAATAAACAATATCACTTCTCCCTGCATCAGCTAGTGCCCTAAGTAGAGTCCCATAACCAACGTCTCCTGCAGTAAATTGATTATCGTGGGCTACAACATCTTTTACTAGTGCCTCTTGTACATGCTTTATTTGATCTGTGGGGACGATACCAAAGACTAAGGCTAAAGCTTCAGCACATTGTGAACCCTGGGCATAGATTCCCGAATCACTATGAAAATACATAGCATTAATATCATTTCTAATTGATTCAGATTTTACAGCATATAGGTCTGCATCTTTTAGCATACCAAGGATACGTGCAACTTTCTGGAGTATAACTGTATCATAGTAATAATATGCTGTACCGGTGAAGGCAACTGGTGTGAGTTGAGCATATCCAGCTGTTTTGGGTCCTTTATCAACCCAATCCCCTAAGCCAAATTGAATCAGTCCATGAGAATCAGTGCGTGTAGAAAGATAATCCACATATTTTTTCATGCTTACATAAGCCTTCCTCAAGGACACAATGTCAGCTGTCCACTGGTAGCTTTGCCAGGGCACTAAGACACTTGCACTTCCCCACTCCACAGACTCCCAAAACCCTGACTGGAACTGAGCGTACTCAGGTGCGATATCTGGAACTAAACCTGAACTACTTTGGCTTTCTCTTATATCAGATGCTATTTTATTAAATAACGGATTAAAATTAAACTCATAGCGTAAAGCCGGTCCGTTTAAATGAGTCTGCTCAAGCCATCCCAGACGTTCACGGTGAGGACAATCAGTGAAGAGACTAACCGCATTATTCTTTTGCGCCCAGCGCACCATCGTATGGATCTGATTAAATAATTCATTAGAGCAAGTGAAACTGCCTACTGGCTGTGTTGCAGAACTAATCACTCTACCCACAAGCATATCGATCTGAGGCTTCTCTCCAGATGCATCAGGTTTTAAATCAACCTGTAAATACCTAGCGCCTTGATAGAAACTGTGAGGCTTCCACATCTCTTTTGCATTACCACCTTTTAACGTATATTCCCAGTAGGCTACACCACCACCTACAGACCTACGATCAACCAAACCTTTAGAATCTATAATTTCTGCTGGAGTTATTCTTACAGACGAGCCCCTAGGCCCATGTACTTGTAATTCAATGATGACACTTGCATTTTGCCCTAGATCATAAATGAACGAATTCTCAATATTTTTAATCGAGACGGGCTTTAAAGTAGCATAATTTAAAACTGGCATACCTGAAGAGTCTGCACCTCTTAGAGTAGCGCTTACATGAGGCACAACAATTGCGTTAGTCCAAAGCGTATCATCAAAGTGGGGCTTATACCAGCTATCCATATTAAGCCTAGCGTCATAATCCTCACCTCCATACACATTAGCAAAGCTAGTTGCTCCATCATGGATCTTCCAAGTTGGATTAGTTGCTACAATCTCTTCACTTCCATCTTCATACTGCAAAACAATCTGTGCTTTAACCTGCAAAGCTTTGAAGGGACTAACAAATTTAACATACCTGCCCTGTTGAACGTTGAACATTCCATTGGATAAATCTAAGCAGCAAACATTTGCACCCACTTTCAGTAAAGTCGTTATATCCCGTGATACGTAAAGCCGAGTTTGATCATAGTTAGTCCAACCAGGCGTAAGTACATCATCTGCAACAGATGCATGATTAATAGTTGCCTCGCACTCTCCTAAGCCACTTGCAAAGAGTAACGCACGTTTAAGATGCGACTTAACCTCGAATTCATGGCGTAAAGTAAGTGTACTATTGGCATAGGGGTTCACGACCGAACCGGCCAGTCCATCTACAACAGATTCACTAGACCATGGAAAAGATTCTACAGACTCTGTAGCTTTTACTTTCGAGCCTATAGCTATATTCTTATTGTTTGATATAACTTCTATCTGACTTAGTCCAAATGCAGCTTTGTTATTCTGACTTATTAATTTAAGCGCAGTTAATCGTATGTACCTAATTTTCTGACTAGGAATTTTAAATTCAGGTAGAATTAGATTATGTAAAATATAGTCTTCAGTTACGTAGTGCCCTATTTCTTGTGCGTCAGAAAAATCTTCTTTTTTAGCAATTTCTAATTTAAATCGAAGTGGAAAAACTCGGCGTTCATGATCTCCAACCTTGATAGGATACAGGCAAACGCTATCAACTGACTTTATACTTCCTAAATCTAAGGTGATCGACTTAGTGACATCTGTAGAAACACTATCAAAGCTGTGATAACCATACGCACGACGCTCAAAAGCTATTCGTCTAGGATCAGTAATCCAAAATCCCTTCCAGTCATCTGCTTTGACAATGCCCATAGTCCATGAAGCTGGCTTACTCCATATTACTTTATCATTTTTATTACTCCAGATACCAACTTTCCAAAACACAAGCTGTGCAGATTTTAACTCTGCACCATGATAAACTATGCCGGAAGTCTCTGAGCTTAAAACTTGCTCACTATCCCATAAATCACCCACTCCTTTTTCTAGATTCTTAAGATTGGAAGAAACAAGGATTTGATATCCCGTTTGCTTGTAGCCTCTAAAGTCTGAATGAATATTGTATGACAGATAAATGAATGGTCCCTCTATTCCGATAGGATTAGGTAAACCATCTACACAAGTATTATATACAGAATCCGAAATTTGAGCATTAGGCCGTGCTTTGAGATCACCGAAATCGCTTAATATCGCTAAGCCGCAAAGTTGAATAAATAATGTAAACAATGATCTTAGCGACATAGGGTATACTATGCGAGAAGACGTCTTAATATCAATAGTCGTTACATTAGAATGGTTTTGAGGCCATGAGTGAAGATACACTAGCTTTACAAAAGGAAGTATGGCTATGAACGTTTATGTATAAATACAACTTAGAGTATGTAGACTGGCGAAAACCTATGATTCAAATCAATATGAGAAAAGTCTAAATTTATTCTATTGAAGAATATAGCGTGATTTGATTCATTTTTCTTACCCCTCCCCCAGAGTATGCAAAACATAATAGTTCGCTTTATTTTACAGCCAAACAAACGAGATAGTTTCCTTGAATTACTCAAAGTATCGTTAATTGATACAAGAAATTTTAAAGGATGTATTTCGATTGAAACTTACACGGATGAAGAAGATCCAAACTCAGTATGGTTATTACAAAAATGGCAGTCTCGTAATGACTACGATGACTACGTAAAATGGAGATTAGCTAATGGCATGATAGAAGCTTTGGCACCTTTTGTATCTAAACCACTTGAGATTACATATATAAAACCAAATTCTGCATAAAAAGTTACCGAAAAAAATCATAGCAGAAAACAGGCTCTCATAAAATTCAGATTTAATTTATGGTAAATTTTTGAGTGGCTATATAATAAATATACTTCATTACCACAGCACACGTTTAGCTGTCATCTATCAAAAAATATTTTCTTTCAAAACAATCATTTATATCTAATAGACGTCGTATTTTTCGTATTAAAATAACTAGAAAGAGTCATGCTACAATTTTGAATTGGATGAAGAAGGTCAGATAAAATTAAAATATTATTTCTGTGTTTAGTATTAGTTCTAGATATAAGATTTTTGCTGATTTAATTAAACAGCTAACTTTAATTTTTGTATTTCTAACAAATTGCCGAGCTCAGCCATATATTACAGATGATGGCAGAATACGAGTAATTGGCTACAATGACATGCAACATTGTCTAGAAGCTGTAAACTCAGTGTTTCTTAAAAGTCATCCTAATATAAAATTTAGTTTAGAATTAAAAGGAACTAAGTTAGCACCATTAGCGCTTGCAAATAATTCTTCTGCATTAGCTCCTATGGGTTCAGAAATGACCAATGTAGAACTTACAATCTATAAGAATAAAACCCAAGACCAAGCGATAGCTTTTCGAGTCGCTCATGCAAGCCTGAGTAATAAGGCGAAAAGTGGCCCATTAGTAATTATTGTTAATAAAAATAATCCTCTAAAAACGATAAGCCTGAATCAATTACGTCGTTTATACACACCGGATCTTAATAATAAACAGATTACAAAATGGGGTGAACTTAGTTTAAGTTCTGAATGGCAGAATAAAACTATAAATATACTTGGTTTATCTCCAGTTACAGCTCTAGGTGAGTATCTATTAGACAGACCTTTTATGAGTAAAAGGTACTCCTCTCTTGTTAGGGGATATGAACAATCATCAGATATTTGCAATGAAGTAGCGAAAGATACTCAGGCAATTGGCTTTTGCAGGTCCAATATAGTCAATAATAGTGTAAATATTTTAGGATTAGAAAGTTCTAATAATATAATATATCCAACGTATGAATCAATAGAATCAGGAACTTATCCCTTAGATCGCTTTTTATTAATTTACGTAAAAGTTAAATTACTAAAAGAAAATCAAGAATCCCTGCGTGAGTATATTGAATTTATATTATCTAGCACAGGGCAAGAAGCTATGGCAAGTACGTCAGAACACTATATACCTCTTAATAGCAGTGAGATAAATTGTGAATTAAATAAGATTAAAAGCCTATGAGAAATGTAGATTCTCTTTTTTTACTCATCCTTGGATTCACTTTTTGTAATGTTATTAATTCTGCCCCGATTGCTATCGATTCACGAATTACTTCCTATCAAATAGTAAATAATTTAAGTGGAACACTTAAAATTAGTGATTCTATTCTAACTAGACTTTGGGTCAGTAAATTTACCCAAATTTATCCTAAAGTTAGTGTAATATTCACACCAGTTATTACTTCATCAGATGCTGCTCTTAATCAACTGGCCGCACATACAACAGATTTAACCTGGTTGGGTCCTGATCTGCAAAAATACCAAGAAGAATACGCAATTAAAAAATTAGGTTATATACCTTCTATGCTTACTCTGGCACGCGGCTCTGCAGAAACACGTGGAAACAAACCAGCTCTGGCAATATTTGTTAACTCAAGTAATCCTATATCTAAAATTAGCCTTCCAGAACTTGATGCTATATTCTCTACAACTAGAAATTTGGGCTACCCTAATCAAATACGAACATGGGGAGATTTAGGTCTTACCGGTACATGGGCTAAAAAACCTATTATATGTGTAGGAATGTCAATAAACAATCAATATGGTGTACCACATGGTTGGGTCTATTACTTGATGCAGCACATGCTAAATAACGGCACTTTTAGAAAAGATATTATACAGATTCCAGATACGGCTTATGGATCAGGAGCTAACCGAGCATTTGTCAAAGTAATCGATCTCATCAACAATAATACTTCAGCTATAGGATTTTCACCATTAGTTTATAAACAAAGTGGTGTTAAAAATCTATCAATATCCGAAAAGCCTGGTTTGCCGTATTATAACCTCGATGAACAAACTATAGTTGATGGCAACTATCCTCTTTCGCAAGCAAAGGCATTAGCTTGGAGAAACAAAGATACAAACAATTTAACATTAGAATTCCTGCATTTCTGTTTAAGTCAAGAAGGCCAAGCTATTGTACTTCAAGATTCTGAAAAATCACTGCCACTTAACCACACCCTAATTGCAAATCAATGCTTACTATTAAAGGGATACTCTAATTAACATTCTGTCGTTGGTTATACTGATTTTAAATGCCCCACAGTACGTTTTAAATAGTAATATTTATGATCGATTTAACTTTTACAGACCAGTTCTTCAGAATTAGTTAGAGCTGCTCTGAACAGTTGAGAGCTGTAATTCAGCTAACAAGAGTCACCTAACAGTCAAGCAAGCTCACCTTTGGGTAAGCTCGACGAGTATTTAATTAGGCTGGTAGATTATGGGATACCATCTTAGTAAATTTTGGCAAAAGCCTAACCTTTAATTCCGGCAATACCAGATAACTGAGTAATATCGATATAAGTTACTTCTATACGTTCTACTCATGAGAAGTAACTAACGTATTTTTTTTAGCAGATAACTACGAATGCCACTAAATGCCAAAATCAATATCGATATAGCACCAGAAAAAAGTAAAAACTGTACACCAATTCCACCAACTTGACCCGTATGAATCGACAAAGCCCACATTGCTAGCTTACGTCCCATTGCATCTTTTGCATACGGTATGTACTTGATGACTGTACCATCGGTTGAATTAAACCATATATAATTCCTAGCGTTGGGATGAGGTGCATCATTTGCCACAACAAATGCTTCTGCAATCCCTCTTTCTGGAAAGTGGATCAAGACTTCAGAAGCATTCGATACAAGTTTAGCTGCTGATGAAGCCATTATATTCATACCTATAAATACATCAGACTTTTTATGTACACTGTTAGGAATTAACTCTACGTGAGAAGATGTAACCCAAAAAAGAGAATGCTTTACCCACTCAAGAGCTTGAGGAGCACCTGTAAGAGAGATAACAAACAAAATAACTGAAGCATAAAGTCCAATCGTTCTATGTATATTTAGGTACCAAGATCGACTTTCTAATTTACTATTGATTGTAAGTGTAGCGAACAAAGCTTTCTTAGTTGCAGGCCAAACTAGTACTATACCCGTTGCTGAGATTATAAAAAGAAATATAGATACGTAACCTATTAACGGTTCACCTATCTTGGGATCTAACATCAAGAATCTGTGAAATCCTTCAATCCAACCAAAAAAATGTCCGTATCTATTACGCATTCCTAATATTTCCCCTGTGTAAGGATTAATATGGATAAAATCTTTATTCGTAAATCTTACTAAAAATGGCAACTTAGGATCTGAAAAATAACGTATATAATCAAGTTGTGATGTGGGATGCGCCAATAAAGCTTTTGAAACAAGTAAATCATACGACAAACGCGGACCTGTTTGTTCTACTAACAGTAACTTAGGGTACAGCAAAGGTTCTAATTGAGCTCGAAAAGCAAGTATAGCTCCTGTTACAGCCATTGATATTAGCACTACTCCTATGGTAAATGCAGAATATATATGGAATATGCGTACCTGCTTCCTAAGTATGGGTTTCATTTAAAATTCAAAATCAATGAAGGGGTATTATAAGAATTTAAGCCAAAATTAAGCCTGTACATAAATAAACCTTTGAAAACCCTTAACTTCATTAATGTTAGTTAAGGTTTAATTAAGAATACTTTCATAGAGTAAGAGTATCATTTGGTATATGAAATACAAATATCCTAAAATTGTACTCACTTTTATTATATTAGTAACCAACGCAATCAGCGCTGAATTATACCCAGACCGCGTAGTTCTCACTGTTGTAGACATAAATGCAACTCGCTACCTTCCCGCAATTATTGCAGAGAAATTAGATTACTTTCGTGGCGAAGGACTTATGGTTACGCTGATGACAGAGCGTGAAGACGTACCTACAGATCAATTACTTGTCGATGGCCGCTCTGATGCATGTGTAGGATTTTATCACCATACCTTTATGTCTCAACTTGAAGGCAAATACACAACAAGTGTATTAGCGTTGGGTGTTACCCCAGGAGTCAAACTACTTGCTGCAAAAAGACTTCAAGCCTCATATGCTGGACTTAGTGACTTGCATGGTAAAAGAATCGTTATTGGTGGAATAAACTCATCCAAAAACATATTTGCAAATTATCTTGTCACAAGGGGCGGCGGTAAACCCCATGATTATAAAGCTATAGTAGGTAAAGGCATTAACAATATAGCAGATTCTTTGAGCAATGGTAAAAATGATTTTGTGGTAGCTACTGAGCCAGACGTAAGTGCCTATTTAGATAAAAATGTGGCGTTTATTGCAGCAGATCTCACCTCTGTTAATGGCACTAAAGAAAGCCTAGGAGATCTGTTCCCTACAACATGCTTATACTTATCTTCTGAAACGCTAAAAAATAGGCCAGTGATGGTTCAACATCTCGTGAACGCTCTTTTAAAATCACTTAAATACATACAAAGCCATTCTCCAGAAGAAATAGCTCAACTAATACCTAAAGAAGTAATGGGTGCAGATAAGGCAGCTTATATGATTGCTTTAAAAGAAAGTTTACAAATGTTCTCAGGTTCAGGACTGATGACAGATAAAGCTGCAGCTAAAGAACAAGAAGTTTTATCAACTTTTGATACACGTTATAAGAATATTAAAAGGTCAGAGACTTATACAGATAGCTTTGCAGTCAAGGGCCTTAAAGATATGTACAAATGATATAGGGCATGACTCTTAGTCATAATGGATACTTTGGGCAATTTTCCCCTCGCTAAGACTAAAGATCCTATATTAATTGAGTGTTCAGTGGATGTAAAAGTCCACGCAGTACCCCCTGTGAAAATACTCATTGTCGAAGACCAGATTAGACTTGGTCAATTTCTAAAGAAAAGTCTTTCGGAACGTACTTATACAGTAACGTGGACACGTAATTGCGCAGAAGCACGCAACGCACTATGCGAGACTCACTACGATGTAATTATTCTGGATTTAGGACTCCCTGACGGTGACGGTATGACACTGCTACAGGAATGGCGTAAAGGGGGCTTTAATGAGCCTGTGCTTATATTAAGTGCTAGAGATACTGTCGAAGATCGGGTGAAAGGTCTAGATGTAGGTGCAGATGATTACCTCCCTAAACCCTTTAGTATGGAAGAGCTTCATGCACGAATACGCTCACTGATTAGGAGACAAGTATCAGTTAAAGACACGGTTTTAGAGCATAAAGGCATTAAGATGGACCTCATAGGAAGAACGGTTTCAATCAATGGCACATTAATTGAACTCACAAGTCGAGAGTTCGCCCTGCTGGAAGTCTTCATGTATAATCCAGGAAGAATAATGCCAAGGACGTTAATTTGTGAAAAAATTTGGGAATCACATTACGACGTCGATACAAATTTACTTGATGTCTACATGAGTAAATTAAGATCTAAACTTGAATTAGATACTCAAAAACCACTCTTCAAAACAGTACGTGGTGTAGGCTATCATTTCATATGAGATCATTGGGTGCTCGTTTAGCACTTTGGTATGCAGTTATTTCAACTGCTACAATGATTTTACTGTTTTCTATAGGCAGATATTCCTTAGAGCACTACGCAATTCACGGACTAGATATGCTTTTACAAGATGAGTTTACACAAATAAAACATTTTCTAGGTCCAGACTATGATAATCTTACAGCTGAACAGATGCAGAATCGCATGCGAGGCTCAGGTGCTTATGATTATGAATCTGTTCTATTCTACTATCAAATACGTTTACCAAGTAAAGGGGTAGAATTTAACTCATCAAATCTAAAGGGCCGGAAAATAGCCCATTCAAATACCGATCAATTCTATAATATCCACTTCGATGGTGTTCAGCAAGAAATGAGAGTAGCAGAATACCAACTCGGATCTTATCAAATTACCATAATAACATCTAAAGCTCAGATTAAATCGTTAATGGTCGGCTATACTAATATTTTTATAAGCTTAACCATTCTCGTTTTATTAGTGAATACAGCAATTGGTTACTTTTTGAGTAAAATTATATTAAAACCAATTAGAACTATTCAAGAAACAGCTACCCATATTAGCTCTGATAATTTAACTGAGCGTATACCAGTGTCTGATGTACGAGATGAGATATCTGACTTATCTCGACTTTTAAACTTAACTTTTGATCGTCTCGAGTCTTCGTTTAACCAAATAAGAAGATTTACGGCAGAAGCTTCTCATGAATTAAAAACACCGTTATCGCTTATACGGCTTCAAGCAGAAAAACTTTTAACGGAAGGAGGTCTTACTGCTTCACATTCCGAATCGCTTGGAATTCAACTCGAAGAAATCTCCCGATTAAATCAGATAATAGAAGAACTCTTATTTCTATCACGAGCTGAAGCTCGTGCAATCACACTTTCAAATAAACAAGTAGATCCGACTAGCTACATTAAGAATTTTGAGACTGATGCCCGTGTACTTTGTGAAAATAAAAATATTATCTTCCAGTGTAACATATGTGGTGAGGGAATAGTGTATTTTGACACAAAGTGGATGAGGCAAGTTCTACTGAATCTAGTATCTAATGCAATAAATGTATCCAATGCAGGACAGACTATAACACTAGTATCCAATGTAACATCAAAGCATTGGCAGGTACACGTAGAGGATCAAGGTCCAGGCGTTCCCACTGAACAACTTGAACGCATATTTGAACGATTTGTAAGACTCGATGTACGATCCAATGAACCACAATTGAGCGGGAGCGGCCTAGG